>Ga0222714_10007399_pt1 | contig 10055 bp, 14 predicted proteins | sample C33_3DmetaG_FD_165048 | JGI IMG/M metagenome (GOLD analysis project Ga0222714, IMG submission 165048) | Estuarine water microbial communities from San Francisco Bay, California, United States - C33_3D | ecosystem: Environmental > Aquatic > Marine > Unclassified | place: USA: California... | reverse complement strand
TCTGGTTTATATTTAGTCTGATCTTCCGGTGTCAGGGTGGCAAACACTTCATCAAGTTGTTTCAACCGAGCAGCATCACCAGTCAGTTCAATCTTCTGTTGAAGTGCATCTGATGCAGCAGCACCTGTGGCTTCAATGGTAGGAACAGCAGCAAGCCTACCCGCTGTAGTTTTGGCAGCTTGTTTGATGCCGGTCTTTGCTGCTTCTTTCATGAACGCAGACGTAGCAAGCTTACCAGCACCAAGAGAGATGGCGGTTGTCGGGTCGCTAACAATACTACCTAACACATCGAACACAGGCTTCAAACCTTTTTGACCTTTACCACTGAAGTAACCAGCAGTTTTATCAAACAAGTCGTATGCTTCTTGTGCCTTCAATTTGTCAGCATCTTTAGCGTTGTTGAGATATTGAAGTTCCTGTGTAGCGGACACAAGATTACCTGTACCAACCATACGCATGTGAGTAGCCCAACGACCAACATAGTCTTCAGCAGACTCACCAGCTTTAGGTTGTCCTGATTTACCAAACCTAGCTGTAGCATAGTCCTGAATCTTCTTCATGTTCTCAGGGCTAGTATACAGTTGCTCAAAAGGAATCTCAGTTTCCTTCTTAGCCTGACGCTCTGATTGCTGACGCATCAAAGAAGCCTTAGATGCATCAAGAACATTGAAGCCTTGAGGCTGTGCTGGAGTCGGAGTTGGTTCAACCTGCACAGGTGCTGTTTCCTGTTGAACAGGCTGTGTAGGTTTAGGTAGTTTCTTCAAAGCCTCTGCCATTTGTTCCTTTGACATTCCGTCAGGAAACTCAACAGGACCAATACCAATAATGTCAACGATCTGAGCCATTAGTTATTCCCAAGAATTTGTAGCAGGATTCCATTTGAGTGCAGGCTTAGCTACAACGGTTGGTGCAGCAGGCTTAGCAGTTGGGGTTGGTCCACCACGAGGCGCAACAGTCGGAGCAGGTGCAGCAGCAGGTGCAGAAGGTTTACCACCCTTCACAGGCAACTCAGGCACAACAGGTTTGACAGCTTTACCAGCATCATCGAACCTGATACCAGCAGACATCATAGCATTCTTGTGCATCTCAGAACGAGGTGTTCCGTCAGGCTTTGTCATCTCTTTGATGATGGCGTTAGAGGCAATGGCGTCACCTCTACGGAACAAATCACCCTGCGACAAATCACGCAATGACATTGTCACATTACCCTGTGCATCTGTTGTGGTGATGAGTTGACCCGGTGGAAGCTGTTGTTCAATTGTTGTAGCCCTTGTACGAGTTGCAACCTGAATCAAGTTGGCCTGTGAAATCTTATCAGCGTCTGTCTTACCTTCATCCTTCGGTGCCTTCATCAAAGCTTGACGTTGACGCAACAAAGCTGTAGCGGTTGCAGCACCTTGCTTGTCACCAGCCTTTTGCTTCTGTTGAATCTCTGTAACCAAGTCAGACTGAATCTGTGCATCTGTCTTCTTCTCGACCTTACCAATAGATTCAATGGCGGTGATACGAGCAACCTTTTCAGCGGCAGCGTTGATGGCTTTAGGATCGTCAGACTCTTGAGCGGCAAGTAACTCAACTTGTGCTTTGTCTTTGATTGCGTTGAAGTCATCAGGAGCAATCGTCTTAGCCATGTCAAACGTACCAGCCTGTGTAGGACGCTCAAGCTTTTTAGTGTTCTGCAATGTTTCAATATCAGAACCCATAGCACGAGCGAATCGACGCTCTGCTGTTTCACCAGCACCTTCACCAATGCGATCAATGAAGCCACCAAGACCGGAGCGATACTGATTCTTCACAGCAGTAGCCACCTTGTTAGCAACTTCAGGCATGGCTGTAATACGATCAGCAATAACGGCGTTCGACTCATTACCTGACGCAATAGAGATGACATCGTTCAAACTAATCTTAGTTGGGTCTTTCATCTTCTTCAACGCTTGCAACGCAGCAGGACTACTTTGCAGATACGCAACTTGTTCAGGCGTAGCGTTAGAGTATGTTGCAGTGATCCAGTCTTTCTCAGCCTTCAACTCATTAGTGAGTTCACGATTGGCCTTTCGTGTTTCTTCATAGCTTTCAGACAACTTCTTAACCCGAAGCATCGCCTCTTCTTTGGCGCTCTTCTCAGCTTTCTCAATCTCTGAAGACACTCCTTCGGCAGCACCGCCTAGAAAAGCAAGCAACTTACTCATCAAACACCTTCTTTCTTCATACGAGACATCAACCCTTTAGACACCGGAGCTTCTTTAGTAACAGGCTCAGCCTTCTCAGCCGCAGCTTCTGTGGTGTCAGCAATGACTTGTTTCAACACACGGGGATGAATGGTCATGCCCTTCTCCAACTCTTTAGGGAAGACGACAACATCAACCTTGTTCAAGGCGGCAATGGTCTTCAACATCTCGATGACAACAGGCATAACCAACACAGCAGCATCAAGTGTATGCTTGCCAGAGGAAACACCATTAAGTAAGATCGACTCAGCAATCAAGGACAACGGCATCTGTGTGTCTAATGCATCAAGCACATCATTCATTGATTCCGCACTACCCAACAATGTCAGGTAGGTGTTGGCAATTGTGACAATGTCAGTGTCCTTTGGCGGGTTCAACCAAGGCCTACCTCTGGACGGCGCAGTCCACGACACGCCCGGTGGTACAGGCGTGAACATCTCACCAACAGTTGCATTACTTTGTGCCATTTAGGATTTCCTCACGAGCTTCACGAATACCTTCGATGATTTCTATGATCGTCATTATTTGATTCGTTTCTTTCTTGGACATTGCGCTGTTATCAGACGGGGCAAGTAACCCACGCTTTGAAGACTTTGTGGTCTTTGTTGTTTTTCTGCTGGCTAATACAGCTTCAATCTTGTCATAGTATGCTTCAATGTTCATCATGAGCTAAACCCCAAATCTTTAAGAATATCGGTAACACTTGCCTTTGTCTTGTCATAGTTTGCCAACAAAGTTACACCAGCCTTGGCTATGTTAGCAATAGCACTAGCATCGGCTGTAGTTCTAGCAGCGTTAGTGGATGCGTTAGCACTCAATGTTGCCGCTACAATTTGATTAGCCCTGTCCAACTCACTCTGACCAGTCTTCCACGACATTTCCAACAAGTCTCTGTAAGTCTGACTCTGTTGGGCATAAGCAGCAGCAGATAAGTCAGTGGCATTCTTTGCATTGACAGCGTTGGCCGCATTAACAGCAGCAGTGTTTGCTGTGGAAATGTCTGCTAAGATTTTAGCATTTGCCATATTGATTTGAGCACCAGCCGATGCATTAAATTCATCACGGGCATTGGCCTGCTGTGCATTAAACTTAGCCAACTCGTTGGCAGCATTAGCGTTTGCAAGATTGACCTTGGTGAATAAATCAGCATTGAATTGTTGAGCAGACTGCATCAGTGAAGCAGTAACTTTAGCAGCATCCAAAGCGTTATTGGCGTTAGTGATGTTTACAGCATTAACAAAACCTGAATCACTCACCAAAGCATCGTTAAGTTCTTGTGCCCGGAACAATGTAGTTTGCTGACGATTGTCCAAATTCTTAATATCCATAGTCAAGAAAGCTTTGGCATTCTCCACAGCCACTTGCTGACGGTTGCTCAGGTTCTGTGTCTCAAGCTGTGACATCTGTGCCATCTTACCCAACACTACAGCATTACGTGCTGACAAGTTGGCAATGTCCATTGAGTTGGCAAGTCTGCTGTTCTCAATAGCGATGGTTGTCTGAGCGTCAAAGTTTTTGTTGGCAATGTCGCTGATCTTTGCGGCGTTCAACACCTTCGTTTGGAAGGCTTGATCAAACTCTTGTCCCAAGAACGCAGCGCGTTGCTGACCAATGAGCATTGCTGTTTGTTGACGATTGCTCAGGTTCTGCAAACCCATTGTCTCAAACACCTTAGCGTCAGCAGCGGCGATTGGTGTAGCAGCCTCAAGCGTAGCCTGAATAATGGCCTGACCAGCCATACTAGAAGCACCCAAACCACGAGCAGCCATCTGTGCTGTAGCAGCCCTCATAGACGCAGCAGCCCAAGGTGGTGGAGCACCAGCGTCAAAGTCTTGTAACAGCTTACTAAGTTGACCCTGTATGGTCATCTCGTCAGTGACAGCACCCTGTGCCGCCTGAGTCTGAGCCATCACTTGCTCAGCCCTAGCCATATCAACAGACGGACCAGATACCATCTCACCAGCTTCAGCAACACGAGTGGGAGCGCCCTGCACAGTACCAGCAACACCCTGTGCTGCTTCCATACCAGCAACCGCCGTTGTCTCTGGAGCCTGTGTTGCTGCAACAGCCTTAGCTGCATCAGATACAACACCTTGTTGAGCTTCTACATCTGCCAACACACCTGAAACAGCAGGAGAGGACAGCATTGTCGTAGCTGTAGGAGCTACGATGGGTGCGGGAATGTCAATGATTGGTGGAGAAGCTATGGTGGTCAATGCAGCCGTTGACACTGGACCGGCAGGCACAGCCTGAATTGTCGGTGCTGTAGTCGTAACAGGCTGATATGTAGTTAAAGCTGGACCAGTGGGTGCCCCTGTTGTTGTAGTTGTTGTAGGAATCGTAGTAGTTGTAGTGGCAGTCGGTCCTCCTGTAATCACCCCCGTCGATAAAGCAGCGTTAATTTGTGCTGCTGAAATACCCAAGTTTCCGGCAGCATTAATCGCATCTGAGTATGACAATGTTCCACCAGCCTGTGTGGCAGCTTCACGGACCAACTGATTTACGTAGTCTTGTGAAGGAGCAACAACTCCACCAACTTTATATTCACGGGCAGGCTCTTTAGAAACAACACCGCCCTTCGCCATGCGTGTAGCGAACTTGTCTGTGATGTTGGCATACTTCATACCCAATGCTGGTGAGCTATTGAGGAAGTCGTCAAAGCCCTGCATGGGGCCGTCATAGCCAAGCTTACGGGCTACAATTTCTCGTTGTTTTGCTGTGAAGTTTTCAGCCATGTCTTACCTTTTTAAGCTACCAAACCTTGGATATATACAGTTCTACCATTTTGTCGAACCGCTGTCATCACTTGTTTTTTCAAATTGTTAACATCGTATGAGACATGTACCCAACCACTGTCGGGAATGCCTTGTGTATAGAACTCAAGAATCAACTGTGTAAAATCAAAGTTGTCTGCAATGTATTGCGCAAGGTCTGCATTAGCAACACCGGGAATCTCAATGTCAGCAGCTTGCCCTTTGCAGTGATCGCTAGTACGACTACCACCAACAGCAGCATTAACATCAGGGCTACGATAGCCACTATTAACTTTAATACCAACACCATACACATCACGTAATGGTTGCAACACTTGTTCGCACAGCGTGGTCAAGTTTTGAATAACTTCATCACTGTGTGGTGTGTTGTCCATGTCTCGACGTGAAGCAGTCTCACTCTTAATCATCTCGTGCAAAGAGAAGTTGTTAGTCAACATTGTCATTTTGTTTCCTTTGTTGTAGGCCAAGCATCTCTCAAGGCTTTTGCATCAACTGCGTGTCCGTCAGCGAGTCTTGCCATTTCTTCAAGAGCAACTGAACACTCTCCGAATACGGACGTTGAGGTTGTGGCGTAGTCTCTAACGGCGGGGCAGGTAGCTGTAGCAATGGCGGTGGTGGCACGGTTTGCTTCGACGCGCACCCGGTGAAGCTCAATACGAGCAGCATCGGCAGCAAGAGTGTTCTTACGAATTTGTTGTTGAGCAGCTTTGAGAGCATCGTCTTTCTGTCCTTGTAAACGTTTAGCTTCTTCAGCAATCTGAGCAGTGGCAGCAACTACAGCAGCAGCATTGACACTTTCTATTTCAGCAATCTTGGCGTCCATACGCCATCCTTGAATAAAGAAGCCGCCAGCAAAGGCAGCAGCAGCTATAGCGGCAGTAATGTAGGTCATACCAACGGTCCTTGTTGACGAGGCATTGGCGGTGGTGGAAGAGGACGACTCATAGGCGGTGGCATTTGCTTAGGCACATCCGACATCTTACCACGAACATACGCTGTTGCTGCCATAAACGCAACAACAACTGTACCCATTGATGCAGAGAATGTTGTAGCCAAGCTCATAACCAATGTCACTTTAGATGAATCAACAAAACCAGACGACAACACTAAGATGATAACGAAGGGAAGGAACAATGCCATCCACGCCATAATCCGCTGTTGATCAGCAAGCTTGTCCATGTTCTCGATCTGTAGCATCTTCTCACTACGATCAAGTTCTTCGTCAGTTACAACACCATCATGATTTATATCAAAGGTGTTATATACTGAATCTTCTTGAAACTTCTTACTCATCATCTACCCTTAAATAGTTCATAGACAACGATACCAAAGTAGACAGAGCAAGCTAACACAACTGCTAAACAAGTCAACCAAAACATTTCTACCATTGTTTGTTGACGCTTAATCTTTGCGCGAATAGCTTCACGTTTTTCTTCTTCTCTACGTTTGGCTGCCTTCACTTGAAAGGCTCTCCAGTCGTCAATCAATCCTGCCCTACCGTGATAGGTCATCAACCGTTCAAGCTCAGCTTTCTGTACTCTGATTTGTTCAAGCGCTGCAAACTCTTCCAAGTCTGTATTAACTGAACTACCTGATTTGTTATTAAGCCGCTTCTGTAGAGCAGCCTCATTATCGAAGAATGAGAACAATGCCTGACCAGCAGACATGATGTCACCAGAATGTTCTACTGCTTCTTTAATGACAGCAAAGGCCGCATTAGCGGCGGCAAGTTCTACCAACATATTAAATCTTTACTACAACTATCATTTGACCAACCATATAGCACTGAAGATTACACCGGCCATAGACACAATCATGAGGCCAGCTACATTGATAATGATGCCCTCAAGACGTTTAAGCCTTGAGTTGATTTGTTCATAGCGAAATGCACAGACTTCTTCGTGTGTACTCAGTCGTGCTTCAGTTGCGTTAATGGTTGTCATTTACTAATCCTCATACTGTACAAGGAGCACCAATAGCAACACAATGTGCTATGGTGATAAAGCCGTCTGTTGTCAGACAGTTACGTTCTGTGATTGTCCAAATAAATGGAATCATGATTGCTCAATTAAAGGGTACTTAGTCGTCAAGTTAGCCGCCTGCTCCAGCGTAATGTCGGGGGAGGCCACATCGTCTACACCGTCACCGTCACGAATTGCATGGACGCAGCAGAAAACTGTGTTTGGTTCCAGCGCCGTAAACTGGTGCTTAATACCTTTGGGAGTCACGATCAGGTGCGGAGCCTTGTACTCTGCTTCGCCGTTGTCATGCACCATGCGAACAGCACCGGATGACAGCAGCGTGATGTGGTCAAACGTGTGTGCGTGGCCCTGATGAGTATCACCAACCTGCATAAAGTGGTGCAGTTTGACAAACACGTTGTCTACGATTCTTAGGGTGGTAATAGGATTAGACACGAGAGACTCCAATTTCAATACTAACTTCATCATCGGGTTTACTAGCGGCTGGGTCGTACCACTGGCACGTTTTCTCGTTCAAAACCCAATTGTCGCCTTCTGGCTTGGGTAAAATAAATGCATCACGAACTGGATCGTAGGTACATCCGGAGTATCCGTAGTTCTTTCTAAAGTTCCCGTTGAAGCTCGTTTGCACCCAGCGTGTATCTTGCCCAAACAGTGATTGGCAAAAGGCAATACCGATGGCTTCTACTTCTACTCCGTTGGCGTCCCACAGCATATCGTTGTTGACAACGATAGTATTGAGTACCTCGTTGTTTTCCCCTAGTTTTGCAAAATGCGCCATTACTGAAACCTCCACCGAATAATAACGATACCTGAACCCCCGGACGAACTACCAAAACCTCCACCACCGCCGCCGCCAGAGTTTGCTGCGCCAGCAGTGGGGCCAGTAGTCCCTCCTCCGCTGTTCTTAGAAAACCCGCCATTACCGCCACCACCGCTGCCGCCAGAACCTCCAACAGCGACTGTATAGTCGTAAGCACTAACGGTGCTGCCTACTCCGCCACCGCCGCCCGCATAAGTTACGCTAGACCCGGTAATCGTCGTAGCTCTGCCGGGACCACCGTTGCCCCCTACACCCGCTGAAGCTGCGCCGCCAGTGCCTCCCATGCCGCCGCCTCCACCACCACCACTTCGCACGGCGGAACCAAAAGTGCCAGCAAAACCAGTGCCGCCAGCAGAACTTGCTACGGCAGGTGGATTGGACCCGACACTTCCAGCGGCTCCGCCAGACAAAGTGCCATCGCTAAAAGGCCTGCCAGCACCGCCACCGCACCCGCCTTGTGAACCACCACTATTGCCGACGCTGTTACCAGAACCACCCGAGCCGCCGCCCGTAGTGGTTATTGATACAGAACCATTAAAGCCCGTCGTGTTACCAGCCCCACCAGCGCCGCTTGGACCCCCCACGGACACGGTATACGTCTGTGCGGTTACAACGTAATTGTTTGTTCCGTTTTCCTTTATGCCACCGCCCCCCCCACCACCCTCGCGACCGCCGCCGCCGCCGCCAAGAACAAAGTACTGGATGGTATTACTCTCAGAGGAGCCGCTACCAACACTGTTGACAATAAACTCGCCCGATCCGGTAAATCTGGCGATGCGGTAATTACCCGATGTCGTAATTTCTGGAGAGCCTGTTGTGGTGACGTTCAAGAATGTCGGCGCAGCCGCAATAGTTGCGGTGCTGTTTGAATTGGCGCTGACAGCTCCCAGCGCGTTTGTCGCAGTAACCACGCAGCGCACCGTGTTACCGACATCTGCCGATTGAAGCGTGTAAGTACTGGAAGTCGCTCCACTAATGTTGGTCGTGTTGCGCTGCCACTGGTACGTAAACGTCGGAGCAGGCGCTCCCGTCCACGTACCGTTCGTTGTAGAAAGTACGTTGGGGACTTGCGCCGTTCCCGAGACAGCGGGGGCTACCGTGTTTACTGGCAGTGAGCCGTATGAATTGCCCACCGACATCATCAGGATACCACTCATGTCACGTTTCCTGTGATGATCACGAGAGTAGGGGTAACGAACAACACGTTGCAAATGCCACGCGCTGCAAGAGTTACGCTAGTCCGAGTGGTGTTCGTGCCGCCAACATACGTTGTTGTAGCTGAGCATGTAATAGTGCTGGTCCCAGCGTTGTTGTTGAATATCACAACCGCATCGCCAGCAGCAAATGTTGACGTAGGCACAGTGATGGAGCCGCCGGAACCAATTTCTACAAACTCACCGCGATCCGCTGTAGCCAGTGTGTAGCTGCTTGTCTTAGCCGCGCCAGCGGAGGGGATGCCGCGAAAACCAACAGCATTGGTTCCATCTACAGTTATGGTGTTGCTTGCACCACTGATCGTTTTATTGGTCAGTGTTTGACTATCTGTAGTGCCAACAATTGTACCAGTGGGAAACGTAGGTAACCCTGTCACTTCAGCAGCAGCAACACTACCGTCTGCTAAGACTGCACCAGTTGATACTGTGCCTGCAAGTATTTTTGCTTTACTCATTTGTTGTCACCTCAATCCAAGATGTTGTAGCTTCGTCCCAATAGTATGGACCACCATCAGTTGGCATTGGAATCGGCGGCTCCCACTGGCAGGTGTCATCATTCAGCACCCATCCAGAGAATGGGCACGGCCCGATAAACGCATCACGCTGCGCATCGTAGGTAGAGCCAGCGCCAGCGTAGTTCTTGCGAAAAGAGCCGCTATAGCTGGTTTGAACCCAGCGACCACCAAAGTGATCTGCGCAGAACTTTGCACCCTTAGCCTCGGATTCGTTTCCGTTTTCATCTATCAGTTCAGCATTAGCGACCACGATAACGCGAGTCACCGTATTTTCGTTATTGAGTTCAGCAAAATGTGCCATGTGTTTATCCTTAGAAAGTGATCGAGCCGGAGCCAGTGAATGTGTAGATTTTGAAACCGCCGGATGTGACGATTGTAGGAGAACCAGTTGTTGTTGCGGGAACGGTGTCGAGAGTCTTAATAATAACTACACCAGAGCCGCCAGCAGCGCCATCATACCGGGCGTTGTTAATATAGTTACCTCCACCACCACCGCCGCCACCTCGGTTTGCCGTGCCT
>Ga0222714_10007398_pt1 | contig 10055 bp, 8 predicted proteins | sample C33_3DmetaG_FD_165048 | JGI IMG/M metagenome (GOLD analysis project Ga0222714, IMG submission 165048) | Estuarine water microbial communities from San Francisco Bay, California, United States - C33_3D | ecosystem: Environmental > Aquatic > Marine > Unclassified | place: USA: California... | reverse complement strand
CGTCTGCTGCCGAAAAGCTGATCGTTCCGGTCTCGCCGTTCGGTCCTTCGCCGGTTTCTGTAAAGGAATAAAGGCCGGTCGCGGCGCGGGCCATGTCGAGACGGTGGGCAATGCCCTGAGTGCCGGGCGGGAGGAGGGCGGTTTGCGTGCCACGGCAGGTGCCGGGGTATAGGATGCCGTCGGGGCCAATAGGTAGCTCGGCCCCTTCCTGCGGGGCCGAAGCGGCAGCGAGGATGTCGCGCCGGTTGCAAGCGCACCCGTAGAGAAAGCCATTCTGGAACAGATCTTTCAGAAACCGCTGATAGACGGGGCCACGCGTCGATTGCCGCAGAACGGGCTCGGGCCAGTCGATCCCGAGCCAGCGCAGATCGTCGGTGATTTGCGCCTCCCATGCGGGGCGTGAACGGGCCTGATCGATATCCTCGATCCTGAGAAGGAAGGCCCCGCCCGCAGCGCGGGCCATGTCATGGGCTGTCAGCGCCGAGAAGGCGTGGCCCAGGTGCAGCGGGCCGGTGGGCGAGGGCGCGAAACGGGTGATCATGGGACCAGACTAGCGGCCCGGATCAAAGACCGTCCAGCGGGCTTTGCGCGAGCCAGGCCAGCCAATCGGCTTTGGCGCGGTCGGTATAGCCTTTGTAGCGGTCTTTCCGGCCCTTGCGGCCGCCGCGGGCATCCTCAAGCGGCGGGAAGAGGCCGAAATTCACGTTCATCGGCTGGAATGTCTTGGCGACCGCCCCGCCGGTGATGTGAGTGACAAGCGCGCCCATGGCCGTGGTTGGCGGCACCGGCGGCAGGGTGCGGCCTAGGATCTCGGCCGCGGCCATGCGGCCTGCGAGAAGGCCCATCGCGGCGGATTCGACATAGCCCTCAACGCCCGTGACCTGGCCGGCAAAGCGGATATTGGGCTTGGACTTCAGGCGCATCTGCCCGTCAAGAAGGGTAGGCGAATTGAGAAACGTGTTCCTGTGAATCCCGCCAAGCCGCGCAAACTGCGCGTTTTCAAGGCCGGGAATCTTTCGGAAAACATCCACTTGAGCGCCATACTTCATCTTGGTTTGGAACCCGACGATGTTGTAGAGCGTGCCGAGGGCGTTATCGCGGCGCAGCTGCACCACCGCATAGGGCTTGGTCGCGGGATCGTGCGCGTTGGTCAGGCCAATCGGCTTCATCGGTCCAAAGCGGAGCGTTTCGCGCCCGCGCTCGGCCATGACCTCGATCGGCAGACAACCGTCGAAATAGCCCGCCGTTTCACCCTCGTGAAACTCGGTCTTGTCGGCCGCGAGGAGGGCGTCGATGAAGGCCTCGTATTGATCCTTGGTCATCGGGCAGTTGAGATAGGCAATGCGCTCTTCCTCGGTCTCGCCCTTGTCATAGCGCGATTGCATCCAGGCCTTGCCCATATCGACGCTGTCAAAATAAACGATGGGGGCGATTGCGTCGAAGAACGCCAGCGCGGTGGCGCCGGTCTCGGCTTGAATGGCTTGGCCCAAGGCGGGAGAGGTCAGCGGGCCGGTTGAGAAAATCCATTTCCCGTCTGAAGGAAGGTTGGCAACTTCTTCATAAGAAACGGTAACATTTGGATGGGCCACAAGAGCGGCAGTGACCGACTCGGCAAATGGATCGCGATCTACCGCCAGTGCGCCGCCGGCCGGAAGGCGATGCTGCGTCGTCATCTCCATGATCAAACCTTGCGCCGCCCGCATCTCCCAATGGAGAAGACCCACGGCATTTTGTTCGCTGTCGTCCGAGCGGAAAGAGTTGGAACAGACCATCTCGGCCAGATTGCCGGTCTTGTGGGCAAAGGTTTCGACCTTGGGGCGCATCTCGTGGATTACGACCTGCACGCCCGCATTGGCGGCTTGCCAAGCCGCTTCGGATCCGGCCATGCCGCCGCCGACGATATGAAGTGTCTCGCTCATGGCAGCTCGCATAGGGCTTTTGCCGCCGATTGGAAAGGGATCAGTTGCCAACGAGGCCGCGCGACCAGAGGCTTGCGAGGGGGTCGGCGTCGCCGAAGGACGGTCTTTGACCGAACGCGAAAGCGAAGGCTGCGAAGACAGTCGCTTTTGGCGCATAACCGGTGAGGGTGTCGATCCGATAGCCAGTCGACAAAGCAAGAGGCGAATTGCGGGGCCGATACGTCACCGAGATTTCGGCCTGCGCGCCAATCGCGGACAGGTTCGCTTCATCAAACTCCTGGACCGACGCTTCTGCTTTGACGCTGTAGGTTTCGGTGAGTTGTTGCCGCCAAGAGGCCCCTGCAAAAAGGTAGTCCAAAGCACCGGGCCGCGTGAGGCCCGCGCCGGCCCGCAATCCCATCGTGCTCGCCCCAAGCGACCAGACCCCCTCAATCCCGCCTTCAATCGCCCAGATCGGGGCGTCGTTCATATCGCTGAATGCGATGAAAAGGCCATAGCGGCGATCTTTTCCCGGCATGAGGTAGAGGTGGCCGCCGACACGGGCGCGCCATGCCTCCTCAGCCTGACCCACCGAGAAATCAAGTTGGAGACCATGCTGACCGGTAATGAGATAGCTCGCCGCAAGATCGGCCGCACCGGTGTTTTCAATGGCAAGTGCGCCGCCGTCAAAGCCGACGAGGCTGCTTTGCGCCCGAGCGTCCGTATGCGTGAGAAGTAGAAGGGCAATCAGGGCAAAACGCAGCATGGAATACTCCGATGAAAGCTGCGCCGTTCTGGCTGCGGCCAGCGAGGACGCTGGCAAGCTCATTTCATCGGAATTTCCGCGAATTTGAAGGGAAATGTTGCGAAAGGGTTAACCGGGGCAACGCCCCGGTTATTCCTCGTCCTCGCCTTGCTCGGCGATCCAGGCGACAGAGACAACTTCTTCGCCCTTTGCCGTATCGAATACCTTGACGCCGCCGGCGCTGCGCGAGCGGAAGCTGATCCCTTCGACAGGCACGCGGATCGACTGGCCGGTTGACGTGACCAGCATGATCTGGTCGCCCAATTCGACCGGGAAAGACGAGACGATGTCTCCGCCCCGCATTGCCTTGTCCATCGCTGTGACGCCCATGCCGCCGCGGCCGCGCACCGGATAATCGTGGCTCGACGATAGCTTGCCCGAGCCTTTGGCGGTGATGGTCAGGATCAGGTTCTCGACCGCCGACATTTCGGCATAACGCTCTGCCGAAATCGCGCCGACGACGGCCTCTTCGTCGTCGTCCGCTTCGGCTTCTTCGGTCACGCCCGCCATGGCCCGGCGCATCTTGAGGTATCCCGCGCGTTCTTCCGCTGTGGCATCGAAATGTCGGATCACGGCCATCGACACGACCGTATCGTCTCCGCGCAGACGAATCCCGCGCACACCGGTTGAATCGCGGCCCTTGAAGACGCGCACGTCGGTCACCGGGAAACGTATCGCCCGGCCGCTATCGGTGACGAGCATGATGTCGTCGTCTTCCGAACAGATCCGCGCGTTCACAAGGCTCACCCCTTCGGGCAGCTTCATCGCGATCTTGCCGTTGCGCATGACGTTGGTGAAATCCGAAAGCGCATTGCGGCGCACGTCGCCCTCGGAGGTCGCGAAGGCAATCTGAAGGTCGTCCCATTCCTCGTCGGGCCGGTCGACCGGCATGATCGCGGCGATGGACACGCCTGTCGGGATCGGCAGGATATTGACGATCGCCTTGCCCTTTGCGGTGCGTCCCGCGAGAGGCAGGCGCCATGTCTTGAGCTTGTAGACAATGCCGTCTGTGGTGAAGAACAAGAGCTGTGTATGGGTGTTGGCCACAAAGAGGGTGGTGACCACATCCTCTTCCTTGGTCTGCATCGAAGAAAGGCCCTTGCCGCCGCGCCTCTGCGAGCGGAATTCGGCCAGAGCGGTGCGCTTGATATAACCGCCCGAGGTCACGGTCACGACCATGTCTTCGCGCTCGATCAGGTCTTCGTCTTCAAGATCGCCCGCCCAATCGACAATCTCGGTCCGGCGCGGCACGGCGAATAGCTCGCGCACTTCGCGCAGCTCCTCGGAGATGATCGCCATGATCCGCTCGCGGCTGGCGAGAATTGCCAGATACTCTTTGATCTTGCCCGCAAGATCTTGCAGCTCGTCGGTGACTTCCTGCACGCCGATCTGGGTCAGACGCTGAAGCCGCAGATCAAGGATCGCGCGGGCCTGAACTTCGGACAGGTTATAGGTGCCGTCGTCGTTCACGGGGTGCAGCGGATCGTCGATCAGCTTGAGGTATTCGACAATCGCACCCGCTGGCCAGCGGCGGGTCATCAGCTTTTCGCGCGCGTCCGCGGCATCGGCCGAAGAGCGGATCGTCGCGACCACTTCATCGACGTTGGTCACGGCCACGGCCAGACCGCAAAGGACATGGCTCCGCTCGCGGGCCTTGCGCAGTTCAAACGCAGTGCGGCGGGCAACAACTTCTTCGCGGAACTCGATGAATGCCGAAAGGAACCCATACAGCGTGAGTTGCTCGGGCTTGCCACCATTGAGCGCCAGCATGTTGCAGCCGAACGATGTTTGCATCGGAGTAAAGCGATAGAGCTGGTTCAAAACCACATCGGGGGTCGCGTCGCGCTTGAGCTCGACCACGACGCGAACGCCGTTTCGGTCACTTTCGTCCTGCACATGGGCGATGCCTTCGATCCGCTTGTCGCGGGCGGCCTCGGCAATCTTGTCGATCATTGTCGCCTTGTTGACCTGATAGGGGATCTCGTCAACGACGATGGCCCAGCGGTCCTTGCGCAGTTCCTCGATGTGGGTCTTGGCGCGGATGATAACCGAGCCGCGCCCTTCGAGATAGGCTTTGCGTGCGCCGGAGCGGCCCAGCATCAGGCCGCCTGTCGGGAAATCAGGGCCGGGAACATAGTCGATGAGGTCTTCGGATGATAGGTCGGGATTGTCGATCAGCGCCAGAGTGGCATCGACCACTTCGCCAAGGTTGTGCGGCGGAATATTGGTCGCCATGCCCACCGCGATACCGCCCGCGCCGTTGACAAGCATGTTGGGGAACCGGGCGGGAAGGACGGTCGGCTCGCGGTCCTTGCCGTCGTAGTTATCCTGGAAATCAACAGTGTCCTTGTCGATGTCGGCCAGCAGGAAGGCGGCGGGCTTGTCCATGCGCACTTCGGTATAGCGCATAGCCGCAGCGTTATCGCCGTCCATCGAGCCAAAGTTGCCCTGACCGTCAAGCAGCGGCAGCGACATGGAGAAATCCTGCGCCATCCGCACGAGGGCGTCGTAGATCGCGCTATCGCCGTGGGGGTGATATTTGCCCATCACATCACCCACGGGGCGCGCCGATTTGCGATAGGGCTTGTCGTGGCTGTTGCCGACCTCGTGCATCGCATAAAGGATGCGGCGGTGGACGGGCTTGAGGCCGTCTCGCAGGTCGGGAATCGCACGGCTGACGATCACGCTCATCGCGTAATCGAGATAGGAGGTCTTCAGCTCCTGCGTGATCGAAACGGAAGGCCCGTGATACTCGGGCCGCTTTGGTGCGGTTTCTTCTGCGTTTTCAGGGGTTTCCGGGGTATCGTTCACACTGTCCGCCTGTCGTCAGAGACACATCAATATTTAGGTCTCTGGACTATACCAGACCCCTGATATTGGGTGCAATCGGATAAGGGCCTGAATGGCTGATGGGGCCGGATTTTCCATCCAGCCCCTTGATAAACCGTCAGTTTTTGGCGCGCTGCACCATTCCGAAAAGATCGCGGGGATCGTCGGGGTCGGCGAGCATGTCCAGCTCGGCGAAATACGGCGTTCCCTTGATGCGGGCATGAACATAGCGGAGCGCGCTGAAATCCTCGATGGCAAAGCCCACGCTGTCAAAAAGCGTGATCTGCCGCGCGCCGGTGCGGCCGGGCATTGCCCCCGACATGACCTGCCAAAGCTCGGTCACTGGATGATCGGGTTCTAGCTGCTGGATTTCGCCTTCAAAGCGGGTCTGGGGCGGGTATTCCACGAAAATGTCGGACCGGCGCAAGATATCGGCGTGCAGTTCGGTCTTGCCGGGGCAATCGCCGCCAATGGCGTTGATGTGCACGCCGCTGCCTATCATGTTGTCGGTCAGGATCGTCGCGTTCTGTTTGTCGGCGGTGCAGGTCGTGATGATCTCCGCACCTTCCATGGCCTCCTGTCCCGACGAACAGGTTACGACCTTGAGACCAGACTCCGAAAGATTGCGGGCGCATTTGGCGGTGGCGGCGGGGTCGATGTCGAAAAGCCGCACCGCCTCGATGCCACAGATCGCCTTGAACGCCATGCACTGAAACTCGGATTGGGCGCCATTGCCGATCATCGCCATGGTCTTGGCACCCTTCGGCGCAAGGTGCTTGGCGGCCAGCGCCGACATGGCGGCGGTGCGCAGGGCGGTAAGGATGGTCATTTCCGTCAGAAGCACCGGATAGCCGGTGTGCACATCCGCCAGAAGGCCGAAGGCGGTCACGGTCTGAAGCCCCTCGCGCGTGTTCTTGGGGTGGCCGTTGACGTATTTGAAGCCATACATCTCGCCGTCCGAGGTCGGCATCAATTCGATCACGCCCACCTCGGAATGCGAGGCGACGCGCGGGGTCTTGTCGAAGAGCGGCCAACGCAGGAAATCGGCTTCGATCTCGTCCGCAAGGTCGCGCAGCATCGCTTCAAGACCGATGTGATGCACAAGGCCCATCATATGCGCTACCGACACGAAGGGAACAAGCGCGAGGCGGGATGGAGGCGTCATGAGTGGCTCCGGGTGGGTCTGTCGAAGATGCGGCGGCCAAGGAGCGAAGCGGTGAGGTCCACCATGAGGCTTGCCGTTTTGCCGCGATCATCGAGGAAGGGGTTGAGCTCGACGAGATCGAGCGAGGTGACGAGCCCGCTGTCGCACAGCATTTCCATCACGAGATGCCCCTCGCGCACGGTCGCGCCGCCCGGAACGGTCGTGCCGACGGCGGGGGCGACCGAAGGATCGAGGAAATCCACATCGAGCGAGACATGAAGCATCCCGTTGGCCGCTTCGACCATGGCGAGGAAATCGGCCAACGGCTTGCGAATGCCCACCTCGTCAATCGTGCGCATGTCGACGAGCGTGGCGTCGCCCGCCTCAAGCGCCTCGCGTTCGGCCGCATCCACCGACCGCAGGCCGATCATGCCGACGTTTTCGACCGGAACCACCGCTTCAAGGTGCGGGAAAGCCTCAAAGCCGGGGCGACCGGTGACATAGGCCACGGGCGTGCCGTGCAGGTTGCCGCTGTCGGTGGTGTCGGGCGTGTGGAAATCGGAATGGGCATCGAGCCAGAGGACAAAGAGAGGGCGGCCTACCGCTCCGGCGTGTGCGGCCATGCCCGCCACCGAACCGAGCGAGAGGGCGTGATCGCCGCCAAGAAAGATAGGCATCCCGTCTTTCGCCGCCTTCCGGGCAGCGGCGCTGAGCGTTCGGGTCCAACCGACATTCTCGGCAAGCGCGTGCACCAGCGGGTTCTTCGGCGGATCGACGGTGACCGCCTCCGGCGCGAGGTTGCCAAGATCGGTGACCTTGTGGCCAAGCGCAATGACGGCTTCGGCAATCCCGGCGGTGCGATAGGCATCGGGGCCCATGAGGCAGCCGCGGCGGCGTTTGCCGCAATCGACCGGCGCGCCGATCAAGATGATGTGAGTCTGTGTCATGGACGGATACTCCGTTCGGAATGGGTCTGGTGGAAGCGGTCAAAATGTGCAAAAGGAAAGCAGATTGCGCAATTTGGATATGCAATATGGACGATCTGGACCAAAAGCTTCTTGCGGCTCTCAAAAGAGATGGTCGCGCCTCGCTCTCGGAACTGGCGGCTGTCCTCAAGGTGACGCGCACCACAGTCCGCAGTCGCATGGCAAAGCTGGCGCAAAGCGGCGACATCGCGGGCTATACTGTCCTCACGCGCAGCGACATCGCGGCAAACCCGGTGCGGGGCCTGATGATGCTCGGGATCGAGGGGCGGGGCACGGAGAAGATCATCCAGCGGCTCGTGGGCCTGGCGCAAGTCAGCGCGGTTCACACCACCAACGGCACTTGGGATCTGATCGTCGAGATCGGCACCACGACGCTGGAAGATCTTGACGAGGTGTTGTTCGCGATCCGCCGTCTCGAAGGGGTGACACGCAGCGAGACCAACCTTCTTCTGTCCACCCGCCGCGCCGCGCGGCGCTAGACGGCGCGGGTTCTCCAAGCAGCGATCCAGACGGCAACGAGCAAGAGCGAGAAAACCGCGTTCCAGGCGGGCATCGACAGCCAGAGGAATTGCCAGCTGATCTCGTCGCACAAGATCAGCTTGGGCCCGTCCATCGACAGAAGGTCCGAACCGCTGAGGCCTGAAAGGCCACCCGAACTGGTGCAGCTTGACGGGCCGGGCCACCAGTGCTGCTCGACGCCGGCATGAAAGACGCCGATCCCGCCGGTGATCAGTGCGGAAAGCCCGCCCAGCGCGATGAAAAGCCGCGCGCCGGTGAGGATCGCCAACCCGCCCGCGAGGATCGCCCCTCCGTGCGGCCAGCGCTGCCAGAGACACATCTGGCAAGGCAGATAGCCGAGCGCCTGAAATATGAACGCGCCGATCAGCAGGGCGGCCGAGCCGCCAGCGGCGACCAGAGTGAGTGATCTTCGCGTCATAGATACCTCACGAGATAGAAACCGCCGACGAGCAGAATGCAGAAAAGCGTGAACATCAAACCCAGCCGCTTTTCAATGAAATCGCGGATCGGCGGGCCGAATTTCCACAAGAGGCTGGCGACGATAAAGAACCGCAGCGCGCGGGCCAGGATCGCGGAGAGGACAAACACCGGCAGCGACAGCCCCGTCGCGCCGGAAGCGATAGTGATGACCTTGAAAGGGAAGGGTGTGACGCCCGCCATCAGAACCGCCCAGGCGCCCCATTCATTATAGCGCGCGGCGAAGCTGTCGAAGGCCTCGGCCTTGCCATAGAATTGCAGGATCGGTTGGCCAACCGTTTCAAACACCAAAGAGCCGATCGCATATCCCAATAGCCCGCCCAGAACCGAAGCTACCGTGGCGACGGCGGCAATCCTGAAGGCCCGCGTCGGGGCGGCGATGATCATCGGGATCATCAAGACATCGGGCGGAATCGGAAAGAACGAACTTTCGACAAAGGCAATGATCGCCAGCGCCCAGAGCGCGCGCGGATGCGCGGCCAGCGAAAGGGTCCAGTCGTAAAGTCTGCGGATCATGCCTGTCTCTTTTCTTTGCAGGCTTTAGGCCACGGTTGGTCGCCCCCGTCAACTCGCAGCTTCGTGAGACCCGGACACCAATCTCCGTTGACGGCCTCCGGCGGGGCGGTTACAGGGTTGTCCGCTGGCCGGTGTGGCGGAATGGTAGACGCAGCGGATTCAAAATCCGCCGATGGCAACATCGTAAGAGTTCGAGTCTCTTCACCGGCACCAGTTTCCCCTGAGTCGGGCTTCCAAAGCCCGTTAATGACCCAATCGGTCGGCTCCAGAGAAATTGATCCTGCCTGAGAAACAGCGGACCGGCAGCGGCCCTGCGAACGGCAGGGCGCTGGCCTGCCGTGCCGCAATCTTGCCTCATTGTCCCATTGTTCACCGATAGGACAAAATAGCCTCGGTGCCGGTCTGAAACCGACCCAAGGTTCTTGATGAGAGAACAATCCAGCGGAAATTCCCTTCTTCCATTACTTTGTGTCGGGCCATTCGGTCTCGGCTAAACCGGCGATTGCCGTTTTTCCGACATTTTTAGCTACCGCAGCTACAATCCCGCCCTTATTTTCAACCCGTCCCCAGGATCGGGGGCTGGCTGTGGGGGCAGCCAGGTTGGACGGTCGGCTATGGCGCCCTCCTGAAAGCCGGATGAGTGTCTGCGTCGGCTTGCCTGCGCGAATGTTTGAATGTCCGCCCTGTCGGCGGCGGCGCTTTGCGTCGATGGCGGAGCTTTGCCTTCCGCCAAAGCCTTATGGAGGGTGCCTTGAGCCCGAAGGATCACGGTTTTGACGATGACGACGGGGTCGATATCCTCGACCTGCGCGGCATGGGTGTGCATTCGATTTCCTATGATGAGGGCAGAACCGACAGCGGCACCATTGACTTCAAGGATG
>Ga0222714_10007395_pt1 | contig 10062 bp, 2 predicted proteins | sample C33_3DmetaG_FD_165048 | JGI IMG/M metagenome (GOLD analysis project Ga0222714, IMG submission 165048) | Estuarine water microbial communities from San Francisco Bay, California, United States - C33_3D | ecosystem: Environmental > Aquatic > Marine > Unclassified | place: USA: California... | reverse complement strand
GACGTCAAGAGTGGTCTCCAGTGGATCATGCACCTGGCGTTGGTTATTGGCATTGACCCACTCAGGCTACAATTGCTTGCCCATCCCCCTGCCAAGATGAACTCGTCATTCAGAGGGCTTCTCCTACCGGTTTCACTGAGTGCAGACGGTAAGACTTCCAAGTGCTGCATACAATCTCACTCCTCCCTCCAGTTCCAGCGGGGTGCCACTCCTTGGACTGTCATGCCAGATCATCAAGAAGATGCTAAACTTGCCAGCGCCTTTGTCTCTAGCCTTAGCTCTGACTCAGATGTCTATAGACTCTGGGCCAATCAACAAAAGAATTACACTGGTGCCATCCCGGAACTCGCCCCGGCGCCCAAAGGCTCGGCCTCAGCCCTTCATCTGGGCAGCAGTACCTCACCAGGCACCCCCCTTACTCCCAACGTTGACCTTGCCGAGAGTATCCTCTGCCTCCTAAACGAGTCAACCCGAGCCCACCCACCGACGTTAGAGGCTCCCGCCTCTGCCGCTCCCACCCCCCCACAACCCACCAAGGAGTGGATACTTGGAGGGATCTACGTGATTACATGCCGGTCTGAACAAGATGCATGGGTGGCGCTGGTTAAAGTTGTCTGCATCAGCCCGGTTCAGCTTGCGGTCTTCGGAGTCAAAAATGGTAAAGTCCTCCCAGTAGCCAGATCAATGAAATCTCATTCGGCGATACCCCAACCTGACGAGCCCTTTGTTTTCCCCACGAACACCGATTGGAACAATCCAACATTTAAGAAAGGTTTTACACAGTTCCTACTGGACCCCGCAAGGGTGCCGATACAGAGTACAAATGGACCCACAGACCACGTCTCTGCCGCCCAGCTCTCTCTGCTGCGGCAGAGCAACGATGTTAAGGAATTTTTCAATTGGAGCTCCGCTTCCAGGGGAAGAAAGGGAAAATCTGGGGACGAAGCCGCCCTGCCTATGCCCAGTCTGCAAAGTTCCCTCAGTGGCACGCACTCCACACCTGTGAAATCTACCTCGCACGGCTCGGCGCGTCCCACCGGGGGAAAACCTGCGTTTGTCCATACTTCCAGGGCTTCTTCTACCCTGAAGACATCCCTACCGAAGGAGTTAAACTCCTTCCATGCTGCTCCCATTTTTGATACTACGACTGCCAAGACCACCAAAACGGTTCCGCACGTCACTCCAACTCCGGGCCGACCAATAAGCTCGCATCCCACTGCCCCCTCTCTGGATTTGTCGCCCACCCCAGAGGGTGCCCCAAGGCCCCCAGTGACTGCAGGCCCATCTAAGCAGGCCGCCCGATCTCAACCCGAAGTCGCTTCGCAGGGACACGCACCCGCCGTGCAGCAGCTCACAACCACTCAGATTGGAGAACTACAAGAGTCCCTATTGAGAAGAACACAGGAACTCAAGTCCTCTAACCGAGAGGCTGCCCTACTCAAGGATCAGGTGGCCAGCATCCTCGGCGACAAGAAGTATGTTGTAAACCAGCTGGTGAAGCGAACAGATGCATTGACTAACCTGGAAACGAAACTCTCTGAGCTCACGCTCATCAACGAGAAGCTCAACCACCAGCTAGCTGCCCTCAGGGGTTCCTTCGCGACCCTGGGGACGTACCTGGAAACCGAGAAAGGGCGAACCAGGTCCCTCCAGGACAAACTCAAGGTTGCCCGGGAAGACCTGGCACGTGCGCAGGCCAACTTCGCCTCAGCAAGTCTTAGTACTCGGGAGAAAGAGCTCATCGCAGCTAAATTACAAGACACTCGGGACAACCTCACCAACCTCGAGGCGCAGCACCAAGCAGACTTACTTGCCATTGACACTCGGAATTCCACTGAGATCAAGAGGCTCTCCCTCAACATTGCAAAGCTTAATCATGCGCTACGGCTCAAGGATGACGAACTCGAGGCCTCTCGATTGGAAAATAAGCGTCTCTTGCCGCTCAGCTCCCGACCAGGCCCGGACTCTGATCACTCACATGACGTGGCCCGCCTCGAAACTGAGGTACTGAGATTAAGGGAACTATTCAGCACCGCACAAACACAGCACTCCCAAGAGCTGCTGAGACTTCAGAGTGACCGGGTTGCAGAAACAGGCGCCCTAAATGCACAAATTGAACGTCTTAAACTGTCCACCCAAGCCCAGGCACAGGCCAGGGGTCAAGAGACCAGCGCTGAGAATCGGGCCTTTAGGCAAGCCCAGGCTGAGATCAGTAGCCTTCAAGCTAGGCTTCGAAACGCTGAGTCAGCACGGGAGACCGGCAGACAATCACTCGATGCGGAGAGGAGACGGGTCGCGGAGTTAACCAGTACCCTCTCCAACTGGGAAAAGGTGGACGAGAAAGCTGGAGCAAAGAATTCCCCAGATAGGCTACTCAACTTTCTCCCTAGTGCTTCCCACAGGGACTCCGCAGAACCGGCCATCGTTTCCCCGAGATGCCCAGAGGATCTGGCTCGAGAGGCCCTCGATTTACGCTTCAGAGAAGCTCCGACCGAGGACCCCATGGAATCCCCGGGCACCAGCTTCAGGTCCTGCACTCTGATGTTTGACTGGGAGGATGTGGACAACAGGGGAGGACCGCAAGCCTTCCTAGATCTGCTCAAAACTGTTCTCGGAAGTACTAGGTTCGGGTCGATGAAGAAGCCCTCGAGATGTCTGGACAAGAAAGTCTACACGATCACACTCTCCAATCTACAAGAAGCGACCGAAGTCTACCGCACTTTCTTGGCCGGTTTCATCAGAGCTTATGCCAAGGGTGGATCCAGGTGGTCTCTCCCCCCGGCGGAGAATCTCCCGAGACCGTCCCTATGGCCCCAAGACGCATCTCGGAAAGGGTTCGACCCAGGTGAACTTCAGGGCCTGATAGTCTGGACCATACCTCTCCCCGCGGCTGAAGCCCTAATGGAGGTAGTGAAGCGTATGTGCGCCAGGCTTAACTGCGACAATAAAGCTCTCCCCCTTTTCGTGGACACCAATATCGTTATCAGGCCGACTCATGGTGCTGGCCCCGTCTCCACCACGATCTACGTCATGGCACACCAGCTCAGCACTGCCCTCGCCCTCACCGAGACCGCCCTAGGGGATAACCAGGTGAAATCGATGGTTAGGGCGAACATCCACGAGTGTCACTGTTGCAAAGCGAGCAACACGGACCACAGCACGTATAGCTGCCCCCTCCCCAAGCTCAGACTTAGGTTCACGTGCTCCCTCGACTTCGCCATGCGGGAGACGCTCCGGAGATCCATCATGGACTCCCTCACTTTGGGAGAATCAGATGCCCCCCTTATTTGGGCTGGTCGTGATCCTTACCACGAAAGTGATCACCCCAGATTCGGCTATATAGCATTCAAATCGTCCGCTGCTAGAGACAGGGCCTACACCCTTCTGTCCGGCACAGGGTGGTGGAAGAATGCAAAGACCTCCCTAACTCTTTTGGTCAAGTGCGAAAGGGGTCTTTTAATGAGTGAGTGCCCGAGGTGTGGCACTTGCCCACAAGAGCACAGAGTGCCCTTCTGCCCAGGACCGCATGAAAGAGGGCATGACTGCAGGAGTAAGCCTAGACCCAAACAGGCGACGCTGGTCACTCTGCTGGAAGACCTCCCACCTCAGATCACGCCCTCCATCAGGAGCGCACAACGTTCGAGGACTATCGCCAACACTGTTCCCCCACCCTCGCAGAGGAGTGGGGGTACTTACTGAGGTTGTCCTACGTACCCCCAGGGAGGGGAAGGCTTCGGCCCATCAGACTGAAGTCTCCTCGCAATGTGAGGTGGTGTCGTTTAACCTCAACTGCCGCACCTCCGGACTCGTGGCCAAGGCCCCTGCACTTCTTAACTTCCTTAGAGGCCAACCAGGGGGCCTTCCTGATATCATCATGTTGCAAGAGGCTGGGCTTGTAGGAGACCTTCCTCCAAGGGCTCTGGAACATGTCTTTCCTGGCTACAGAGCTTTTGTGACTTCGTCTCAAACTGAAGACATCAACAACACGCCCACATTCAACATCTCCCTAGTCACCCTGGTCGCTGATCGGTATTCTGACAGTACAGGGACCCCATCGCGCCCCCCTTCGTGTGGAGCCATGGCCGTTAGAGTGGGAGAGGTGCTCTTTGTGAACACCTACTGGCCTGCAGGCCTTGACAACGTACCAGTCTACCCTAGCAGGCCTAACACACAGCAGAACCCTAAGGCGGCACATGTGCTGTCAACCATTGACTGGATCGCGGAGGAAGTTAACAAGTCTGGACTTGAGCACTGGTTCATTGGGGGTGACTTCAATGAAACGGTCTCCGCCACAGAAAGAATCTCATCAGCCAGTCATGATGCCGCAAAGTCTGTCACCTTCCTAGGCACTCTTGCCAGCAGGCTAGGGGCTGCAGACGCTGGAGAGATCATGGGCAATAGGGATCATACCTACTTCACACGCAGAGGTGTTGGCCTGGCCAACAGGGCCGTCTCTAGTAGACTGGATAGGTTCCTGATTAGCACAGGAGTGGCGCTCCAGTTAGAGGATTACAGAGTACTGAGCCCACCAGCCTCGCCCTCGCCCTCTTTGTCTGATCATCGCGCAGTGCTGATCTCGGTGGCAGCTATGAGGCTCGGTGCCACGACAAGGCGGACCAGGGACTGGAGACAGCGAAAATTTATCGTCCCGAAACATGGCAGGGATGGCACTGATCGCAGACTTGCTTACCACAAAGCCAACTCAATCTTTGCTCTCCATCACTCAAAGGTTGTAGAAGACCTGAACTTGGCCGTTGACAGCCAGACGCTAGAGGTTGCCTCCCAGTCCCTCTTCGACTCTCTACAACGTGCAGCCAGCGGAGCATTTAGACAAACCAATCCGCAGAGGCCGCGAAGGCGGGGACACACCAGAAGAGCGGCGGAAATCCGCAAAGCCAAGCGCCGGGTGGTCGCTGTCGTACGCCTGCTACACACCCAATCCCTCCCAGACCGAGAAGCCAGGGTTGCTGATGAACTTGAGGTACTCGCCCATAGTCTTGACAAGTTAGAACTACGGGAAACCGGTCATGCGTTGCCGCTTATCGGGACTGATCCCGCTAACCCTTCACCCTATGAGAACAGGGTTGCGCACTGGTGTCAAAAACAACTTGCCTTCCTAAGAAGAGTGGCGAAGCAAGTCAAACGAGAAACCCACATCAACTGGGATTCTTTCACCAGGGACTCAGAGGGACTCACGGAATTTGCTTCCAAATTTGCCAAGCCCGGCAGGCCTCCTCAAGTCAGATCGGTACCTGACCCGTGCACAAACCTACCCACGGAGGACCCGGAAACTGTCAGAGAGGTCCTTCTACAAAGGGTCACCAAGCCCATGAGGTTGCCCGTCAATGAGCCGAGGGTTTGGGACAGGGCCTCCCTTTCAGCCAAGCCGGGACTATCTGAAGAGTGGAAGGAGATCTACAGCCCCTCCGACAACATCCAGCAACATTGGTGGGACAGCCTAATGGAAGCGCCCACCTGGCTAGAACTCAGGAGCATTCTGGGTGCTGCGAAGAAACACACCTCGCCCGGGGAAGGGGGGCTGGGGGTAGACGTCCTGCAGTGCATGGTAGGTTGGGAGATACCTTTTCACACTAAACCCAAAACACTTCCGGGGCCAGTGGCGCAGGCCCTACTGGCCTACTTGACGGCAGTCCTACGTGTGGGAGTCTTTCCCAAGCATCTGTGCGTAGCCTGGGTGACAACCGTCAGCAAGGGGAGTGCCGACCCCCTCAATGTACGGCCCGTCTCGGTACTGCCCGAACTCTACCGTTTAGTCTCCCGGTTGCTCAACCTCCGTCTTACGGGGGTAATGCTGAAACACGGAGTTCTACACCCAGCTCAGAGGGCCGCTATAGCTGACGGCGACTTCTATCAGGCAGTCGATACCACATGCAATGTCCTCGAAGACGCTAGAGACACTGGCACTGAGCTTGCCTACATCCTCTACGACCAATCTAAAGCCTTTGATCTCGTTCATGCGGCCGCCCTGAGGAGGGCAATGACTAGAATCAAGCTCCCGGATACATTTCAAGAACTGGTCCTGTCTGCTATGGCCAGGGCAGAGTCCAAGGTGCGCACAGCCACGGGCATCTCGAGAGCAGTACCGCTGCTTAGAAGCCTCAGACAGGGGGACCCCCTGTCCTCCATCATGTACTGCGTTTTCATAGATCCCTTACATCATGCCCTCAGTGAAAAGGGAGGATATGTCATGAAAGGTGGCACCAAGGTCTCTAGTCTAGGCTTCGTAGACGACACCAACGTCCTAGCCAACAACTTCAAGGAGCTCCAGGCCATGCATGAGGTCGTGGTGAGTTTCAGTCTCTTGAATGATGCCATGATCAACGCCTCGAAGACATACCTTTTTCTCTCCGACCACAGGGGTCAGAACGAAGATCGTTTCCTCCTCTCCGAGACAGGAGCCACCATCGTACCGTCTCCCCCCGGGACCACCGCGCGCTATCTGGGGGTCTGGATCAACCTTGAGGGGGACTGGTCCAAAATGCTCCACCTTTTCCAACGCTCTTTTTGGCGTGTCCACCGCGTGATCTCCAATAATGCCATGACAGGCAGAGCTGCTGCCCTGATGGTCAACGTCTTCCTCGTCCCGTCGGTGCAGAGAATGATGAGACTTGTGTGCTTCGCCAAGGATCAGACCGTCATACGTGCTGTTAACAGAATGCAGGCGGCCCTCAACACCACATTTGCCAGGCTGAATAGGCTACCTTTAACCCAATGCTGGAAGGGAAGCATCACCCCACTCCTCTTTGGCTACAAGGATCTCTCACAACATGCGGTGACACTCAATCAAGAGGTGATCCACCTAAATCTGAACCATGACCCTGCTCTTTCTCTGGCTACAGCCACGACTGCTGATCGCCTGGCTGCTGCCTGTGGTGCGCAGGGATGGGGCCAGCATGCGGGGAGGAATGCATCGGTGGGGGACACTCGCGCTTCAGCTTTAAAGGCACTCCATGCGGACCTACAGTGGGGTTGCGACAGACCTGACACCCCCAATAACGATGCCTTGACTAGGCTTTCGCTACTGCAGGAACATGGGCTCACGCTTACACACAATCCGAAACATCTACGCTCCACGGCCATGGAAGTCAGGATTCGTGGTGATGAAGAAGTCCTTCATGAAGTCCTGACCAACTCTCCTACCACCCCGGCCACTGCCCTCTTGGTGGTGACGCATGCAACCGCGCCCGATTGCGTCAGAGTCCCACCCGTCATGCAAATCGATCCTTATGATTGGGACTGGACCTCAGGAGTTGTCAGGGCCCCTGATCACCTACCGCCTCAACATCTAGTCGTCTACACGGATGGCAGCGCCAAGTTGGGTGAAGATTCGGGTGCAGCTGCGGTTTGGCACATACCCGGACACGCCTCCCTAATAGGGGTGGTAACCGCTAGACTTCGCCCCTCACTGGAGGCCTATGAAGCAGAGTGCACGGGATGCGCAATGGCTCTGCAAATGTCCCCGATTAACTGGCCACTCACAATCGTCTGTGACTGCAAATCGGCCCTTTACACGTCCACCAAAGCCAGACGCTCGGTCACATCCAGACACAGGGTCACTGCCGCTGCCAGGCAAGTGTTAGAATGTTCGGGGGCCCTGCTAGCCGCCAGGGAAGCAACCACCGTATGGAGGAAAGTCCAAGCGCACCAGGATACCAAAGACATGGATTCAGTGTGTAATGAGAAGACAGATCGTTGCGCCAAATGGGCTAGGGGCGGGTACAAGAGCGGCAACAAGGAAAGACTATGGAGACAAGGTGCAGAACCAGCGCTACTCTGCAAGTGGACCAGAAGGAACAGCGTCCCTGGGGTCTGGAGCGAAGTCCATCTTGCCCAGATCACAACTAGGGTCAGAGCACATCTTGACAGAATGGAACTTGGCCGGAGACTCGACAAAGCCGCCGAAGCCAAGACGATGGGTAGGGCCATCCGCTACAACAGGGAAGAATTCTCGGCTACCTGTCGACAGTTAACCAGGGGCACCTCCTCCTTGACACAGGCTAGAATGGCCATGGCTCTCACTGAGTTCCTGCCACTACTCAACAGAACTAGCTACTCCGCCTCGAGTCATCCTGCGGACACAAGGTGCAAGCTTTGTGCCACTGGCCTGAAACAGACAAGTAGGCACCTCTACTCTTGTCCGGCACTGGCCAGTGAAGCTCGCGCAGGTTTCGAGAACCAAGACCAGCTGCTTACCACCCATTCCCACGAGAAAGGGGATGCGAGTACTACTCGGCAGCTCCAGCAAGCTGGGATTGAAGGTTTCACTAGAGACAATTTGATTGTGATGGCGCTCGCCAGTCTAGACACTCAGCACGAACTTCGGGATCAGTTTGTTACGACCCTTACCAGAACCCAGTTGCGAACCATACCACACGCCCTTGGTCGCCTTGCACAGCATTGGACCTCCTGCTGGGACAGTGAGAACACTTTTTGTGACCTCCCCAAGGGGACATGCATCGCCTCAGACTGGGCAGACTGGCTGACGTCTTACGACCTCAGGTGGAGAGCGATGAGAGCCATGCCTAGTAGTCATAGTACAACAGGCCCGCACCCTGAATTTCTCCAGAGTCTCACGACCATGAGCTCCCCCATCTGGGCTGTTATCATGGACGGACCTGCGTGGCTCGCACCCCCCTCTGACATGCTTTGGTACAATTCGGGCCTCCCCGGCCCGGGAGAAAGGTGGTGGACTCATCCTCTGCCCAGGTTGGGTGCCGGACTCAGACTACTGGAATGGGCCCCGATTGGCAACAGGGCGGCTCTTAATATGAGAGCGGAGTGGTGGGGTATGGCTATTAAGGCTGCATCCTCTACCATGTTACTCCTGGTGCTCCCGGCCGATGCTTGGGTGACTGAACTTCTCACGCTACACTCCTTCAGCTATGAAGAGACTACCGCGCGCGCAGAACTCTGGACCTGTGGGAGCCCCACCAGCCCCTGGAGCCTCAACCGGACAGAAATTGTCGGAGCCAGAATTGTCCTTCTATGCTCTCCCGGCCTTAAACTTACCAAGGAGGCCCAGCAGTGCATGTTGGACGAAGTGGCTCTCTCCTTAACGGTCGCTGGATCAAGAGACACTGTGGGCCAGGCCTGGCATGATGCTCAGGATACGCTGCTACCCGCACGCTGGTGGTGGGGCCCCACAAAGGCTGAACTCCCTGGTAGAAGAGAAGACTATCAGGTCACGGAACCGCGAGATGGTGGACCCCAACGTCATAAGCAGTGTGATGATGCTGCCAACGTAGCCTGCCAATGGATCTGTGGACAACGGCTTCGTCTACCCCATTTTGACCGATACTTTGGGAACCTTGGAATTCCCCCGCCCATCTTCACTGAACGCTGGAGACTTGTGGACTGGAAAAGTCTAAGGAGCAAAGAGGCCGATGAGTGGAGAAGGCGGTGCTGGACTCGCGTGACCACACTTTCCAACAGAATGAAGGTCACTTAAGCTAGAACTGATCCCTCCTATCGTCCACAATTGTTGGCCGTAGAGGTACCCAAATCTCCCTTCTGACTTGTCCTTCCGACCCAAGCACTACGCCCTCGATCGTGAATCCCTCGCCACTTTGCCCTTGACAATCAAGCCTCAAGCACTTGCGAAGTCCGAACGGAGCCACGAAGTCATGACTTTCACTTTTCTTCTTTCTTTTTAATTCACACATTCACGACCTTGCCTTTGCTGCACCCACCCGAACTCTTCTCCTCTCTCTCCCCACACTCTCCCTCGACTCTCTCCCACAAACTTCGTTTCCTAATGCTGGGCATCATCACTGCCCCACCCGGAGGTAATGGGTTATTCTCTTGCAGATGTAATTTTTTCCGAATTGTCTCTCCGTGAGGTTCTCCTCAAAATCCTTTAATAAAAAAAAAAAAAAAAAAAAAAAAAAAAAAAAAAAAAAAAAAAAAAAAAAAAAAGAGGAGACAGAAAAAACAGGAAAACAAAACAGCAGTGGCTGATTACGGGCAGGTGGTTCACAAAGTTAACCGACCGGCCATATCACAAAAATGGAGAAAGAAAGCAGGTTCTTATTGAACTTAATA
>Ga0222714_10007394_pt1 | contig 10062 bp, 12 predicted proteins | sample C33_3DmetaG_FD_165048 | JGI IMG/M metagenome (GOLD analysis project Ga0222714, IMG submission 165048) | Estuarine water microbial communities from San Francisco Bay, California, United States - C33_3D | ecosystem: Environmental > Aquatic > Marine > Unclassified | place: USA: California... | reverse complement strand
CAAGACTTAAACATTTTGGGGGAAACTGGCGGGAACCAGCCCGAATTGTCGCAGGTCATGGCGTATTTGCCGAGATTGGAAACGGTTGGCGTTAACCAGGCGTCGTACGGTTTGGGTGTTGCGGCCTGGGCTGAATCGCATATGGGTTTGGTGTTGATGGATTGGCAAAAGCACGTGTTGTGCGGTCAGCTGGCGCATGACGATACCGGCGCACTTCAGTTTCGAGAGGCGTGTGTATCAACGGCTAGACAAAATGGTAAATCGCAAGGCGGGTTGTGTCCGTTGATTGGTTGGTGGCTTACGGACTTTGCAGCTATGCGAGGAAAGCCCCAATCCGTGTTATCTGTGGCTAACAAACTGGATAGGGCTGAAGCAATCTTTGGGATTATTGCGCCAATACTTGTGGACAAATTTGGGGCTAAGGCGGCTAATGCTATGGGCCGTAAGTCTGTCAAAATGCCTGACGGGTCAACGTGGGAAGTTAGGGCGGCGACACCAAACTTGCACGGCGGTTCCCATGACCTGATCGTTATTGACGAACTGTGGAACATTTCCAGCGAAGTTGTAGACACGGCTTTAAGGCCGTCGCAGATTGCTAGACAAAACCCTTTGCTGTCTATGTGGTCTACAGCTGGGGACGAATCCAGCGTGTGCTTTATACAAATGCGAGAGACAGCCATAAGCGAAATTGACACGGGCGTTACCGGACAAATGTATTTTGCGGAATACAGCATGGCGCCAGGGGCGGACCCTCGACTAGAAAAAAACTGGTTGGCGGCTAACCCTGCTATGGGTGTCACGGTGACCGTTGAAGCGTTGCGGGCCGTATCTAAAAAAGACAGTTTCCTACGTGCGCACCTTAATTTGTGGGTGTCCGCTAGGGGCGCTTGGCTACCTGTCGGACTGTGGGACAAACAGGCAACGGAAATGCCTATGCCTACCGGCGGCGTGTTAGCTGTAGACACAGACCTCGCAGACGGACGCTATGTAGGCGTGCGGTCTGTTGTCCACGAATCCAAAGCGCATGTGATCGTGGAATTTATGGTTGATACCGAGGACGCATGCTGGGCAGAAATTGGGCGTGTCATGGCAGACACCCAGACGGCCCTAGTTATAACACCGTCGCTGCATTTGCATTTGCCAACAATTTTGGAAAGGCGAACGACAACTATTGGTTACGGCGAATTGTTGAAGTATTCGGGCCTTATCCAAAAAATGGTTATTGAGGGCAAGGTGCGTCACCGTGGAGAATTGGCGTTAGCGGAACATGTCAACCGTGCCGTTCTAACTAAGACGGGTTCCGGTGTTGTCCTGTCGTCGCAGAAATCCCCTGGGCCGATTGAACTTGCCCGTTGTATGGTTTGGGCGATAGCGGAATCGTCACGGCCTAAAGTTGTTGGGAAACCAATGTTCGCAGTATCACGGACACCGTGACTATCGGTTGCGCTAAAGTTTGGCTAGCCCTTGCCTGACGTCGGGTCGGGCAGGGGCAACCCCCGCAAAGGAAAACGACATGGGACTATTTAGTAGCAAAGTAACTAAAGCGGCTATCAGTCCTAACCCTGAAGTCCAGGCTGCTATCGGTGGCGGATATTCCAGCCAGGTTGCAGGCCCTAATTTGATTGGCGAATTTTGGTCATATCAGGCTGGCGCTATGCGTAACCGTGCAATGTCTGTGGCGTCTATCAGTCGAAGCCGTGACCTAATGGCGTCAGTCCTGGCAACAATGGACCTAAAGATGTGCGGCGAAATGTGGAACGGCGAAGAAATGGAAGAAATCCCGTTAGCGCCTAGGTCATGGCTACGCCAGCTGGACCCTGAAATGCCAAACAACTTCCTATTCCCCTGGATATTTGACGATTTATTTTTTTTCGGGCGTTGCATGCTGTATATCACCAGTCGAACCAAGGACGGCTATATGGCGTCCGCAACCCGTCTACCGCAGGGGTCAATTACGACACCCGACCAAGTTCCGCCTGTCTGGTACGGCAAGTCTAAAGAAATCTTTTTTAACGGCGGCGCTTTAAACCCTGCCGATGTTGTGCAGATTTACAGTCCCACCCAGGGCATGATTTTTATGTCGGAACAAACAATTAGCACGGCGCTTAAATTGTGTGAAGCACGAAACAGAAATGCAACGTCACTTATACCGGCAGGAATTTTAAAGCAGACAGGCGGCGAACCCTTGTCCGCAACTGAACTGGCGGCCCTTGCCGAATCGTTTAACCAGGCACGAGGAACTAACCAGACGGCAGCCTTAAACGAATTCTTGACGTACACGGAAACAAACGCCACGCCTGACAAAATGTTACTTATTGCAGCTGCCGAATATCAAAGCCGTGAAATTGCTAACTTGTGCAATATCCCGCCGTATCTATTGGGTTTATCAACGGGTAGTTACGCATACAGCACGTCAGCGTCCGCTAAAAGTGACTTGTGGACTTTTGGTTTGTCAATGTACGCCCAAGCAATTACAGCAGCGTTATCGCAACAGCTACCCAGGGGAACCTATGTCAAATGGGATGTTGACGAAATGTTAGAGATTCACGATATGCGTGATATGGAACCAGTACCACAACAAAACACACAAGAGGAATTAGCAACATGATTAAATTTACTTCCAGCACGTTCACAGTCGACGCCGCAGGGCCTGACGGTTTAGACCGCCGCACCATTACTGGTATTGCTGTCCCATACAACACGTTTGCTACCGTCAGCGACGGAACAAAAGTGCAATTTGCGCCAGGTAGTTTGCCTGTTGACGGCAAAGCACCAAGGCTTTATATGTACCACGATTCAACGCAGGCCGTTGGCCTTGTATCCGAAAGGGTAGACAGCCCTGAAGCCATGTATTTCACCGCCAAAATTAGCAACACCCGTGCCGGTGACGAAGCGTTAGTTTTAGCAGCTGACGGCGTCATTGACAGCGTGTCCGTTGGTGTCAACCCAACCGAATTTAAATACGACGACGCAGGCAACATGACCGTCATTGCCGCCACCTGGGTGGAACTTAGTCTTACCCCCACACCTGCATTTGCGGGTGCTACCATAACGCAAGTAGCAGCGTCCGAACCTGACACGGAACCTGAAACCGAAACCGAACCTGAAACCGAAACTGAGGAAACCCCAATGGAACTTGAAGCCGAAGTAATCGTGCCAACCGCACCAATTTTTGCACAGGCCCGCCGTGAACCACGTTTGCCAAACGCCGCCGAATTTGTGGTTGCAATGCACAAGGGCGGCCTTGAAGCCGCTAACGCCAACAAGGTTTGGGCTGACTATCGGGCCTACCACAAATCGGATTTAGAATTTGCCAACACAGACACCGGCGACGTGCCTGGTATCGTCCCAGTCCCAATTTTGGGTCCCGTGTTTGCGGACATTAACTATATTGCCCCGCTGTTGTCAGCTGTCGGTACACGGGCCATGCCAAACAACGGCACAGGTTCCAGCTTCGTGAGACCAACTTGGACAACCCACCCAACCGTTGCAGAACAAGCAAACGAATTTGACGCTGTGTCCTCGACAACTTCTGTGATTGCGTCAAACGTGGTTTCTAAGCAGACTTTCGCTGGCAGCGCCAGTTTGTCCTACCAAACAATTAGTTTCACGGACCCCGCAGCAATGGCGATTATCATGCAAGACCTCGCAGGGCAATATCTCACCGCCATTGACGGTTTCGCGTGTACAAACCTTTTGGCAGCCGCAACTTCCGCTGGCGTCTGGGACCTTTCGGTGACTGACCTCATGAAGTCAATTTATGACGCAGCCGTTGTCACTTCCGCAGCAACAAACTTCCTGCCAACCCATATCGCCGTTGACCCTGCAACGTGGGGCAAGATGGGACAGCTGGTTGACGGTTCAAACCGTCCAGTATTCCCAGCAATCGGCGCACCTGGCCTAAACGGACAGAACAGCCTGGGCGCAGGTAGTGCTGCAAGTTGGTCCGGCAGCAACCCACTTGGTTTGCAAATCATTGTTGACAACAAATTTGCCGCTAAAACAATGGTGATTTTCAACAGCAATGCGTTTGAAATTTATCGCCAGGACCAGGGCCTGCTTTCCGTGGAAAACCCAAGCACGATTTCACGAACCATGAGTGTGTTTGGTTACGCAGCAACGTTTGCTGCTAACGACAACATGATTCAGAAAATCACCCAGGCATAGTCGAAAGGCGGTTAGCCGCCCATGGCTGTATACCAAGTCACTTTTACACAGCGCATAGACAATTACGCTGTAGTTCAAACATTGACGGAACCCGATTTAGACCTTGGGCTTACGTTTACCCTCGCGGATTGCGGCGCAACTTTTAACGGGTCGCATACCGTTTACGCTTTGCCCGCATACCTGTTTCTTGGCGTTAACAGCATGGGCGACCCTGTCTACGACTTAAACGTGCCAATACCTAACCAGGTGTTGTTTTACAATGCGGACGACAACGCTGAACGCACAGCGTTAATACCGCCAGGGACATTGACCTACACGGAAACTTGCACGTGGATTGACGGCCCCGATTTAGAATTATGGCTTGGAATTGCTTTGGCTGGCGTAGACGAATCAGCGTTTTTGACGCAATGCGCTTCAAGTGCCAACAACTTTATTTTTAGGCGACGTCAAGAAGCGGGCTACACGGATTCTTTGACTACTTCACCTGGCGCTGATATCACCCTGGCAACGACGATGATGGGCGGCAGCTTGTACCGTCAGCGTGGCGCCATTGACCAATTCGCGAGTTTCTCAGACATGGGTGCAGCAATGGCAACAGGTTTAAGCCCGCTAATTAAACAGCTTGCCGGTATCCCTCGACCAGCTGTCGCCTAATGACTGTTTACACAGACCTTTTCAATGAGGCAATAGACGATTTAGCGTCAACCCTTGAAACGGTGACAGGGCTACGGGTTGTGTTTAACCCTGAACAATTAAACCCGCCTTGCGTATTCCTAGACGCACCCGATTTTGAAGCCCTGTCTAGCACCATCGTTAAGATGAGTTTTAGCGTAAAGGTCCTGACATTAGGGCCAGGCAACTTGGATGGCTTACGCAACGTTTTAAGCATGTCTGCGGCGCTTCTAGCAAGCAATGTGGCTGTGAAGTCTGGGCGCCCTGGCTTTGTTACTGTCGGCGGGCAAACTTTCGCCGCCTATGATTTAGTTGTTGACCTACAAGCGCAAGGGGCATGACATGAAATACAAGATTGTTAGTCCACGGGTGGGAACACCTGGCGACAAGTTTGAACCTGAAGCAGGCGTGAACGTCGAGGCGTTACTGTCGCACGGTTTTATTGTTGAGGACACAACACCGCCAAAATCTGCTAAAACTATTACCAACAACCCAAAGGATTAACCCATGGCAACTAGCACTTATCTCAGCAACCCAGGCGTATCGGTCAACAGCGTTTCGTTGACTGACCAATGCACGTCTGCCGTCGTCACAAACACCGCCGAAGCCCTCGAATCCACCGCTTTTGGTTCCACGTCAAGGGTTTTCGTTTCTGGGTTATTCAGTCAGGAAATCACCTTGGACTTGTATATGTCCTATGCGGCGTCAGAAACTTACGCCACACTTGCCGCCCTTGTGGGTACAACAACAACCGTCAAAGTTTCCAACACCGTTGCTGGTTTGGCGACACCTAGCGCCACGGAACCTTGCTTTACTTTGACGGGCGCTTACCTTGAAGCATTGCCTGTCATTAACGCCAGCATGGGCGAATTAAGCACTATCTCTATCACTTTTAAGGGCGGCGTCTTAACTACCGCTGTCAGCTGATTTCAACCCCTACACAAAGGACCCGACATGAAACTTACTCTTAGAGTTGACCAGGGCGACGGCCCTATAGAAGTTACGACAAACCTGTTTACGATTGTCGCATGGGAACGCCGATTTAAAACCAAAGCGTCCAACATCGCTAACGGTATCGGCATGGAAGATTTAGCTTTTATGGCGCACACCGCTTTACAGCAAATAGGCGTGATCGTGCCGGTAGTGCTTGACGATTTCATTAAAAAGATTGTCCTGCTGGAAGTCGTAGATAATGAACCCGAAAACCCTACCGTCGAGGGCAATACCGTTACGCCCTAGCGCAGCTGTTGGCAACGACAGGGTATTGGCCTCATCAAGTAGAGTTTGACCTTAACGACCTTGCAACGGTCCTGAAAGTGTTAAACGAAAGGAAATAGGGCATGTCTGGCGTCACGATGAAAACCGAGGTTATTGGAATCCGTGACGCTGTAAAAGATTTAAAAAAATTGGAACCTGCCGTATTTAAAGAATTCCGCAAAGAAGCTGGCACAGCTTTAAAGCCGATAGTTCTAGACGCCCAGGCGACGCTTAACAATGCAGGCCCAGCGCCCTTATCTGGCATGGCCCGCAAATGGGCGCCTAAAGGCAGGCAGATTTTCCCGTATGTGCAAACTAAGGCTGTGCGTGGCGTCAAGGTGTCGTTGCGTCCCAGCAAGGCAGCGTTTCTTAGCGTGCAACAGAAAGACGCCAGCGGCGCAATCTTTGACATTGCAGGGCGAAGCAGCACAAACAAATTTGGGGAAGCGTTAAACAAATACGGTAAGGCTTCTCGAAGCATGTGGCCCGCAGCTGACGCTAACGAAAATGAAGTTAGACGCAACCTGGCTGACCTTGTGCAATCCGTATCAAAGAAAACAGAAACTAAACTAAGGTACTGACATGGCTGGCATAACAATTCCCCTGATTACCGAGTTTAAAGACACGGGTATTAAGCAGGCGATTAAACAATTTAAAAGCCTAGAGACAGCAGGCGAGAAAGCCCAATTTGCGATTAAGAAAGCCGCTGTGCCTGCAGCTGCTGCTTTGGCTGGTGTCGTCACCGTTATTGCTGGCGCTGTCTCTGCCGCTATTGAGGACCAGGCTGCACAGGCGTCGTTGGCCCGTCAGATTAAAGCTTCCACAAACGCCACAGACCTACAGATTGCTAGCGTCGAGAACTATATTTCTAGCCTGGGTCAGTCTGTCGCTGTGTCTGACGATGAAGCACGGCCCGCCCTACAAGCGTTAATTGTCGCCACTAAAAACGTTACTAAAGCGCAAAAACTTTTAAACATCGCCATAGACATTTCTGCCGCTACCGGCATGGACCTAACTACCGTTTCCGACGCCTTGGCTAAAGCGTACGCAGGGAACATGCGAGGGTTGCAAGCCCTGTCACCTGAACTTAAAGCCATGATTAAAGACGGCGCCAGCCTTGAGGAAGTGTTAGCAACCCTTGAAACTAACTTTGGTGGCGCTGGCGAAGCCGCCGCTAACACCGCAGCTGGTGGTATGAAAAAGTTGGGTATCGCTTTTAACGAAACTAAAGAAAGTATTGGCATGGCGTTTCTGCCGATCATGCAGAAATTGTTACCTGTTGTACAAAAGTTCAGCGCCTGGGCAGAAAAAAACCCGACGCTGTTGGCTGTCGTCATTGCGTCTTTGGGCATTTTGGCTGTGTCGATTCTTGCTGTAAACGCTGCCATGATGTTAAACCCTGCGATTCTTATTACTGCCGCCATCATCGCTTTAGGCGTCGCCATTTTTGCTGCCTACAAAAAGTTTGAGACATTCCGCAACATCGTTGACGGCGTCTTTAATTTCATCAAAAACAACTGGCCGTTACTGCTAGCAATCTTGACGGGACCGTTCGGTTTGGCTGTCTACGCAATTATAAAATTTAAAAATTCCATTATCGGCATTTTGTCTGGTATTAAAACGGTTGCAACAAGCATTTTTGACGGCATTGTTGGCGCATACAAATCGGTCATGAACACCGTGTTGGGCCTTATGGAATCGGGCATAAACAAAGCGATTTCAGGGTTAAACGCAGCGTTAGACGCTGTAGACAAAGGCGCTGGCCCGCTAGTGAACTTTGGTGAAATACCTAACGTCAGTATTCCTCGACTTGCTGACGGCGGCATTGTGACAGCACCTACCCTGGCAATGATCGGTGAAGCGGGACCTGAAGCGGTTATACCGTTAAACCGTGGCGGCGGTATGGGCGGCAACACCATCACTATCAACGTGCAGGGCGCAGACCCTAACGCTGTTGTCCAGGCGCTACAAAGGTACGTCAGGACTTCAGGCCCTGTGCCGGTCAACATTCGGAACATGTGATGCCAAAACTTACTTGGACAATTATTAACAACACGCAAAGCAATTTAGATATTACGCAATACGTGCGGTCGCTTAGTTTTACTTTAGGGCGTGCTTCGGCGCTGTCAACGTATTCTGGAAACACGGCTACCGTCACAATTACCAACACAGCGGACCAAGTGCAATATGCTGAAATCAACGACACCATAAGATTAAAAGCCACAGCTACAGGCGGTACAGATTTTTTTAGTTTTATTGGGGTAGTTGCTTCACGAAATTTTCAAGACCAACCTGGCAACGCAAACAACAGCACAGCAACCATTTTGATTAACGACAGTTTGTTGCAGGCAGGTATGGCAAACTTTGTTGCACAATCTTTAAGTTCTACAAATAACCAAATAGCTGAAATAGACAACGCTTTACCACAAATAAGTATTAATGACCTTTACGGCACAAATGCCGCAATGTCGGTTGGCACGTTTACCGTTAACGTCGGTCAGCGTTTAAACGAAATTTTTACTGGTGACCGTGGCGTAATCGCAAATGGCGAAGGCGACACAAATTATTATCCGACGTCAGAATTTGACAATTTAATCAACGCTAATTCGCCTACTTTTGGTAGGACTACTTCAGCGACGCAAATTGCCTATCAAAGTTTTGACCGTGTTGAAGCAGCCAGTAACAGCCTTTTTTATACGCAAGCAACCGTTACAGGTTCAGCGTCAACAGAGACAAAAAGTAGTGCAGCGTTAACAACTTACGGCACACGCACTTTTACTGCGTCAACAGCGCAAAGTAACCTAGTTTCTGAAACGGCAGAATGGTACGCCAACGCATTTAGCGACCCTTATACGGAATGTATTAACATAAGTTTTACCGATATTTCCCAAAACGCTGCTGCTTTGAATCTGTTTAATTGGCAAATTTTGTCACGAACAAAGTTTGCACAGCTGTCGTATACGCCACCTGGCGGCGTGTCAACAACAGGGTATTACTGGCCTGAACAAATCATCGTCAACGCCACAACCAGCCAAACAACCATTGACATGGTAATGACACCGTTGACTTATTACGCAAATTTCATATTAAACGACGCCGTTTTTGGCGTCTTGGACACAGACCGCCTAGGCGTCTAGTAAGGTACAAATCATGGCTGGTCCAAATACAACTTTTACTGCTGGCGCTATTTTGACAGCGGCACAAATGAATAATGTGCCTCGTGGCCTCATGGCTGCACCTGCTACCTCGACGTCATCAGACACAACTATTACAACTGAAGAAATAATGCTTACCTACACTTTTACCCAGGTAAGCGGTAGAAGCTACCTTTTGCAGTATTTTGAACCGTCTTTGACTTGTACGGCAGCGGGTACTCTCACCGCCCGTATTACGACAGGCGTTGCAGGTACGCCCTATAATTCGTCTACTTCACCTTTAGCCATTTTGATTTCCAACACCGCTTTAGTGACAACGGTTTACACAGCCGGAACGTCAGGGTCGCTAACGATTTATGCGACTTTGACGGCCTCTACAGGTACGGCAACAGCAACCCGGTCAGCAACAAGATTTCCGCAACTGTACGCCGTAGATTTAGGCAGTTTATGAATATCACTAACCCGCCAAAGGCTTTTTTGGTTTTAGCCGCCATGGTCTGCATAACCGTTTTAATGGTTACGTCAAAAATTGACCAGTCAGCCGGTACAGGACTTTTAGGCAGCATTATCGGGTACAGCGTAGGCAATTCCATACGCCCCAAAAATGGTGAGATTGTGCCGCCAATCCTAGGCAAGAAAATTAAATGACCATAAGGCCGTACACGGGAAACAAAGACGCCGTGCATGAAAAGCCTCGTGCCGGAACAAAACTGTTTGTGGACTATTGCGAATACCTGTTTGGCGTCAAGTCTTTAGGCATTTTTGCTGACCGAAATATGAATCTTTCGGGCATGCCTAACCCGCCTAAATC
>Ga0222714_10007393_pt1 | contig 10062 bp, 9 predicted proteins | sample C33_3DmetaG_FD_165048 | JGI IMG/M metagenome (GOLD analysis project Ga0222714, IMG submission 165048) | Estuarine water microbial communities from San Francisco Bay, California, United States - C33_3D | ecosystem: Environmental > Aquatic > Marine > Unclassified | place: USA: California... | reverse complement strand
CACGTAACATGTAGTGAAAATTGCTACCTTACCTGGAGTTCTTTTACCCTTCGTTTCAACAATTCCGGTGGCTAATTTCGCATTAGACCTGAAGGTCTTGGAGGTGTACTCGGGTAGCTCCCTCTCACGATGAATGCCCAAAGAGCTATCCATCAATTTACGAGTCGTCTTATTTTTGTTGACCGCATTTACGGTTTGCACCACGACCGGTATGGAAGCGAGTTTTCCAAGCGCGTCAGTGCTGGATAATAACTTGTCTCTCAATTTAGTTTGGCCATTTTTGAATTTTTGAGCCTTGGCACGAAGCATCAAATGAGGAAAGTCTACATTCCATTCGTGTGGAGGAACGTAAGGGCACTTGCTCATGTAGCACATGTCGCAGAGATAGCACTTGTCGACAACTTTCCAATAGTCTTCCTTCGCAACCCCATCCACTTCCATGGTGCTCGACTCATCAACAAGATCAAATAACGTCGGGAAAGCTGTGCATAAATTTACGCAACGTCGACACCCGTGGCATATGTCATAGACCCTTTCGAGTTCTTTAAAAAGGTCCTCTTCGTCATAAAATTTTTCAGACATCCAATCAAGCGGATGCCTGGTTGGCGCCTCTAAGCTACCTTCACGCATTTTTTTCACTCATTTTTTAGGTATTCGACAAAAAAACGCGAGCGCCATTTCTGTCGCTCGCGCCCATTAAGATGTGAACTTGAATGTTAGTCTTGCAAAGCGTCAAGAGCTTTTTGAAAGCGATTCGCATGAGATCTCTCAGCTTTTGCAAGCGTCTCAAACCAATCGGCTATTTCATCAAAACCCTCGTCACGGGCAGTTTTTGCCATTCCTGGATACATGTCTGTGTATTCATGCGTCTCTCCTGCCACTGACGCTTTCAGGTTATCCCGGGTAGCGCCAATAGGAAGCCCGGTCGCTGGATCGCCAACTTGCTCCAAATACTCAAGGTGGCCGTGAGCGTGACCTGTTTCACCTTCCGCTGTCGAACGAAACACCGCAGCTACGTCGTTTTGACCTTCGACATCAGCCTTGTTCGCAAAGTAGAGATATCTACGATTGGCTTGCGATTCTCCCGCGAACGCGTCCTTAAGACTTTGCTCGGTTTTTGATCCCTTTAAAGCTGGCATTTCATACTCCTTAGATAGCGTTTGTTTGAATTCGATCCTCCGCCTCCGCTCAATCTTGAACGGGAAGCCGACTATCGATTTAGACTCATTCTAATGTTTTTTAGACTGTGGCGTTTTGTTTTGTTCCGCAAAGACAGACTAAATTTTACAAGACTGACAATTTACCCCTATACCTGCCGTCTGCCTGCACGAAAATAACTACGGTTTTCGTAGAATCGAGCATCTTCATTTTCCCTAAACCATCCCGGGACACCTAAAATTGGTAAGGGGTGAAGGTCTTTATTATCTCTGAGAGCTCCGTTTTCAAAAATATTGGCCAATCTATCGTCCAAGAAGTTAAGCCAAGAGTCTCCCTCTAGCTCGAGCGAATCTGGATTCGCCTCAACAAAAACCGCCTTCGCCGTTAGACCAACAAAAGGGTTCATAGCTTTCTCACATAGTGCATGTCCAAAAGGAACAAACTTGGTCGAATGAATCAAGCTAGAGCGCTGGCTCCAAAACAACTCCTTCCAGTTGAAGTTTGCGATGAGTTCAAAAATTTCCTTATTTGAGGAGACGACGAGCACCCCATCCTCGTCAAACATCGTAAGCGCGTCCCCAAGCCTTGAGCGACCTCGTCCCCGGTCCGTACAAAGCACTTTGTAGTGAATAGCGTTTAAAACAGCCTTGCTTTTCGGAAACAGCAACCACGAATAAGCATTCAGCAAATCATGCCAGTTAGCTTGCCGAATTTGCACCTCTCCTTTGAGATAAGTTCGCTGCTCGAAGCCAGACTCAAAAGATTCTGGACGCGCCGTTTGTGTCACAAACTTTATGGGAATATTTTTTCTATTTTTAATTGTGGGCACGAGAGATTCGAGATGCATATTTAGCTCCTCACAGCTGGGCCAGTCGTTAGCTCCCAGCAAAAGCAATCTATGCAAAAACCCCAAAATGGGACTCTCCCCAATCAGAGTTCGACCATTTAAAAAATTCATAACTCAAATAACTTAAAATCGGTGATTACTGTTTTGACCAAAATATTCGAATGGATAAGTTTCAGTGTACAGTTGTTGGCGCGGGAGTTGTTGGACTCGCCATCGCAAAAACGCTTGCGGAGGAAGGGTTAGAAGTACTCTTACTCGAGGCGGAAGACTCATTTGGAACTCATACGAGTTCGAGAAATTCTGAAGTCATCCATGCGGGAATCTACTATCCAACCGGATCGCTGAAGGCAAAGTTCTGTGTCGAGGGTAAGCGCAAACTCTACCAATATTGTGCGGACAGAAATATACCGCATAAGAATCTCGGAAAGTTGATCGTTGCAACAGATGAGACGGAAGTAAGTCTAGTAAAAAATTACTTGGATAAAGCAAAGGCAAATGGTGTAACCGATTTATATTGGCTAAACCAGTCTGAGGTCGCCAAAGTAGAGCCCGCAGTCCAGAGCGTTGGGGCGGTATATTCGCCCTCTACAGGCATAATCGACTCTCACACATTAATGCAAACGTTTCTCGGTGATGCCGAAAACGCCGGAACGATAACTGCTTACCGAACTCCCCTCGAAACTGCTACCGTCAGGTCGGAAGGATTTGAATTAAAAACTGGCGGAATGGAGCCAATCAGATTTAGAACCGACTACCTAATCAATTGCGGCGGACTCAGAGCAACAGAGATTGCGCGATCGATAGCAGGCCTTGATCAAAAGTACATCCCCTCAGCATATTACGCCAAAGCTCACTACTACTCGCTGCCCGGCAGTAGACCATTCTCACATCTGATTTATCCCGTTGCCCACAAGAATTATCTTGGGGTACACGTCACTCTCGATATCGCCGGGGATGTACGTTTTGGGCCAGATTTAGAATGGATTGATGGCATCGATTATTCGTTCGATGAGAGCCGAGAAATAAAATTTTACGAGGCGATCAAAAGATATTGGCCAGAGATCAAAGAAGGTCAACTAAAGCCTGGATACACGGGAGTTCGCCCAAAAATTTCTGGACCCACCGAGGTCGCCGCTGACTTCAAAATCGATGGACCTCGAACACATGGAATACCAGGTTTAGTCAATCTCTTTGGAATTGAATCTCCTGGGCTGACTTCTAGTCTCGCGATCGCAGAGCACGTGGGATCGCTCCTGCGAGGCTAGATTACGCTAATTTTACGCGGCCTCCCTCTTGGCCTGATCTTCCTTTGACTTCAGCAAGTCGAGAGCTACGTCAACAATCATATCTTCCTGACCGCCAACCATTCTACGACGACCTAATTCGACGAGAATATCGATTGTTTTAAGGCCATATTTCTCTGCTGCCCTCTCTGCATGCAGAAGAAAACTAGAATAAACACCGGCAAATCCAAGAGCTAATGTTTCACGATCGACTCTGACAGGCCTGTCTTGTAACGGCCGCACGATATCCTCGGCTGCGTCTATCAACTTGTACACATCACAGCCATGGTTCCAACCCATACGCTCCGCCGCAGCAATAAATACCTCTAACGGAGCATTACCTGCACCCGCACCCATTCCCGCAAGACTAGCATCGACCCTGTCACAACCTTCCTCTACCGCGACGATCGAATTTGCAACCCCAAGACTTAAGTTGTGATGCGCGTGCATACCCGTTTGGGTTTTATCATCGAGCACATCTTTAAGAGCTCTAAAACGATCCCTTACATCATTCATATTAAGCGCCCCGCCAGAGTCGACAACGTACACACAAACTGCACCGTAACTTTCCATGAGCTTCGCTTGCTTAGCCAATCCCTCCGGGGTGATCATATGACTCATCATTAAAAAACCAACCGGCTCCATACCGATTTCCCTGGCGTACTGGAGATGTTGCTTGGAAATATCCGCCTCGGTGCAATGAGTGGCGACACGCACTACTCGAGCGCCAGCATCGTATGCTGTTTTTAAATCATGAACCGTTCCAATTCCCGGTATCAAAAGAGTCGCTATTTTTGCTCGACTAAGCTCCCCCGCTACTGCCTCAATCCATTCAACGTCCGTGTGCTTACCAAACCCATAATTAAATGAAGATCCTTGAAGACCGTCACCATGCGCCACCTCGATCGAATCAACATTCGCGTTATCCAGTGCCTTCGCAATTTTCTTGACGTGGTCGATCCCGTACTGATGTCGAATAGCATGTGAACCATCGCGGAGAGTAACATCAGATATGTAAATCTTTTTACTCATAAAGTTTCTCCTAAGCAGCTTGGACTGCAGCATTCGCCAGCAGTCGGGCAGCTAATTGGTCTGCGGTAGCGAGCGCAGCTGAGGTCATGATATCGAGATTTCCAGCGTAAGCAGGGAGGTAATGCGCAGCTCCCTCAACCTGCAAGAAAACCGAGGTCTTGAGACCTGACATCGAACCGACTCCAGATATCTTGAGCGGCGCAGACTCGCTAATCTCCTCAAACTGCACTCTTTGTTTCAACCGGTATCCAGGAACATAGGCGCTAACTTTAGCGACCATCTGGTCGATTGATGCTTCCACCTTCTTTTGATCAGCGTTTTCAGACAACACATACACCGTATCTCGCATCAGTAGCGGCGGTTCTGCAGGGTTGAGAATAATAATTGCTTTACCTTTTTTTGCTCCACCGATAACCTCAATGCCCTTCGATGTGGTCTCGGTGAATTCATCAATGTTCGCGCGAGTACCCGGGCCAGCTGACTTGCTCGAAATGGATGCGATTATTTCTGCATAGTGAACTTTCGCGACATCAGACACTGCCGCCACTATCGGTATCGTAGCCTGGCCACCACAAGTAACCATATTTACGTTCGGTGCATCCAAGTGTTGATCCAAATTTACCACTGGTACACAGTAAGGGCCGATCGCCGCCGGCGTCAGGTCTACCACCTTGATCGATGGTTTTACCGCCCTTAATGCCTTGTCATTTTCTACGTGTGCTCCAGCTGAAGTCGCGTCAAAAACAATATCAACATCGGTAAAAACTGGCGACTCGACTAAACCCTTGACTCCTTCATGCGTCGTGAAAATTCCAAGTCGGTTAGCACGTGCTAGACCATCAGATTCCTTGTCGATACCTACCATCGCCGCCATTTGCAAATACTTAGATTGACGCATGACCTTAATCATAAGGTCCGTTCCGATGTTTCCAGAACCTATTATTGCTACCTTTATCGATGTATCCATGGTTGTAATTGTCCAACTAGATTGAAACGCCATTTAAAAGTTAAGCCAGTATCTCATGAAACACAAACCGAAAACACCACATGCAGGCAGTTTTCTCCGCTCTTCAAAAAACGTTCTTGTTTAATCCGGTGGATGCAAAGTCGTCTTTACAATAAGATTCAGTTTATTAAATAAAAGTGCTTTCGCGAACGGGGGAGGAATGAACAAGTTAGATTTTACGAATCGTGTCGCAGTTATCACCGGCGGCTCGTCCGGGATCGGTGAGGCTACAGCTAAAAGAATGTCTTTATCCGGAGCGAAGGTAGCCATCGTAGACCGAAGTCCTCCGAAAGAAATTGGTACGTCTGAAATTCAATTTTTCCAATGTGATGTAAGTGATGTGACTAATGTGAAATCAGTATTACAAAAAATTTCGAATGCGTTCGGGAGAATAGATATCCTCGTTAATTCTGCTGGTATCGCTGGGATCAATCAAACTGTTGAATCCTATCCTCTGGATGAGTGGCGACGTGTTTTAGATGTCAACCTCACCGGTACATTTATTATGTGTCGCGAGACCGTTCCCTACATGAAAAAAAATAAGTACGGAAGGATAGTAAATATTTCCTCGGTCGCTGGAAAAGAGGGAAATCCAACAGCCTCAGCTTACTCCGCCGCGAAAGCGGGAGTCATAGCATTAACGAGATCGCTCGGAAAAGAGTTGGCACTCGATGGAGTGCTAGTGAATGCCGTCACACCGACGACTGTAGAAACTCCGATACTTGATCAGGTGGCGGAGGCACATATTGAGTATATGAGATCGAAAATACCAATGGGGCGATTCGGAAAAGCAGAGGAGCTCGCGGCACTAATCTCCTGGCTTTGTACTGAGGAGTGTTCATTTAGTACTGCAGCAGTGTTCGATGCATCAGGGGGACGAACAACCTACTAATTTGTAATTTAGAACTGAAGGAAAAAGAAATGAAAATGAAAGCGGCAGTTATCAGGGAGCTCGGGCTACCCCAACCTTACGGGAAATCAAGGCCAATGAAAATTGAGGAAGTTGAATTGGCAGCGCCTCAAAACAGAGAGATACTCGTTCAAGTTAAAGCAGCGAGCTTGTGTCATTCTGATCTTTCTTCGGTCAACGGAAATCGTCCCCGCCAAATGCCAATGGTTCTCGGACACGAAGCCGCAGGAGTCGTCGTTGAGTGCGGGCCTGGAGTCGACGACCTATCTCCTGGTGACCATGTAGCACTGATATTCGCCCCGAGCTGTGGTGAGTGTATCTCTTGTAAAGAAGGTCACCCTGGTCGATGTGAGCCTGGTCAACAAGCAAATGGCGCGGGTACACTTCTCGGCGGAGGAATTCGACTCAGTCAAGACGGCAAGCCCGTCTATCACCACGTCGGGGTTTCTGCATTTGCAGAGTACTGCGTTGTTAACCGTGGGTCCGCCGTGAAGATTAGTAAAGACTTGCCATTTGATCAGGCAGCACTTTTCGGCTGCGCCGTTTTAACGGGAGTAGGAGCCGCTCTCAATACAGCAAATGTATTTCCAGGCTCCACCGTTGCCGTGGTTGGCTTGGGAGGCGTTGGACTCAATGCACTTTTGGGCGCGAAGGTCGGGGGTGCTTCTCAAATCATCGCGATTGATGTACATGATGACAAACTCGAATTAGCGAAAGGCTTAGGAGCTACAGCAGGGGTCAACGCAAAAGACGAAAACGCAGTTCAAAAAGTAAAAGAACTAACTGGCGGCGGCGTAGACTTTGGATTTGAAATGGCGGGCTCTGTTCAAGCAATGGAGCTAGCGTACCGAGTTACCAAGCGAGGCGGCACGACAGTAACTGCAGGACTTCCTCACCCGGACGCTAGGTGGGAACTTCAACATGTAAACCTAACAGCGGAGGAGAGAACGATTAAGGGTAGCTACGTTGGCTCTTGCGTTCCAACGCGTGACGTACCCCGGTACATCGATTTGTTTAAACGCGGAATGTTGCCCGTGAGCGAACTCATGAGCGACCATATCGGCTTAGAGGATATTAATGAAGGTTTTGACAAGCTGGCCTCCGGACGTACTGTACGCCAGATTATCATGCTGTAACTATTTTGCGCGATCAAACGATTCATGAACTCGAGCAAAACTCGCAGATTTAATTTCGAGGATCTAAAAAGATTCTCAGTAGCCCTGCTAAGTGCAACTGGTGTTGACGACGAAAAATCAACGGTAATAAGCGAGGTGCTGATTGAGGGAGACCTCCTTGGTCACTCAACGCATGGGCTACAACTCCTGGCGCCCTACCTCTCTGACATTGAGAAAGGACTAATGAAAAAAACTGGGCAGCCCATTGTCATTAGTGATTTACCTGCGGCCGTTGCTTGGGATGGTGACCGACTTCCAGGGACCTGGCTTACTGCCAAAGCAATCGATTTAGCAACTGATCGAGCTAAAAAATTCGGAGCTTGCTCGTTAACCATCGCGCGTGGACATCACATCGCCTGTCTCGCCGCTTACCTCACCCGAGCAACTGATCAAGGCTTAGTGATAATCATCATGTCCTCCGCTCCGGAGAATAACTCTGTTGCTCCTTTTGGCGCCAAGAGTGGAGTGATTACGCCAAACCCAATCGCCGCTGGTTGGCCAACAAGTGGTGACCCTGTCTTGATTGACGTATCAACGTCGATCACAACAAACGGGATGGTTGGGCGTTTAAAGAATGAGAATGGGAAACTCCCGGGTGACTGGTTAATTAATTCGAACGGTCAACCAACTAACGATCCCCACTCGATTATTGGTTCGCTCGGTGCTCTGCTTCCAATCGGTGGGATCCAATACGGGCACAAAGGATATGCCCTAGGGCTTTTGGTTGAGGCTCTAACGCAGGGTCTCTCTGGTCATGGCCGCGCAGACCCTGTGGAGGGTTGGACTGGCGAAGTGTTTCTCCAAGCGTTCGATCCGAGAATGTTTGGCGGAATCGAGAACTTTTTACGACAAACTTCTTGGGTTGCAAACGCTTGTAAGCAAGCGGATCCGATCGATGCGAATGATCCTGTGCGTCTTCCCGGCGAACGCGGTCTCAAGCTTAAAAGGGAGCAGATAAAATCTGGAATAATCCTACGTGACTCTATCGTTTCGCCTCTAATCGATTGGGCACGCAAACTTGGCGTCGAACCACCAAAAACAATCGATGAAAGATAAAGGAAACCTGACCGATCGGATCGGCCAACTCTATACCGGAGCAGTCCATGACGTCATGCGTGCGCGGGGATTCAAAGACTTCGTGCTGCCTCCAGATATCAGACCGCTTGATGCCTCTACAAAAGCTTTTGGTCCAATTTTCACTGTCGAGGGGCGAATGGCCGATATCTCTGCTCACGACTCCCTTTTGAGATGGACAGAGTTTCTCTCACGCGCGCCGGCAGGCCACGTTGTTATGTGTCAACCAAACAACCAAGAGGTCGCACTCATGGGTGAGCTCTCCGCGGAGACCCTTCAAGGCAAAGGTGTGCGAGGATTTATTGTGGATGGAGGATGCCGAGACACTAGCTTTATTTTAAAAAGTAAGTTCCCGGTATTTCATAGTTTTTTTACGCCCAAAGACGTGGTCGGACGATGGATACCGACAAACTTTGAGATTCCAATCCGAATTGGTGACGTAAAGATTAATCCCGGGGACTTTGTTCTTGCGGATTTAGATGGCGTGGTGATAATCCCCGGAGAAAATGCCCACGAGATAATATCGGCTACCGAAGCAGTCTCCTCAACCGAAAATAAAGTTCGAAAAGCGATACTAGGCGGAATGGATCCGACTGAAGCCTACAAAATATTTGGAAAGTTTTAACGCGTAGAACTATGTAGCTGCAATTCATCGCCTAAACCGTTAAACTCTCGCTCCTATTGACGGTCGAAAGACTGTCGTTATTTAGAATAAGTTTAAGAGTTACACGGGGGATTTGCTGCATGCGAAAGTACATTGAATTTATTGTTCGGTTCAGATGGGCAGTTGTCGTTGCTATATTGGGGCTGACCTATTTCTTCATGAAGACGGGCAGTAACCTCACCGTCATCATTGACCCGAACACGATTGTTCCAAAATCCCACCCGTTTGTTGCTACAACGCTGAAAGTGGAAGAAGTTTTTGGCTCGAGATATGTCGCAGCGATCGGCATCACTCCAAAGGAGGGAGATGTTTTTCAGCCTGAGGTGCTAGCAAAGGTTCAGCGCATCACACAAAAACTCCGCGAGACTCCTCGAATCGTAAAGACAAACCTCTTATCAGTAGCCGCCAGTCGCGCGAAGGACATCAAGGGTACTGAGGCCGGAATGGAAGTCCGACAAATGATGGCTGACGTCCCCACCACTCCTGAGGAGATGGCGATACTCAAGGATGCCTTGCTTAGAAATTCAACGTATATGAATACCGTAGTATCAGAGGATTTCAAAACGCTAATGATTCTGGCGGAGGTACATGATGCAACCGCCGAGGATAAAAAGGAAGGGCGCGTAGGTTTCACATATGTGTCAAACAAAATTAACGAGGCCGTTGACGCCGAGAGAGACGATAGCGTCACAATCGAGGTAACTGGATACCCTCCGTTCATTGCCTTATTCGAGAAATTTGCTGGGCTGACACCATTCCTCCTACTCATCGCAATCGTTATCATCGGAATTATTCACTTTGAAGCGTTCCGAACTCTTCAAGGGTTAATTTTGCCACTCGTAACCCCGATCATTGCGGTGATTTGGGCTAAGGGCTTCATGGGACTAGCGGACGTACCGCTCGACATCTTCAA
>Ga0222714_10007392_pt1 | contig 10063 bp, 7 predicted proteins | sample C33_3DmetaG_FD_165048 | JGI IMG/M metagenome (GOLD analysis project Ga0222714, IMG submission 165048) | Estuarine water microbial communities from San Francisco Bay, California, United States - C33_3D | ecosystem: Environmental > Aquatic > Marine > Unclassified | place: USA: California... | reverse complement strand
GGCGCGCACTGGCGTCGTCGCGTATTCAAATGACCGAGATGACGACGACGCGCGCGCCGCACGGGCGATGAAAACGAAAGCAATAATGAAAATAATAACAATACTACCGCGCGTGTGCTGCGTGTGCTGCGTGTGTGTCGTGTGAGTTGTACCCTCGAGCGGCTCGAGCGTCGTCGCTTTATCCGCAAACGCGTTTACACTTGTACCGATTTCACCTCCTTCGCCGCGCCTTCCTCCGCCCCTTGTCGCTCAAACACCATGCCCACTGTTTCAACCACCTGCTTCCCGCTCGGTGTGTCGATCTCTACGCTGTGCGATGCGATGGCGTTCATGACGTTGTCAAAGCTCTTCCCGTCGCACTCGTAGTACGCCTTGACGTTTCTCTTTGCCGGCGGATTCAACCACGTCGTGACGTCCACGGGCGCGCTGACTAGGAACACCGCGGTGGTGAGTCGTAAGACGTCACCCACGCGCGCGCCCGCGGCGGCGGCGTTGGAGCCGTCGACGATTTCGTCCACGTATATTTCAGTCGTCACGCCTCTCACGCGTTGGGCAAAGACGAGCCCCAGCGGGCGCGCGCTCTCTATGCACACCGCTGTGGTGTCGTTGGGATACTTGAGCGATACTTTCGCAGGCGTTGAGCCGCCGATGTCGACGGCAAAGGTGCGCGAGACGCCACCTGGGACGGGTTCGTCGACGCCGGTGCGTTGGACGACGCCCGCGGCAGCTACGGAGCAACAACGCTGACGACGCATCGCCGTGCGTCGGTTCGCGGTCGCCGCGAGCATGGACGATGTCGTCGTCATCGAGCCCGACGACGACGCGGCGTGGCGTTGGGTGAAGTGCGACATGTTGTGGTGAGCGCGAGGCGCGTTTTGAGGTTGAGAAATACTCAGTGCAGTCATTTCATCTCGATATTACCAATGGTTGATGATGACGCCACCAATACGCGCTAGTGTAATGTATTGTCGTTGTTTTTGTTTTGTTTGGATTGTGTGCTCAAGGTGTCTAGCGCGAACTCTCTTGGACGGCGGCTTCCCTGACGAATTTCGTTACGCGCGCGCGCATGTCGGCGACGACGATGGGCTTTTGCGACTCGTTCCATTCTTTCTGCTCCTTGGTAAGCGCGGCCAGGGACCAGCGCGCGGTGAGTCGGTCATAGTTCGATCCAGGCACGTGCAATGGGTTTGTAGGCTCGCGCATCTCCTCCACTTCCATGGTGACAAAGGCGGTAACGGCGTCGGAGAAGAGCTCGCCGAGCGGGTCTTCAAATTGCGAAGGCAATGGCGCGGTCAAAAGCGGCTTACTCGCTCGTTGCGGTGCTGGAGCGTGGCGAATGTGATCGTCACGTTCGCGCTTCATTCCACGGTTGGCATCGTAGGGAGCAGCAGGCATGGGCGGTCGTCCTTGCGACGGCGCGCCCCAACCCGCGCCGCTCGGCGGCGCGCCACCCGGCGGTGGCGGATATCCACCAGGATTTTGAGGCCGCATCGCTTGCGCTAAGCTTGACTGCGGAGGCGCACTAGAATTAAAACTACCCATCCCTGCGCCGCCGCGGCCGCCCCAGTTGCCACCTCGACCCATGGAGCTTCCCGGAGGGGCGCTTCCGCCAAATCCACCTCGACCGCCCGCCATCGCGCTTCCTCGAGGCGCGCTACCGTTGAATCCGCCGCTATTTCCCATGGACGCGTAACGCGTCAAGGAGTTCGCCGAGCCCGACCGCGCGCCCCAACCACCACCGGGTGATCCCGAGCCAGAGTCGTTGCGTCGCATGGTTTGCTGCGGCTGCGCACGCGGACGTTCGGGCATCGGCCCCATGACGCCTTCAGGAATGTATTTAAACTCAAAGTCTCGAGCAAGCTTCATCAAAGGCGTGTCGTTCGCGACACGCAAATCGCCAATAGCTTTCAATAACGTGCCACGCGCCGTGCGTGTGTCGCTCAACCTCGCCACGACGAGATCCTTCATGTGTAACATGAACGCTTCGAGAATTTTCAAAATCTTTCTCAACAGGGCAGCGTGCGCTGGCTCCGCTGCTGCGCCACCGAGACGTTGAATACACACTTGGAAGCACTGCATAATACCACGCTCTACCAAGGCGTGCTGTAACGTCGGATTCTTCGTCAATGATACAGCCTCGAGGAGCAAGCCGAGATCGCGAGTCGCGACGTTGACGTTGCCGTCGGCGTCCACGGGATACGCCAAGTTGAAGAGTTGCACGCATTGCGTAATAGCGTCCTTCGAACGCAAACCTCCGGCGTTACCTTGTAAATCTTCCATTTTGACGTCCACTTCCGTGCGCTTCTTCGCTCCCGCAGACATGGCGTTCCATTTGCTCGCGTACGATCCCGCTGGCGGCTTGACGCGACGAATGTTTGAGCCACTCGAGCGTACACGCGATGGTCCTCGCTCGGCGCGCTCGCGCTCTTTGCGTTGACGCTCAACTTCTCGCGCTTCCTCTGGCGGACGCCACGTCTTTTCGGTCTTCACCACCTTTTTCGGGGTAAATCTGTCAGCGTTGGCTTCTCGGCCTCGGGCCTCCTCCGCGGCGATTTGCGCTTCATCGAGCTCGTGCATCACGGGAGACAAATCTGCCTCGTGCGTCTCTTCGTCGTCGCTATCGACATTATACGCCTTGGCTGCTTCAGCAGCCTTGGCGCCACCAATCCACCCGCAACACGCCCCCGCCAAACAATAGCAGCGCGATGGTTTCTCCCCAAAGCGTTCAAACTTGTAGTCAATCGTAATTTCATCCCCAGGCGCGATGTCCTGCGTGGCGAAAACACCGATGCACAACTCACCACGAACCATCCACTTTTGTGTTTCACAATTCGGCGCGCACGAGTGGTTGAGAAACCGCCCACTGTTACCCCGAATCGTCGCGTCGATGGTTTCGCTACTCGACAACGTCATGAAATAATAGTGCGACCGTCCCTCTTCTTGATAGCGTTCCTTACGCATCGCGTAGTCCTCTTCGTGTAACACCTCGCCTAGATATTCCAAAATGAATTCCCCAGCCTTGATGTGTTCTTTAGCGAACAAACCGTGTCCTTTCTTCCCCGTGCGTTCCACCGCCGTTTCTTTAAACTTCCGACGACTAAATCGCTGATTCTGACACGCCGTTCCACACGGGCAATACGCCGGATCGCATTCCGCGAGCACGAGCCTATTCAAACAATCGGCTCCACACCCCACGCCGTCTTCTACGACGCACGAGCAAATCATCACGTCATCTTCCGTCACCGTCTTTGGCGGTCGATGGGTGAAAATGTTTCGCGTAATCCTAAACCACTCATTCGACGGCACTTTCGACTTACTCCCAGCTCCACCGCGCGGCCTCAACGCCGCTTTTTCCTGCGCTTGCATGAGCACATCAATCTCGTCATCCTCGAGCTCTTGCGGGTCTTCGCACGTTGAGAAATTCTGGTCGAAATTCTGATGACAAAACCACGCTTGATTATCCCCCAAGCGCTCCGCCACCATGAACGGCACGCGACGCCACACTTGGCACGAATCGCATTGCACCCACGCGTCCGTCGTCAGCGGATCCGTGCTCAGGAGGTTCTGAAGCCGCTCGCTGTAGCCCATCGTGCGCGGCGATCTGAGGCTTCGTCCGAACACGATGCGCGTCAATCCTCGACGTGCGACGTCTCTCTTCGCGCGACCGACGCGACGAGCGAGCGACGACGACGGTGCGCGTACTCGTTAAGTTCGCGCACGTGCATCTCCGAGCGGCGACGGGCGCGACGTGCGACGCGCACGCGCGAGGGAAACGATGAGTAATCCGTTTGAGACCCCTTCGGGGGCATTCGCGAGCTCCGGCGTCGATGCGCGCGTCAATCCGTTCGCGCGACAGGTAGGTTGGGTGTGCGCGAATGCGTTCGTGGCGTGCGTTCGCGAGCGGTGCGCGCGCGTCGCGCGCGCGAGGCGCTGAGAGCGAGAGTGCGGTTTCAGATCTCATCGGAACTTTTCTGACTGACGAGCCGCGGATGACGACGACGACGCGCACACAGGATGCTCCACGCGCGCAAGTGACGAGCGCGGCGGAAGAAGAGTTTAGTAACCCATTCGAGAGCGCGGGCGCGGGCGTTGGGCAAGGTGTGAGCGCGTTCGCGGAGGCGTTGCCAGAGGTGCCCATGCCGGAGGCGCCGCGCGCGTTCGCGCCGGCGAGCCGCGTCGCCGAACGCGTGCCTGAGCCGGTGAATCCGGGATCGACATTTGGGGCATATGATGTTCAAGCGTACGCAGAACCAGCGGCGCAACCAGCGACGGGGCAGAGTGCGTTTGGGAAGCGAGAGGCGACGCCTTCGGGCGGATTCGCTTCGAGCGCGTCGGCGGCGTTTAAGAGCGCCTTTGGCGGATTCAGCGGTGCGTCGAGCGCGCCGGTCATGGGTGGAGGCGAGGGCATATCGGCTGCGCTTGCGGCGCAGCAGCGTGATTTGGAGCGACGAGAGGCGGAGATTTTGCGCAGAGAGCGCGATTTGGAGTTGCGCGAACGCAACGGCGGCGGCGGCGGCGACGGAGGCAAGTCGCCCAACTGGCCGTTAAAATGCTACCCTGTTGCGTACCACAATATTGGTGAAGAGATTCCCTCGCATCACTCGCGAGCTGTGCGCATGTGCTACGCGGCGTATTGCATTTTAGCACTCGCCTTGCTCGGGAACATGTTCGTCGCCACGGCGAGACTCTTCACGGATGGGCAGTTCGCGTCTTTTTTGATGGCCTTCATCTATCTTGTGTGTGGCGTGCCAGGGGCATACACGCTGTGGTACAGGCGCTTGTATAATTCGTGCAAGCGCGACCGCGCGCTCGGATTTATGTGGTTTTTCCTCATGTTCTTGCTGCACATTGCCTTTGTGGTGTACGCGTCTCTCGCGCCACCCGGTTTCGACAAACAAGAGTGGTCGTTGTGTGGCGTGCTCAATTTGGACAAGGCACTCGCGAAGAGTAAAATTCTCGGCACCTTCCACGCGGTTGTCATGTCTCTGTTCATGGTGGACGCGGGGTTGTCACTTCTGAGTATTCGATGGGTGTACCTCTCATTTCGAGGAGGCGGACATTCCGTCGCCGATATTCGCTCGCAAGCCTACGCCGAGGGCGCCAGAAGCGCGATGATGTCGCAATCCGTGTAAGCATTCGTTTGGTTACTGTACTATCGCTTCAATAGATTTCTAGAACTTTGTTAAATTGATTTTGACAAGCTAAACGTAAACGTTCGCGCACTAGCACGTCTCAAGCGGTCGCTTCCACTGTGCCTCGTAATTCTCCACGGCATGATCGTAAACCTTAAATTGATGACTCATGCTCTTCTTGATTCGATCCATCATGTCTTCATCCGAAGTATACCGATCGAGTCTCGCCTTGAGCGCGGGCGTTAGGCGCGACGCGCTTCCGTTGGTAAATAACGACTTCAAACTGTTGACATTTAACCCGGCAAAGTCTGGCAAGTGATCGCGCATCTTTGTCAACCCGTCGGTTAACTTTTCCGTCAATAAATACCGCATGCATCCGGACTTTAAATTTGCCTTGACAGTTTCCACGTGGCATTCGCTATCACGCGGGTACGCACCTGGCGCTAGCAAATGCGTCCAGTCGTCGCCTTGCGTATATTGAAACCACTGCAACGGATCCAGCGGGCACTCACCCTTCGCCTTCCATTCTGGTAACCACAACGCGCGCTCTTCCGCACCTTCCAAGCATGAATACTTGTAATGGCTCATGAAGCGATCGAATGGATTACGCAATACGGTCAAGTACATGCACGGCGCGTCTGTCGTTGAACACAAGCCCATGTTGAATGAACCTTTAGAAAACATCCGACGTCCCAAGGCGTAATCTCGGGCGAGTTTAGCCGTACCAAAAGGTGCAGACTTGTTAAGCATGTAATGCGTCGTTTGGAACACCCCATGCGCCGTGGCGTCTAACAACGGATTGGTGATCCAGTTCGCGTACACGCCGCCGGCGCCGGCACCCGGGGTCGCCGAACCAAATTTGTTATTCAATGAACGTATCACATTCGCCAAGACTTCATTAAAATACGTCCCACCCGCTTTAGGGATGTGTACGAAATGATACACCATCGCTCGGTCGCCGTGCTGCTTAATCTTCTTGACGTATCCACCGCTCGGAAGCGCGTAGGGCGATTCCTCGTGCGCGTTATTCGTCCCCGTCATAAACCCAGCTTCAACCTCGTGATGATCGTACGAATGCGGAAAATCACCACCACGCGTTCCTAATCTCGCCGCGAGATCGGGCAAGGCATCGATGGTTTTCTTGATGAAATAATCATTCGCGTCATTCGTCAAAGGCGTCGCCGAGCACGTCTTCTCTGGTACGCGCGCCGCCATGTTCAAGTCGTTCCTCGACACCTCTCCACGGGAAACCATTCGCCGCCACTCGCTCGTACCGCCAAGCTGCGGGAGTTGCGGCATCGATGCCACCACAGGCGCGCGGGCGTGCGCAACGACCGCGACTGAACCCGCGAACGCGACGCTCGCGACGACCACCGCTCCGACGACTCGTCCAACTCTACCCCACGCCGACGTCGACGACGAAGCGTACGATTGCGTTTCCTCGCGACGAACGCACTCAACGTCGATGTCTTCGATGCTCGATGCGCCCGGTGCGATCAGCGGCGCGCGTTCGGCGGCGCGCATCGTCATCGAACGCGAGTGTTGGGTGTTGGATCACAGCGAAATTGAAACTCGATGCGGTATGCGCGGCGCGTCGTCGAATGATCCGCTCGCGACGCGTCTAGAGACGACGAACGCGCGTGTTTTGTGACGATGGCGCGATGGCGCGGGCGGGTCGTCGGTCGCGCGTGTGCGCGCGCGCGTGATTATGTCGACTGAAGCCGTGGGTGTTACGCGCTTTAAGACGACGTTGGTCTTTGTCGTCTTCGAGCGAGCGCGAGGGCGATGGAGACGTCACGGTGTGTACTATGTAAGCTGTGGTTGTTTTACAATGGTTTGAAGCGCGCGGTGACGGTCAGCACGTCGCAATCGGGCTCGCCCAATGCGATTCGTAGTGCGCGACGGCGTAGTCGTACACCTCCTTCATGTGCTTGTGTCTCGCCACGATGGTTTCCATAATCGTCGCGTTGGCCATGTACTTGGCGTAGCGAGCCTTGGTTGCGTCACTCATAGGCTTGCTTGGATTCATCATGTGCGTGTCGGTGACGTCGTGCACGCCTTCGAAATCGCTAAAAGTCGAGCGCATTTTGTTCAACCCGTCTTGGTATTGTTCCATCAACAGGTATCGGAAGCACGCGCTACCCAAGTTCGCCTTGGCCTTGGCCACGTGGACCGCAGGGTCTGTGGCCGTGCCCGGGGCAATTTGTACGATCCAATCCAAGTTTGGTCCGAGGTGGTCCATGAATTCGATCGGGTCGAGCGGACACGCGCCTTGCTTTTTCCATTCGTCGAGCCACTGCGCTCGGCCTTCGGCACCGTTCAAGCACGAATACTTGTAATGGCTTAAATATCTCTCCACCGGGTCACGTAAGACAGTGAGATACACGCACGGCACTTCCATGTCGTCGCACATACCCATGCCGTATTGACCTTTGCCGAATAAGCGTTTGCCCGCGGTGTATTGCGTCCTGAGCGTCTCCGTGGCGAAGTATTGCGCCGGTTCGCGCGTTCGATAGTGCTCCGCCGTCTTCATCACGTTATTCTGCGATAAATCAACCAAAGGAAGCGTAATCCATGAATTGAACGGCGCCGCGTTCATCGGATACGGATATCCGTGTCTCTCACCACTCTTTTCCATGGCGTGGGACATGAATACGCTAAAGTACGTCCCGCCCGCCTTGGGCACGTGCACAAAGTTATAAAACATTGGCGTCCCATTCACCGCGCGCACTGCCTTCGCCTTACCACTTGGCGGCACCGTATACGTCGCATGCGGCATCTCCGCCACGCTCTTCGCGCTCCAATCGTTGATAAACGTGTTGATTTCTTGCTGGTTTGGGTGCGCCCACGAGCCCAAGCGTCCCGCCAGGTGCTTCCCGAGCGCTGCCTCCGGGTGCACGGGCACCATGTATTCCTCGGGCCAATCACCAATCGACTTAAAATGCCCCGCAAACGGCTTCACAAACTCCACCACCGACGGCGCGGCGTCTACGGCGCCCCCGTTCACCTTGACGCTCCCGACGCCTAGCGCCGCCGACGATCCCCGAGCCGACGCGTTTGAACTCAATACAACCCCGTACGCCACCGCGAGCACCGCGCACGCGCCTCCAACGAAAGATCCAACCACTGTCGTCGTATTCGTGCGCGTTTGACCTCGTCCAGCGCGCGTCATCGGCGCCGAACCGCCTTCAACGTCTCGCGCACCGAACGATGCGCTCGACGCGGACGCGATCACAGACGCGTCATTCGCTAATAACGTCGCGCGCTCGCGCTCGGCTCGGCGAGGCTCGGCGCGCATCGCTCGCGTCTGATGGTGTTCGGCGCGTTCGATGCTCAAGGCGCGTGTGACGCGGTGCGTGCGGCGCAGAGTGGCGTGCGATCGCGGTGTAACACCCAAGTGTCCTCGCGCTCGAGCGTGATGCCTGAAAAACAACGTTCGCGACACTTTGCGACGCGCGAGGCGGCGGCGAGCGATGATGCGCGGCGCGGGCGAGCGCGAAAACATCGTCTCGACGTCGACGTCGTACGCGTACGGCACGAGCGCGAATGTCGAGCGCGTAGGGGCGCTGGATGATGCGCGCGATCGCGCGCAGAGTGAGGGTGTTACGCTGCGTGGGCGTCGACATGAGCGCGGGTTGCGTCGGATCGCGGGTGTGAGCGCGATAGTGATGTTTATTTTAGCGATGTGTGCGTCTGTGATGGCGTTGGGGGCGTTGAGGGCGCCACGAGAGGTGCAGAGACCGGCGCGCGCGGCGTTGGGCGCGGCGACGTTGCCCGCCAACTTTTTCGGTAAACGCCTTGACCCGGATGCGCGCGCGCGATTGGCATCCAAGGCGTCACAGAGGAACAAAATTTCGTTGCGCACGCGCGTGCCGACGTTGCGTGGGGTGGAAACGAGCGCGGAGGCGAGGCTGACTCGAGGCGTTCCTGGTTTGAGCCAACACGTTTTGCGCGTGCAAAAGACGGGCGACGACGCGCGGGTGTTGGTGCTTACCAAGCCTCAAGAGTGGGGCATGTCGTTTTTGCTCGTTGCCAGCGTCAAACGATGGGCGCCGGCGCTGTTGCCGCACATCACCATTCTTACCTACGACGAGAAGACGCAAAAGGCGTGCGAGCTCCACCGAGGCGTCGACTGTTTTTACGACCGCGATTTTGTGCGTCGTTACTCCGATCCGAATGCGTCTTCGGCGAGAAATGCGATGAGTTGGCGCAAAGTGCACGCTGCACTTGAGCTCTTACGCGCGCGCATTCCAGTGGTCATTTTGGACGCGGATACGGTGTTTCTCAACGATCCCACAGAGGTGTGGACCAAGGCGTTGAGCGCGCACGACTGCGTCGTCACCGCCGACGTCGGGAATGAATTTGAGTCACAAGGCAACGCCAACACGAAATTGGTGATTTTCCCGGCGCACGCACGAAGCATTGATCTCGTGCACAAGTGGCTCGATGGCGAACGCGCGGAAATGTCCGGGGTGAATTTCGGCGAGTACCCGGAGCAATCGTATTGGAACTACGTCGTTGTTCCCGAATCCGCCAGCACGCATACCATCCACGCCATGAGTACCACTGAAGCGAGTAACTTCATCACCGCGAACGCTGGCGCCGATGGCGTGTTTGACGGCACGTACATGGTGACGGCGTCGTATTGCGGCGAAACCGCCGACAAGGAACGATTTCTCCAACACGTGCTCGAAACAAAGCACCACGGCGAAGCCGCACTCGGGATCGGTCCAAGTTCTTCTACTACGCGCGACGCGGGTGGTTTGCCACTGTCAAGCGCGACTGATTTCGATCACGACGGCGTCGCTGACGCGTCGGCGTTCCCAAACCAAGAACTCCGATGCGACCACGTCAAGCGTCGGCTCGTTGAACAACGGCGCTACCAAGTCACCTCAGACCGACACATCGTCTGGACGTGACAGATATTTATT
>Ga0222714_10007389_pt1 | contig 10067 bp, 8 predicted proteins | sample C33_3DmetaG_FD_165048 | JGI IMG/M metagenome (GOLD analysis project Ga0222714, IMG submission 165048) | Estuarine water microbial communities from San Francisco Bay, California, United States - C33_3D | ecosystem: Environmental > Aquatic > Marine > Unclassified | place: USA: California... | reverse complement strand
GAATCGAGCGCAGCGTTCATGTTGCGCACTGCGGTCGCGCTTTTCTCAAACTCGGCTTTTTCCGCTTCGTCGAGGTCGATGGAAACGATCTTTTCCCAACCGTTTTTACCCAAAATAACGGGAACACCGATGCAGATGTCGCTCTGACCGTATTCGCCGTTCAAGGAAACGCAGCAAGGAATCATGCGCTTTTGGTCGCAGACAATGCTTTGAACCACAGTTGTTACGGCCGCACCGGGAGCGTACCATGCGCTAGTACCCAACATGCCTGTCAAGGTAGCACCGCCCACCATGGTGTCAGATTTTACCTTGCCCAATACTTCCTCGCTGAGGAATTGAGAAGCGGGAACCCCTTTGTATGAAGCTTTGGAAGTCAAAGGAATCATGGTTGTGTCACCATGACCACCGATCACCATGCCTTCTACTTCAAAGGCAGGAGCCGACAAGGCTGTTGACAAGTAATGACGGAAACGAGCGCTATCCAAGGCTCCACCCATACCGATAATGCGGTGGGCAGGAATACCCGAAGTCTTCATGGCCAAGTAAGTCATGGTATCCATGGGGTTGGAAACGATGACAAAAACAGCCTCAGGAGAATGTTTCAAGCAATTTTCCATGACTCCCTTCACAATACCGGCGTTGATGCCGATCAATTCTTCACGGGTCATGCCGGGCTTACGGGGAACACCTGAGGTAATAACAACCACATCGCTACCCACCGTTTTGCTGTAATCGTTGGTCGATCCTGAAATGCGCGTCTCAAAGCCATTCAAAGCGGCTGTTTGCATCAAATCCAACGCTTTGCCCTCTGCAAAGTTCTCTTTGATGTCCAACAACACGACTTCTGCAGCAAAGTTCTTCATGGCGATGTACTCCGCACAACTGGCTCCAACATTGCCTGCTCCGATAACGCTAATTTTACTCATTTCTAGGTATTTTTCGATTTTCTGCTGCAAAGGTAAGCCCCTTAGGGGGCTTGAAAAACCATTTTGGTAAAGATTCCGTCTCGTTTTGAAAGGGACTTCCGAATATCCGCCAAATCCAACTCACTTACTTATTCATTTTTTAAGCCATCCAAATGAGTTACTTTTGCCAACCTTTTTGGCATTAACGCAACAAAAGAATGAAAAACAAGTACATTGACCTGATTCAACAAACCTTCGAATTCCCACAAGAAGAGTTTACGTTGAGCGACAATGAAGAGAGCTTGGTCTACCACGACATCCCTTTGATGGAACTGGTTGAGCAATATGGAACCCCTTTGAAATTCACCTACTTACCGAAGATTAGTGAGAACATTCAAAAGGCTAGAACCCTGTTCAACGTAGCCATTGCCAAAGCCGACTACCAGGGCAAGTACTACTATTGTTACTGCACCAAAAGCAACCACTTCCAACACACCTTGGATGAGGTATTGAAGAACAATGTACACTTGGAAACCTCTTCTACCTACGACATCAACCTTATTGAAACCCTGCACGAACAAGGCAAAGTCAGCAAAGACAAATTCGTGGTATGCAATGGTTTCAAACGCGACAGCTACATCGAGAACATCGCCGGATTGATCAACAATGGATGGACCAATGTCATCCCTGTTTTCGACAACTCCAGAGAGATTGACCAGCTGCTCACCTACACCGACAAGGAAATCAATTGCGGCATTCGCATTGCGGCCGAAGAAGAACCCAAATTCGAATTCTATACGTCCCGTTTGGGGATTGGCTACAAAGACATCCTACCCTTCTACCGTCACAAGATCAAGGGTCAACCCAATGTAAAGTTGAAGATGCTGCACTTCTTCATCAATACAGGCATCTACGATACAGCGTACTACTGGAACGAATTGCACAAGTGTTTGAAGGTTTATGTAGAACTCAAGAGAGAATGCCCAGAACTCTGCACCTTGAACATTGGAGGGGGCTTTCCAATCAAGAACTCCATGAACTACAGTTACGACTACGAGTACATGGCAACTGAGATCGTTGCGCAGATCAAGCAGGTATGCAGCGAGGCTGGAATTGACGAGCCCGATATTTTTACCGAGTTTGGCTCATTTACCGTTGGCGAGGCAGGCGGCGCGATTTACAGCGTATTGGACCAAAAACGCCAAAACGACCGCGAGCGTTGGAACATGATTGACTCCAGCTTCATGACGACCCTACCTGACGCCTGGGCCATCAACAAGAAGTTCATCATGTTGCCGATCAACCGCTGGGGCGAAGAGTACGAGCGTGTATTGTTGGGTGGAATCACCTGCGACAGCGATGACTACTACAATTCCGAGCAGCACGTCAATGCGATTTACTTGCCCAAATACGATCCAGAAGATCCCTTGTACATAGGGTTCTTCAATACCGGGGCTTACCAAGAGACCATCGGCGGATTCGGAGGCATTCAACACTGCCTAACCCCCGCTCCTAAGCACATCATCATCGACCGCGATGAAAATGGAGACTACCACTTCAGAATGTTCTCCAAGGAGCAGAGCTACAAGAGCATGTTGAAGACTTTGGGGTATATGTAAGGCCCAAGAATAGAAGCTTACTGCGCTAAAGGGAATTTGGCCCGGAAAATTGACGGATTTTCTGGCATTACTAGACGGTAGCGGCAAGGCCGTTTAGGCCCGGCGCAGCCGGGCCGCCAAACCGAGCAACAGAGCGGTAATCGCTCCATTCACGATCAACAATTCAAATCCGAATTGGTAGTGCTGAAAAGGAATTTGCTTTAAGCCGTAGATGAGCAATGGCGAAGCCAAACAGGCCAAGACCAAGGCTTTGCCTGAGGGTTTCCAAGACGTAAACATCCCGACAAAAAACAAACCCAACAAGGGACCATAGGTATAATTGGCCAGATCCAGTACGGTATCGATCAATGCCTGCTGATTGAAGGCCTTAAAGGCCATGATGCTCGCCCACAAGGCCACGGCAAAACCAATGTGCAAAAAGCGGCGGTAGCGCAGTTTCTGCTCATCGCTCAAGTCCCCTCGCGCATCCAAGTTCCACAAATCAAAATAGGTACTGGTGGTCAAGGTGGTCAACACGCTATCGGCACTGCTGAAGGTAGCAGCTGCCAAGCCCAAGACGAATGAAAGACCCGCCACAGGCCCCAATTGGCTCAAGGCGATGTGTGGGAAGAACGAATCCGTTAGAGCTTTTCCATCTTTCACCTGCTGCAGCAAAGGGTCTGCGTTGGCCTGCAAAAACTCAATCATCAACACACCCAAAGAGAGAAAGAACACGTTCACCAAGAACACCACCACAGCCGTAGCCACCATGTTCTTTTGAGCGTCTTTCAAGCTGCGGCAAGACAGGTTTTTCTGCATCATGTTCTGATCCAGCCCCGTCATGGCAATGCAAATGGCCGCTCCACCCAAGATGTGCTTCCAGAAATAGCTTTTCGACCAGGGGTCGAGATTCAGCCATTCGCTGTGAGGGCTGTTCTGTACCAAAGAAACGAATCCTTGCTGGCGCAAATCAAGCGGCAATCCCTGGTAAAGGGCGTAGATGCAAATCGATAATCCGCCGATGAGGAAGGTACTTTGCAAGGCATCGGTGATCACCAAGGTAGAAATGCCTCCCTTGAATGTGTAGAGCAATATCAACGCGATGATCAAACTGACCGACAGGCCAAAGGGAATGCCCCAAGGGCCGAACAAAAAGGTTTGCAAAATGGCGGCTGTCAGGTATAATCGACCCGCCGCCCCCAAGAGTCGGGATACCACAAAAAACAAGGACCCCGTTCGCTGGGCGCTCATACCGAACCGCCCCTCCAAATAGGTGTATATACTCGTGAGATTGTGTTTGTAATACAAAGGCAACAACCAGTAGGCAATGGCCAAATATCCCAGCACATAGCCCATGACTACTTGCAAATAGCCAAAATTGGCCTTCCAAACCGCACCCGGCACAGAAATGAAACTCACTCCGCTCATGCTGTCGCTGAGCATGCCCAGGGCGACCAAATACCATAGGCTCTGGCGATTGCCTAAGAAATAGCCATTATCGTTAGCCTTTCTACCCGTCCACCAGCCCACGGCCAAGAGCAATCCAAAATAGAGCAACAAGGCGGCCAAAACTAGGCTCGGGCTTAACGATAAAGTATCCATTAGGGTCGTTTTTTGATGCCCAAGATTTTGTTTATCGCCGTTTCGTTCAACGCAGACGGCGGCACCTCATGCATGGGCAAATACAAGGTGCTCAATGATTTGGTATTCAAGGATCGAAACTCGGTTCCGCTCAAGAGAAAACATCGCCCAGTGGCATCCCGGCAGGCCATGGCTTGCAAGCGCTTGGCATCGATTTGCAAGCGAAACTCGCCCGACGATTGCACCGTTTGGCAAAACGGCGGATTGGAATAAAGCAACACCAAAGAAGGCGCCTCAATGGGCACAGAACCCGTTTCAGCCAGACGCAAAGTCAATTCCAAGGGGCTGCTCAATTCGGTAGGGGCCGCCCAGCAAAAACGGCCAAAGGAACGCAGGCGCATGTCTACGCGCTGTTGTTGACGACCTCCTGAACTGGGGTCCAAAATTTCATAGCGAGCCTGCTGCCACTCCGAGTCCTGCCCTTCTTGAATCCAAGAAGCGAACACATTGTCGCGGGTTTTTCGCGCCGCCATGTAATTGGCCATGGCTCGTTCAAACTGACCCTGTTCGCGCTTGGCTTTGGCCGGATCGTCCCTGAACTGAACCTTGGGTTGAAGCAATTCTATGCTGTAAGCCTGTTCGGCCGAGCGAAATTCAGCGAAGTACTTACCTGCCGATTCGCGAATGCGAAAATCGACCCAATCTTGAGCCCGGAAAAAGGCGTTTAAGATGGTTTTGGCATCCAACACGGAACGCAGCACCAGAGGAGTTTTGGCCAAAGCCTTGAGCTCGGGAAACAAGGCCTCGCTTCGGTCGTAGACTTGAAAGGCGAATTGATGCTGTTCAAGTGGCTCCATGTCAGGAAAGCGACGAACCCCAATGACCGATTTTCCGCGCCTGAGTACATAGGTTTCCTTACTGCCACCTTGGCCATCTTTGCGGACAAACAAACTGCTGTAGGGCTCTAGCACTACCCTGGATTCACCGGGATCCAAGAGACCGTTGAACCCGCGGGTTTCAAAGCGTTCATCCAGATGGGAAACCGAACGGCTCGAATAGCGACTGGCCGTCGCTCGTCCCGCATAAAATTGGTAAAAATCGGTCCCCGCGAACCAGTCGTCTGAAAAATCGTAGTCGTAATCGTAGCCATTGACCCATTTTTTTCGATCGGAATTCCAAGCATAAAAACGGGCATGGGCGGTAGAAGCGCCCAAAGCCATGACTTTGATGAAATAACCGTCCCTCACTTTCAAGGGTTCGTATTGGCCTGTTGGCGTTACTTGCGCGAAGGCTTGAACGTCGAACAAGACAGAAGGAGAAAGCCCAAACGACCGTCCGGCAGAATCCAACTGCAAATTCACTCCAGCGGTCATGGCTAAGGTGGGGCTGTTGTACCAATTCAAACGCAGAACGTATTCGCCCGTCCACTCCGACCCATCGGCCAAAGCGAGGGCATGGCCGGGCACCAAGATCACAGCTTCTGAACGTGTCATGTACAAGGCATCTTGGGAGGCTTGACCCACCCACCATTGCTCAGCGTCTTGCACATCAGGAAATAGGGGGCTTTCGACCCGCTGACCCATGCGGTTGTAGGTAGGCAAAGGTTTCAATTCCAAGGCCTCGACAAAGTCAAAGACCAACATTTCTTCTTCCCAATACAACTTGGAAGCAGCGGCCGGTGCCGCAGGAAAATACGTTGACAAGAAAGCCTCTTCCCTTTCGGTCAACTGCGGGTCTAAGGCTCTATAGACCACTTTTATGGGTCTGTTTTGGGGGTAGGCCGGAAACCCGAATCGAAATTCCAAGGATCCCAAATCTTCCAGCCTTCCGGCTTCCATCCAACTGGCATTGTCCACGATTTGCAATTCTTTCAAGCGAGGAAGCGTTTTCAGAGCATCGGGCAATTGAACGGCATTGTCCAACGACAATCCAAATCGCTCCAAATTTGACATAGACTGAGCCACTGATTGGCAAAGCAACTGAGCATCAGCTGCGGCGAAAGGGGCCAATACAAACAACTCGCGGCAACTGGTCCAGGAGTTTAAAAAACTGTAATCATCGGGTACCACTTCCAAAATCAAGCGCACGGCCTTCAACTGCGACCAGCGTTCGTTCAAGAGCAATGCCTCCTCCATGCCATCGGCTACGTGCAAGGTGACCCTGGGTATCCATTCCAATTCCAAGAGGTCTTCGTCTTGCAAAACCCCACTGAAACTCTCCAAATGCAGTTCTTCCAGATTGTCTAGTCGGCCAGCGATGGCCGCTACCTGGGCGATATCTATGGGCCCGTCTACGCGCAGTCGCTCTATGCTCTGAAACCGGCTCAAGTTGGCCGACAACTGCCGCAAGTCGACGGCTGTCTTGATTTCCACATAAGCGCTAAACCCTTCAATGGCTTTGGCTGGAGCCACATAGGTCAAGCCCTGGGCCTGAGCCAAACAGGCTCCTAAAAAGCCCAAGATCCAAAAACCCGCTTTCTTTAAAACCATTTCCCAAATAGACCGCCCATTTTGCCCAACAGGCCGGAATCCATGCCAATGAATTTCATGACGCCAGCCGCATCTGCGCTGTAGCCCCCTCGCTGGAATTCTTGTTGCAGTTCTTGCAACAAAAAAACCAAGACAGATTCGGCCAATTCGCGTTTGCGCTCAAGGGGCCAATCCAAGCCATAATACGACTGAGCGCATTTGTCGACCAATTCGGCCCGGAATGACGACGTGCGCAGGGCTTCTGGGCCTGCACTCATCAATGACTTGAGCTCAGCCAACTTGCCGGCCATCATCAAGCCTTGCAAAAACTGCAAGGCGGCAGAAAAGGTCAAATCTACATGGGCTTCGCATTGTGATTCACTCAAAGCGAAGGAACTCCCACCTTGATGGTAAAATCGGGGCTTAATGCCATTGACTATTTCTTGAAGTCTCATCTCCAAGAACGAATATCGGCCAAGCGGTGGCTTGGAGCCTCATTCGTTTTTTGCACAATCCCCTCGGGGGTCAAGTGATCGATGCGCACTCGACCGTAGGCGTGCAAAATATGATCGGGGTCTATCAATATTCCCACATGAGTGATTTTACCGGCATGGTTCTGAAAATACGCTAGGTCACCTGCCGTTCTTTCGCGGTACAACTTGGCATTGCCCATCAGGGCTTGCTGCCAGGCATCGCGGGGCATCTTCTCACCGATTAGGCTTCCAATCACCTGAACCAAACCGGAACAATCAATCCCAAATAGGCCACGCCCTCCCCAGAGATAAGGAGTATACAAAAAGGCATGGGCCAATTCCACCACGCCTTGGGGGCTAGACAGCGGGCCTTGGCGTTGAAAACCGCGGTCTTGGTGCACGAAATATCCGCTGGAGGGAATCAGAGAGCCGGGACTCAAGTCGATTCGCTCCCCTCGGTCGCTTTCCAAGTATTGGCCGCGGGTCAAGATGCGGGCATCAAAAGCCTCTACCGTCGAGATGGGCTCTATGTACAACTTGGACACCCAGCCTTCGTAGCCGTCGTGATCGCAACTCACCTTTAAAAACTCCCCTTCTTCAGCCGTGGCGGTGCAGGTCTCGCCAAAGAGCAAACTGCTGACCATTTCAGAGGCCGAACTGGGTCCTTTACGAACGGGGCACCAGGATTGCAAACAACGGTATTGGCTCATAGTGCAATGATTTCGGATGAACGGAATTCGGTGTCGTAAATAGCGAAGGTAGAACCGCCCATTTGACCGGCAATCTCGCCCGGATTCAAGAGCAAAGAAGGCCCGTATTTCTGGCGATGCACCTGATGGCTATGGCCAAAAAAGACCGCATCGTACCAACCGGTTTTGACCATGGTCTTGGCATAATAGGGATAATGAGTAACCCCAAACGATTGGCCATCCAAGACCAACTTTTGGCCCTCATCGCCGATGTATTCTCCATACAGTTTCAGGTTGGGGTATTCCTGGGCCACTTTGGCAATTTGAAACCGATCGCCATCGTTATTGCCAAAAACGGCATGAACATGCAGGCCCGATTCAGCCATCAATCGCGCTGAAAATGGGGCACAGAAGTCTCCGCAAAAGACCAAATCGGTAACGTTTCGGGATTGAATGTTAGACAAAGCCTTTTCTAGGGCTTTGAGGTTGTCATGAACATCGCTGAGAATGGCAATTTGCATGGTCGAAAATACAAAAGTGCCGTAACTTTGCACCGCACATGGCCATTATCATTACTGACGAATGCATCAATTGCGGAGCTTGCGAGCCCGAATGTCCCAACAATGCCATCTATGAGGCTGGGATGCAATGGGCCATCGCCGATGGGAATGACCTAACAGGCAGCTTCCAATTGGCCAGCGGATCCGTGGTGGACGCCCATGAAAAGTTTGCACCGGTCAGCGACGAGGTCTACTACATTGTTCCTGATAAATGCACCGAATGCGTAGGATTCCACGAAGAACCTCAATGTGCCGCGGTTTGCCCTGTTGATTGCTGTGTTCCCGATCCTGACCACGTCGAAACAGAAGACATCCTGCTGGACCGCAAGTCGCGTTTGCACTTATAATGGTTTTGAAGCCGCTTCACCGAAGTCTGGCCGTCCCTAGCATCAGGTCTGCCCAATTTGGCCGTCCATAGAATCAAGGCCCTCAAATATTCCCCAATTCAGCCACTACTGTGGCGTCGGCATGCGCCAAAATTCGGTCGATGATGTACTCGACATCTTCGTGCACGGGGCCGTCGTTTTGAACCACCAAGTCGCAGCGCTCTTTGTGCGGAAAAATGAATTGCTCGTAGGCCGGCATCACATGGTGTTCCCACTGGTGTAGGGAGCGCTTGTGGGGAATGCCCCTGAATTTCACGTCTCGTTTGATTCGGCGATCAAAACACAATTGGGTGTCGCAGTCAATGAAAATGCGGTAATCCAGCAGCGAATCAACATTGGAAAATTCCAACACGAACAATCCTTCTACCAACAACACGGGTGCTGGAGAGATGATTTCCGTTTGCTCGGGAGCGTCGTAATTCTCAAACTGGTACTTCTTGATCAGCACAGGGTTGTAGGCAATCAAGTTGCGCAAATCCTCGTAAAAGCGCTCGTGGTACAAGGCATTCGGCAAATCGTAATTCGCCTCCCCGTAAGCATCAATGTGCTGATCTTCCAATGGACGGTAATAGTCATCAAAGCCGACAATGGACACCTTGTCGCCCATTCGCTCTTTCAATGCGCGTACGTAGTGGCTTTTTCCAGAACCAGAAAGGCCCGTCATGCCAATGACAAAAGGTTTGATGCCAGACATATCAGCGCTTTTTACGTTTGTGGAACTTCTGCTTGATCAACTCCCCTTGACTGTCGTACCACTGGGTAGCCAGCAAATATCCTTCGGCATCGTAGAGTTTCCACTCTCCCACCATGGTTCCCAAATCGTATTCACCTTCCCGCTGCTGGTAATGGGTCACAAACCCGTGTTTCCAATGCCCATCGCGCTCGCCAGAAACAAACATTCCTTCTTCTTCGACTTCCCAGACATTCTTCAAGAGCGTGGGCTCCCACAATTCTTTCTTTTTGCTGTACCAACCGTCTAGTACATCCATAGAAAAGGTCTCAATGCTCAGGGTGTCGCCAAAAAAACCGAAGGTGCAGAAGGAACCGTTTTTCTTGCCCTTGCTGTACCACCCTTCTTCAATTTGGGCACACAACATGGGATCATAGGTTCTGCGAACGCTGTCCAAAAGGCCATTTTTATAGTACTCCTCAATGCCCGGGCAACCGCTGCGGTGGGCCACGTAATTGCGGCCGTGCTGAACACCGTGATTGTAATCGCGAATGTAGCGGTAGGTCGAATCCCTGTAATAGGCGACCACTTCCCCATGGGGTTTGCCTTGCTCAAAATAAGTTTCCTGCTCACGGGCCCCGTTTTCGTAATACGTGACCGACCAGCCTTCACGAACTCCCAAGGCATAATTTACCTCGTATTGCAAGCCTCCAAAGGGATAGTAACCTTGAATCAGG
>Ga0222714_10007388_pt1 | contig 10067 bp, 10 predicted proteins | sample C33_3DmetaG_FD_165048 | JGI IMG/M metagenome (GOLD analysis project Ga0222714, IMG submission 165048) | Estuarine water microbial communities from San Francisco Bay, California, United States - C33_3D | ecosystem: Environmental > Aquatic > Marine > Unclassified | place: USA: California... | reverse complement strand
ATAGATCTTATTGGAGATAATAACATTGTTACCACTTCTTTGGGCAATCTGGATGTAAGGAGAAGTAGTGTAGCTCATTGTTGAACCGTTATAGACTTGTCCAGAGCTGTTCAATACCACGACTTCACCATCAGCAATATAACCAGTGGCGGCGGGGTCGGTAATTTGTGTTGCAATACGGGCAATATCCTTTGCAACGAATACCTCTTGTAAGTTTTTTACGCTAAGTACGCTCATTTTAAAATTAGGATTAAGTTGTTATTTAATTAATTGATTTAATGTACGGATTATACACGATGTAGGAAAGTCTAGAATCTCCAAGTGTCTGCAACGCCAAGTTGACTGCCATGTAAATCACTTGTTCAGCTGCCTTTTTTTCAAGGACACAATCCACATCAGGTACCGGAGTACTATACTGTGAACCGTATACTATTTTTGGAGGCTGTGCAAGATAGTCGAGGTAATACTGTGAGACTGTTATGCCTGATGTGGCGATCAATTCAAATCTGTTTGAATCACTTACAAGTCTCAATATCTCCTCTTTCCATGGTTTTCCAAAGGGATTCATTATAATCTTGTTATACATATCCCGTGTGATTGGAATGACTGCAGCTCTGGTTGTCGTTGGAACATTGGAGCATCCTGGATAAGTTATGTCTGCTGTTTCGAGCAGTGCCAACCTGTAATCTTCCGGAAGCTCTACGTAATATCCGTTGGGTTTGTTTGTTGTGTTTGTAAAAGGCGTATAGATATAAGACTTTGTGATGTTCTTTGTCATGTCCGCCCAGTTCTGGTTTTTTTCAATCCCCTCTTCAGTAAAATAGTCCATCAACTTCACCTGCGCAAGATTGAGATAAACATCAACTTCTTCCGGAGTGACTTCAGGAGCAGTGTAATTGCTCTGTTTGTCAAACAGGTGCAGGAAAGTGGTGTGCATTTCACCAACGGGGATTACAGGCATTATTTAGTACCCTCCAGTTTTGCAATAAGACCTATTTTAGTTTCTTGGAAATCATCGGATCTCAATAAGGTAATCACCTGTGCTTTTGTAGTTCCCAATTCAACACCTCCGGTAATGAAGTACTTGCCACCTTTACGTGTAAGGACATTCTTTGTAAGAAGATCTTCTAAAAGAACATAGTCCTTGTAGAATGGGTTGTCAAATGTGGAAAGGAAAGCAGCGGCATCACGCTCAACGATGTTTCCTATCGTCTGGTCAATCAAATCAGGTTTAGTGGTATTATCCACTTTGAAAGCCCCTTCATTGAATACCTTCAGATAATTCATTTTATCCTGCATGCTCATTGAACTGAACTTCACATAAGCCTTAGTCTTGGTATTGATCTTATCAGAATCAATCTTTGCTTCCTGGTCTTTTGAATTCAGCAATACTTCAGCTGAAGAGTTCAAAGCAAGATCCTCCTTGCCTTTGGCTACGTGCCTTGAAGCAAGAAGAAGTTTATACCAAAGCTTGTGCTTTACGTTGTTGTCACAGTCCAATTCAAGACCCTGTTTAGGAACCTTGATGTAGTTGTTCTTGTTAGACCAATACTTCAAGTTGTAAGGAGACAGGCTTCCTGATTGTAGAAACATGGCTTCTTCGAAGGCAATTCTCTCTTCTTCAGTCAATCCGGTAATCACAACATCAGGATTGGTCACACTGCGTGCAGCGCCAACCCAGATCTGTGCACCGCTGAATATGTCAGCCCCATCATGATCAGGATTGATCGTGTGAAGCCAAGTCTTACGACAGGGCTTCACCGACCATTTTCCTTTTATAGTAGAGAGGATATCTTCCTTCACTTTTTTTTCTGATTTATCAACTTTTTCAACTTCACTTTTCATACGCCTCTAAGTTTTTAAATGTTATTAATATTGAACGTCAGCAATCAATTCAGCTGCAGCAAGCGGGTTGCGGAGCATGACACCCTGTGTAGTCTGACAGTACATTTCGTAACCATCAACAGGAGATGCGCCCATACCGCCATTCTGAGGACCGAAAGGAGTAGTAGAACCAGGAACATACCATTTAACTTCAGAACGTCCGCGAGGAGCAACTTTCTGGATATTTGGCTCACCATTGGTAGTACCAATGTTGAAGATGGTCATACGATAGTTCTCAGTGTAACCACCATCAGGGTGCTCCATACGGTTCAATACTGGATCATCGTACTGAGGCATGTGGGCTACAGTGATCTTGATACCCTGTGGTCCCATGAACTGCTTGTACTGTCCGCCCAGTCCTTTGTTCTGTCCTGAACCTTTGATACGCTCAACGTCTCCCAATGGGATCAACACGCCGATCTTATCTTCAATCAACTGATGGAATCTGATCATTCCACGCTCACCTGTAAGGATCAGGAATTCACGCTGATCTTCAGGAAGGATGTTGATGGACAAGTTGGTCATAACTTCCAACAAGTAATCAAGAGTAAGAGTGTTGTAATAGAATTTGTAGGTGGGAGAGATCTGCTCGCGAAGACCTGCACCTTGCTTGATCACAAAACCGTTAGGAGCCTTCTGTGTGAAAGTACCATCTACGTTTTGATTCAAAGTAGAATACATCAATTGGTTGGCTTTCTCTTTCTGCCACTGGAAGTTGAACTCCATCTCCTGCCACTTGGTCCATACTGTGGCGGCTTTACCGTCAGAACCAGTCATCTTGATCAACAAGGGACGATCCTGCATGTTGCCAGGAACCACATACTTCTTGGAAAGGGTGGAGAATTGGTTACGCATCTTGAACATTGAAGAGAACTGGGTCTCACCATACTGGTCATTCAAGGTGTTGGTAACAACGTTGTAAAGCTTTGACACCTTACGTCCTGCGCGAAGAAGTTCGGTAGGAATGAAGTAGTTACTGTCTGAACGCATGTGGCGTACTGTGTACACCCAGTTGGTTCCATCAGGACGTCCGTCATCTTCAATGCGTACACCATGGTCAACATCGTCGAAAGACACAAAGTCAGAAGCAACGAAATACTTCTCAGTAGTCGTCAATTCAAAAGTGCTCTTGGACACACCTGGACGGGTGTTGTCAGCAGCACTGTAAGATACGATAGTGATAGCACGACGGCTGTCACCTTTTAGCATCCACTCGTATTCACCATCATGGTCAAATACTTTTGTAGGATACTTTGAAAGGAAAGTGTCCAAGCCGATATATCCCATACGGTTGAAGACTTCCGTTACAATGTCAGACGCCAATTGTACGTCATTTTGATAAATGGCATACAAGTGGTTGTCTGTGGTCAAGCCTGCCCATGATTTGGCATAGCTGACCTGCAGGTTGTTTAGTTTTTGTGTTGCGCTCATTTTTTACTTGATAAGAATTAAAATTTGTATTGTTGTTTTGTTTTTTTCAAAGCCTGTCTAATGATGGAAAGATCAACAGAAGGTTTTGATTTACTATTGGTACTATTTGAATTGAGGGTTTCTTTTGTCTGCTTTGCAGCTTTGGTCAATGCTTTTCTTTCGATGGCTTCAACCTTGCCTTCAAGTTGGAGTACGAACTGGGCTACTGCAAGTTGCATTTCCTTGTTAGCCATTTTCTTTTCAAGTTCAGTACGTCCATCCCTGTCACGCTTTGTGATAGCTGCAAACAGTCTTTCTTTTTCCGTGTTACCCATGGATATGCCAGGGATAAAGGTATCAGCGGATTGAATCGTGGTCTTCAAGTTATCAATCACCGCACGGTATTGCTGCTCCTGTGTTTTTCTTTGCATTTCAGCCTGCTCAGCAAGTTTCTCTTGATAAGCTGATTCATACTTCTTAAGCTTTTTTAAAGCTGTTCTTGCTTCTTTTTCAAGCAACAACCCTTCTTTGTAAGCTTCTACCTTTTCGTCAATCTCTTCAGGTTCATAATCCTGAAGTGAAAGCCATTGTTTTACAAGGTGTTCCTGAAGTGTTTCATTTTCTGCAACAGTTTCATCAGAAAGCATTCCAAAACTTTCTTCACGTGCTTTTGAATTCAGAAGTTCAGCCAATGGAACGCCTTGCATATAGGCGCTCATGATCTGCTTGAACTCATCAGGCACGGAATGAAGTGCTTCTTGTTTAACTTTTTCAAAGAACTGCTCCTTGAAATACTCTTCTGAGGATTCAAACTTCTCCTCGTCATAATCAAATATTCCAAGTTCATGTCCCCATTTTGCCAAGTCCCTTAACGCATCTTGATCATCCTCATTTGTCTGGTTACCAGGCTCATTCAAATGACTGTCAGTGGACAAGTCTTCCGGGGCATCACTAGGATCAAACTCCTCTTCAGGAATGTTTTCACCCATTTCCTCAAGGACGCTTTCCTTGAGTTCTTCTGTATCTACCTTATTTTCAAAGGCTTCGATACTTTCTACTTCTGGCACTGAGATCTTATCCAGTGCGGAGAAGTCTAATTTTACTTCATTGTTTGTGCTCATATTATTTTCTTTTCTTGATTAGCTTTCTACACATAATATGGTAATATGCAAAATTATAACGCTTTATGCGTCAAACAATAGATATTGCTAAATTTTGCAAATAGCCTATAGCATTTTCATGGACAAGTTCCTAAATAACCAGCTCTTGTTCCAGCCCTGAAACGCACTCCTTCACTAAAGTGCCATCTGAGAACTTTGTTTACCGTATCCCTTTCAAGGTATGATACGTTGATAGCATATTCACCACCTGGCCACATGGAGCAACCCGAACCCAACTGGTAATAGTATGCATTGGTTGAAGTCACATTTCCTGCGCAAGGGGATCCAGTTGTGAATCCACTAATCGTGGTAGTTGATACATTATATTTGCCAGCAAAGGTGCAACTGTCAACTGGAGAGAACTTGGGCTGTGCAGGCCAGCGAATGATCACGAATCCACATATTGATGTGTCAGCTGTAAGACCCCAGAATTCCTGAGGTGCTGTTTCGTTTGTGTACTGGGATGTCCAAGTACAAGGATTGTAGTTTGGTGAGTTTGGATTGTTTCCACCTCCTCCACCTTTTTTGTCCAACACTCCTGATGTAATTTCATTTAAAGTGGTTTCAGATTTTTCGCATGATACAATTGTGAATCCCAACATTAGTAATGTAAAGATTCCTAATAAGAAGAATTTGTTTGTTTTCATTTTATTTGTTTTTAATTAATTAATAGTATTATAGTCCAAATATACCCATCATCCCCATGGGATCAACAGGAGTATAAGAGGCAGCACCCTCTTTGTACATGATTTTCACTCCGTTATAAGTAATGGCTGTAGCCAATGAATCAGCTACTTTTACTGCAATCCTGTTACCTGCCGTAATCTCAATTGGTTCTGGTAGGAATATATGCTCAGGTCTTGTAAGGTAATATCCCACCTGGGTATCATTCCTTACATTATATGGAACCTGAACCTCCGTAATCTCTGCCCCTGCCGTACCAATTCCTATCTCAAACAACTGCTCAACCGTGGTATCAAGAGCAGGTATGTTGGTTATCTGAAATGACAAGGATATGATGTATATGTCAAATGCAAAACCAGTGGTCAGTTCTGTCCACAAACCAAATCCCCATACTGAAGCAGCTGATGTTGGTGTTATACCAGCGGCATCCGCTGGGAATGCGTTTATGTCATCTAATGCCATTAGGGGATCTGATAGATTATCTTGATACCTGTAAGGGTGTTGGATGTGGTGGCAAGAGAGTATGCCACTCTCACCGAAATTCTTGTATTGGCGGCAACAAACTTAGGCTCAGGAAACATGACGTTCATGGATGGAACATATCCAACCAAGGTATCACCCCTTACGTTGGATGGAACCTGTATGATGGTTGTCTCAGCTGCAGCCGCACCTGTACCAAGTTCAATCAACCATGAGTATGTGGTATCTGCCACTGCCACAGGAGTATGCCACGCCCATGTGATACCTGCGATATAGAAATCAGCGGTTATGGTTGATGCAGGTACAACCTCAGTCCAAGCTGAGAATGACCAAGCCACCCCACCTGATGAAGCGCGTGATATACCGTTTGCGGCGGCAGGATACGCAAGGTATCTGTTAGTAGTTGTTGCCATTATTCAAAGTAGTGTGCGTATTGGTTCTGCTGTATGGAATCAATGATGTCCTGGTCAGGCATCCCTGAAGGGAAGCTGAAAGGAGACCTTGACCACTGCCCAACCTGTACGCCTAGTTCATATACGTTTAACTCTGCAATGAGGTTTATCTGAACCCCAGTGTCTGTTTTATCTACAAGTTCAATTATCTTATCCATTAGAATTCATATCCATAAACTGAAACATCAAGTGATATGTTGGCATCCGTTGTAACACGCAGGATGTAATCCACGTTTGCACTGAATACTGGGGTTGGAAAGTTCAATATCGCACCAGGTTTGGAACTTGTACCAGGAGCAAAAGATCCTGCCCATACAAGTTGGTCCGTACCTGCTGTATAAGTAGTATCCCCTGACGCACCAAACCATACGATCACACGACCAGTGGTAGTGGCATAAGAACTGACTGCAAGGTATGTAACAGCAATAGTCTTACCAGAAGCAGGGGTCCAAACAGCAACACCTGTCTGAGTCGTTGTGTAGTTTGCGGATTTCCATGTCTGCATACCTGGGGAGATATGCGTAACAAGTTGCCTTCCAAACTGATCAGATATTCCATTTGTCCTATCGCCATTGGCTACAGCAGCAGGTAATGCGGTCTCTGCTTGAAATCCAATCTTGACTGGGTTGCCTGAGTCAGGTGAGTCATGAGCCACATCACCAGCAGCAACCACGTTCCATGTTCCAGATTGAGTGGCAGCAACCGTACCGTCAACTGTTATGGAGTTACCGCCATCTTGAATGTTTACCGCGGAAGCTCCTGCAGCATTATTAATGGTTACATCACCAATGTCAACTCCGCTGTTTGCAAGGTTGGTTACAGACCATGAACCAGACTGGGCGGCCTGCACAGCAAATGTTCCTGCGTTTGTTACAGCTATAGTTGTATTTGAAAAAGCTATTGTACCATCAACGGTAATGCTATTCCCTCCATCCTGTATATTAACAGCGGATGCACCGCCTGCGTTATTTACCGTTACATCTCCAATGTCAACACCAGAATTCGCTCCCAATACCCAAGTTCCGCTTTGTGTTGCAGCCACAGTTCCAGATACCGTAACTGTTCCACTGACCCCCACTGTTCCATCAACCGTGATTGAATTTCCTCCATCTTGGATTGCAACAGCACCTTTGTCATTTACTGAAATCTGAGAATAGTCAAAATCAGCAGAAGTTATAGCAATATTAGCATCATTGCGTACAGCAAGTATGAATGTACCAATGTCTCCTGAGTTTCCAGGACTATCTTGTGCGTATTGAGTAGCTTGTACTGAAAAATTAGAAGCAAGTTTATCCGCAGGAACCAAGTCTCCATTTGCATCAACAAGGCCTACAACAAGAGCATCATTGTTTGATAGGTCATATATGTTTGTTACAAGTACGTTGCCTGTTATATTATCAACAGCGCCCATTGTCTGAGCGCCTCCTATATGTGGAAGGTTTACGCTTTGTCCACCTACTATCGCTATACGACCCCTGTCATCAACGGATATGCCGCTGTAATCACCGTTTGTGCCTGTAAGTATGGAAGATTGGTCATCGTTTCTTATAGCTAATATAAATGCACCTTCATCTCCAGAAGCATGAGCTGAATCTTCAGGATAAACCTCCGCCCCTGCTGTCACAATCGCACCTGATGGAGTGACTTTTACATTGTAATATGTACCACCACCTGTACTTGCGCGACCAGCGATGACCGCCCTTGTCATATTGGCTTCCGTATTGTCAGTAATGGTACTTGACAGTTTTGTGTAAGGAGAAGTAGTACCTCCTGCCCAACAAGCGGTATTCATAGTAAGAACAGTGGCGCCTGCACCAGTCTTCTTGATATCCAGGGTCATTGGAAGATCTGGATTGTTTATTGATGTACCACCTGTGGTATTGGGATGCCTGTAAACATTAAACAACACCCACTCTCCATCAGGACTCATGGTTTCCCAATAGACATTGGCCGCACCTAACCATCCAAAACGCATCCTATAGATATTATCCTTGGTAAAATCAATGGCTTCTGGTACGCCATTGCGTGTGTATTTGGAACCAACACCACCAATAAGAGTATCCACATTCCATGAAGCCTGTGCAATAAACGTATCAACGGCGGCCTTACGCAAGGTTACACCAAAAGACGTTCCTTCATAGCCTATGAAAAATCCATTGTTTGTATCATATATGCCAAGACGCTGATATGAATTGGCAAGACCTCCAGATGGCCATATAGCTGAAAAAGAGGCGTATGATTCAGATTGAGGTCTGTATGCCACAGAAAGGGTTGTGACAGCTTTTACCCCACCATTGGTATTTGCGTTGGATGTGAATACAGCCTGACCATTCAGATTGGAAGCATCCCCACCGCTAGTTTTTGTAACCGTAAGGTCACTTATAGAATCAGGGTCCGCGGTTGCATAGTTAATCTCAACCTGATTGTACCTGCTTGCAATAACAAGTTCATTGAACACATCCTGTTGCAAATCAACCAATGCGGAAACAGTACCTCCCACAACGGTGACTGGTTGAGTAACGGCTGAACCGTCAACCTTTAAGGCGTTGGCTGCGGTGACATCAGCTTCCGTACCACCTGTATCCCTTATTATTACTGACTCCAAATATGCCATTATGCTAAGAATAAATCCGAGTTGTCACTGTATATGTCGACACTCGTGTTTTGAAACTTGATTATCTTGTTGACTGCTCCGTCAATTGTCTCCGCCCCGTTGGGAGTAAGAGTAACCGTATTAAGGGATGAATCTATTTTTTTGACAACATACCATGCCGTATTTGCAACAGCAGTGGGAAAGTTCAGCACTATGGCTCCTGCAGCGGCATCCACATTATACACATTGTATCCTGATGTGGGGACAATCGCATAAGGTGTTGTATTTACAAGAGTCTTACTATATGTGAATCCTGATGCTCCCGCGGCGACAAGTGGATTCAATGCAGTACCGTCACCTGTTATAGTGACTCCATCAACATTTACACCATAGAATTTTATAATCGGATTGGCTGGATCAGTGTTGTCCACTGATACAACCCCGTTGCCATCATCAGTGACTGACATGACAATCCCTCCACCAGCCATGGAGACCAATGGACTTGCAGGAGTACCTGCACCTGTGATTGTAACCCCGTCAACGGATATTTGTATGACAGGATTTGCAGGATCGGTATTGTCGGTATTCAATCCTGTGACGGATTGTACCTCTGTTGATTCTACCGTAGTATTTGTTATATTCTGTACAGTAGCAGCAGTTATAGGTTCATAAAGCTTGAGCCTTCCTGTCTCAAGCCCTATGTAAACCTTGCCGTCGCTGGAAGAATACTTGTATCCCTTTTTAGCCCTTTTGTTATTATGTATGTCAGCAATCCGCTTGTCGACCATTATTTCTTGTCGTACTTGTTCTTATTGGTTTTTGCAACTTTCAAGGCTGTTTGGGCTTTTTCTGATGCAATCTTCTCTCTTGAAGCAATTTCTTTTGTCTTAATGTCAAGTTCCCGCTGCTTAAGCGTTTTCTCGGAAGAGAGTTTGATTTGCTCTGCTTGGAGTTTGAGTCGTTCAATGAATTCTTTGGACTGCGCTTCACGCTCTTTAAGAGCCTGGCCAGCCAATTCAACAGGATCCGGTATACCATCGCCATTCAAATCAAGTTCTTGTTGGCGACTGAACACCCCTATCTCCGCTACCTGTATCTTCGTTTCGTTCGTACTGTCGCTGATATAACGTTTAAGTTCCATATCCTCAGCATGCATTTGCTGTTGTGCGGCAATCTGTTGTTGCTGTACCTGCATTTGTTGCTCCTGCTGCTGCTGCATTTGTTGTTGTTTTGATTCGTAGTATCTCTTGAGTTCCGCACGAACCTCACTTACAGACTCAGTAGTGTATATGTCGGCAAGTTGATAGAAAGCCATCTGGTCATTCTGCAAAGCAAACTTTGCATGCGACTTCATCGCTTCAAGAACCTCCATGTCTTTCATGTCATCCGTGACAAACACTCCGT
>Ga0222714_10007383_pt1 | contig 10073 bp, 11 predicted proteins | sample C33_3DmetaG_FD_165048 | JGI IMG/M metagenome (GOLD analysis project Ga0222714, IMG submission 165048) | Estuarine water microbial communities from San Francisco Bay, California, United States - C33_3D | ecosystem: Environmental > Aquatic > Marine > Unclassified | place: USA: California... | reverse complement strand
GACCAGCCCATACTGAGAACCGGCAGGCCAAGGCCTGTAAGGGGCATCAAACGCCAGTTACCAAGAAAGGTGATGGCTGTCTGAACGAGTGATGAAAAAAGCAAAAAGAAAGCGACTGCATAGACCAAGGGCACCAGTACCCCTCCCTTTGCAAGACCAAGACCTGCTCGCACCATGAGCAGAAAATATCCCAGAACCAGCAGCGCAAAAAGAAGAATGGTCATGGACTCACCAAAGGCTCCAGTAAGAAGAACTGGAAAGTAATCACTCAAGACTTGAATGGGCAGACAGGAGCCCTCGTTGCTGCACCAGCGCAGAGAGCCAAGCCCGTAGCCAGATGCAGGAGCTGCCTCGGAAAACTTGATGAGACGGGCAAAATCGCTTACGGCGGCTGTCATCGGTGAGAGCATTAGGTCAATTCGGCCTTGAACTTTGTCTGTCATAAGGGCAAGCCCAACAGCAGCCGACGCGAAGATCGAGACGATAACAACCATTCGTAGACCGAAAAGTAAGAAGACAAGACCAAAGACCACCGCAGCAGAGACAAGGCTGCCCCCGAGGTCACTAAAAACAAGCGCGGCAAGCCCAATAACTAGAAGCCCCACCAAAAGCATGAGGCCAAAGGCCTTCAGAAGCTGTGCGGCAACGACGGACCGGGGCTTAAACTTTTCGGGTGTTAGGAAGAGGCTGACACAACCCGATGCCAGGCCCGCCAGCGTGTAGGCCTTGGGCAGATGGAGCCGTGTAAGGTAGGCCTGCCGAGCGTACAGGCTGGTCACAATTCCGGCAAAGCCCGCCATTGCAAGCTTCATCGCCTCGGAGCCAGCCGCAGGACTTGCAAGACCGTAGAGCGCCGTTGCAAGCCCAAACACAAGAAAGCTCATCACAATGAAATGGTCTGAGACCCATCGCAGGGCTCTTGTAACAAAACGCTCTTGAAAAATAGCAAAAGCCAAAAAAAGACATGGGGTTACAACCCCAACCAGGTAGACCAAAACCTGCCGCTCAAAGGCATAGGCAAAAGGATTTAAGAGGTAGACCGGTGAGCCCTGTCCAAAACGCACGGATGCATCTGCAACCACCAGGAGACCCAGCGTGGCAAGTCCAAAAAAAGCCGCATAAACCAGGCCGGCGAGCGCACCGAGGCCCCACTGCACAAAGCTGTAACCGCATAAGGCAAATACCCCTACGAGCCAAGGAAGCAAAAAAAGAAGCTGCTCAAGCTGCTCGGCACGCTCAAGCACAGCCCGTGGACTGTCCAGTAGTCTGGCAAGGTCCCAGCGCTGCACGGAGAACTGCCCCGAGACCGAGCTGTAGCGAACCCCCTCGGCGATAAGCAGCGCATCGAAGACCTCGGCATAACCCGGGCTTAGACCGACGCGTCGCCTTTGCAGCTCACCAAGCCTTAGCTCAATACCTGCAAGAACCCATGTGCGCGACCCTCCTGTGGCAAGACGTCCTGAGAGCTCATCACGTAAGGCACGGTAACCTTCAATCCATTCATCAAGGCCCGCACGGGCCGCAAATAGCACTCTTGCGTCGACCGTCGCCTTAACCCCCGCCTGGGCATCAAGGCTTAGCCCATTGCGGCAATCGAGCCGCTGTAAAGGCTGAGACCCAACAATCTGACAAAGCCTCTGAGCCGCCCCCGTTGAAAACCTAAGCGCCGGGGACCCACTTGGCTGAATGGCTGCCAAGGCCGCCTGTGCCATGGCCAACTCGCGCACCTGCGAACTTAGAGGGCGTTGAAAAAACACCCAGAGGCTTATAACCGCTGCAAAGATGAGCGGAAACCACCAGACAAACCGGTCAAGGGCGCCTGATTTGTTTAGACTAGGCATAGCAATACATCATGGAGCAGACCTAAAGATGGTGTTCTCGCGTTTATTTCGTAACCATAACAGCCCGGACCCCGCATCGGCGGCAAAACGACTGCGGACCGACAGTTTTGCAGACGCGCTTGGACTTGAGCTCAAAGGCGTGGTCTCTCAGGCTGTTTTAAAAGAACTTGAAAGCCGCGAGCAGCATTACTTAAGTAGCATTCTTGATAAGAGCCATTTTCTGATTGATGGCATTGTCATTACACCACTCGATAAGCAGGCCTCGGAGTCGCTCGAAGGTTTCTTAAGGGTTCACAGCGAGATTGACCCCGAGTTCAGGAATCATTTTTTTCGCTCAATACTTGAATCGGAGTATCGCTCGGCCCGGGGCTCAACGGTGGTTGTCGCCGATGATTTTCTGCCAAGCATTCAGCTGACCGACCAGAGTTTCGAGCAGCCCACGCAAGACGAGACCTTTCAGATCTCTTTGCGCGGGCGGCGGCATCAGTTTCAGGCTCAGGTCGCCTTAAAAGGTCCCGTTGCGAAAGAGCATTCCCGAATGCCCTCTGCAGATACCCAAACAGAACCTGCCAACGGCCTACCAGGCCTTCCCGGCGGACGGCGGGCCAGCTCCTCAGAGGCAAGGAGCACAGGGCTCATCCTCTCCATCCACGATGCACAGGGCCAGCGCACCCTTGAACTCAGAAGCCCTGTTCTTATTGGGCGTGAGCCCCCCAGCGAGGGCGAGCTTGAAGGGCTGCAGTTTGTAAGCCTGCACGGCCGGTATGTCTCTCGTCGCCATCTTGTCGTCATGAATGTTCTTGAAGACACCTATTTTTTCCTGCACGATGCAGCCACCCTTTCCTGCCTATCGTCAGGAAGCCAGCTTCTTCGGCCCTCAACCATCTACTCCATGCCCAGGCATTCGGAGGCGGAACTCATCTTCGGAATGACCGCCGAGACACGTAAGCAGGCAACGGAGGCCGACCCAGCAGACTTCCCGCGGGTAACCCTTGGAAAGGCCATGGGGCGCAGGGCAACCCCCTCAAGCGCAACACCACGGCCTGGCGCTGTCTAGACCAAGCCGGGCTCCTTTCACTTCGATGCAGCTTCGCTATGCCACCTCACTGAACCAGGGTTCGGAGGGCCATTTAGGCTTTGATGCCTTTCATGCCGCCCCGCAAGACAAGCTCTTTGTTCTTAGCGACGGCGCGAACGGAACCCCGCACGGTGGCGAGTTTGCAAAGGAACTGGTGAGAGAGTTGGCTCTTGTGCAGGAGCACCCCTGGCCCGAGGTTTTACGCGACGACCCGAACGTCACGTCCGATTCGAAGAGCCTCACACGCAAGCATCTCGGTGCGTACCTCTATCACCTTGGGCTTAAGCTCGAATCCCATTTGAAAGAGTCGGCCGCCACGGTGAGCCTTGCAATGCTCGAGCAGAATTCCATACGGCTGCTTGGGGTTGGTGATAGCTATGCAGGCGTTTTCCTTCATGAGCCAAAGACAGGCTGGCAGCTTATGCATTGGCTCGCGCGCCACAAAGACCCCCACGGCAACCCCAGCCAGCTTATTGGGGCTGCGGTTCCCATTGAGCCAAACTGCTTTCAAGCGGATCTTCCCGGCGATGTCTGCGTCGTCCTTGCCACCGATGGGGCGGGCGACTTTCTGTCAGAAACAGACTTCACACAGACACTTAGCATGATAGGCGGTGAGGCGCCAAGCCCCGACGATTTAAACTTTCTCTCCCAAAGCCTTTGCGAAAGGGCCCTTCGTAACGGCAGCGACGATGACATCTCGCTCTGTCTAATATGGCGCCGAAGCTAAGTCATACCAAGGTTTTTGATGAGCCCTATCTGTTTAACCGCGAGGCTCAGATTCTTGCCGACCTTCATCAACGCGATGCGCCCGTTCCAAGAGTGCTTGCCATGGACCATGTTCAAAAAAGCCTCACCATGGATCATGATGGAACGAGCCTTGAGACGGCAATTGCAAACCTACCCCAGTCACCGTCCGTTCACAAAGCCTGGCTCTCACGACTTCTTCCCCCTCTTGTACAGGCGGTAACAGACATCTGTCAGCAAGAGGTCTTTCATCTCGATCTGGCCTGTCGTAATTTCCTTGTGGATCAGTTCGAGGAGGGCGAACCGCAGATCAAACTCATTGACTTCGGGGTTGCACTAAGCGCGCGTCTTCCTCTTCAAAAACCGCTCTGGGTTATTCCAGACCCACAGCTGCATCATCCTCGGCTGGTAACAGCGGCTGCCGATGACTGGCGTATTTTTTTTCGAGACTCCGAAGCTGCGACAGCCATCTACCGTCGCAAGGGGCTTGCAACACCCACCGATTTTGTAGGCAGGGCCTTTGACATTCCGCTTGAGGCCTATCAGTCCTACTGGCCGAAGTCGGTGGCCGTAGACTCCCTGGATAAGCGTTGGTGCCTGGTGGGTCACAGCTTTGCCGAGCTTCTTGAAGAGCTCTCACGACGGCTCTCGGTTTCTGGGGCCGAACACCAGTTTCTAACCGACTCTTCGGCGAGGCTTCGTAGCCTACAAGACGACGCCTTGGTAAAAGAACGATTGCTCGCACTTCCCTTGGCTGCCTCAGGCATGGGGGGCACGCCACGGCCCAAGGCTTTTTATGCGCCCGACCCTCCCCCTTCTGAAGGTGCTCTTAAGGCACAGGCCTGGCAGGCCCTAGCACGGTGGCGATGGCTGTGCAGGCCTATGGCCATTGCCATTTTATTAGTGAATTACTTTTATATTGATACTCAATATAAAAGTAATCAGCTTGTACTTAGCGACCTTGGTTTTTACGCAGCACTTATCAGCCTTGTCGCAGGTGCCTTGGCCCTACTTGCCCTGCTAAGCGCCCGACTGCAAGGTTTGGCCCTGGTAAGTCTTTTCGTCATGAGCACGACTCAGGTCTGGTACGGCTTTGAAATGGCATCCCAAGGCCTTGGGCTTTCGACCAGCCTAACTTTAGGGCTTGGGTTGGTCACTGCCCTTGGCCTTGCCAAGGCAGCCAATAACCGCGTTCGTTAGCTAAAATAAGGTTTCTAAGGAGAGGCAATGAAATACCTGCACACCATGATTCGGGTTAACAACCTAGAGAAATCGCTTGATTTCTATTGCAAGGCCTTAGGTCTTGCTGAGCTGCGTCGCAAAGAGGTTCCCTCAGGCCGGTTTACCTTGGTCTTTCTTGCTGCCCCGGAAAGTCCTGAGGCTCAGCTTGAGCTCACCTACAACTGGGACCCCGAAGACTACGAAGGCGGGCGCAACTTCGGCCATGTGGCGTTTGCCGTCGACAATATTTACGATAAATGTCAGCAACTCGCCGACCACGGAGTCACCATCCTCCGCCCTCCACGTGACGGCTACATGGCCTTTGTCCGTTCGCCCGACAGTATCTCGATTGAACTGCTACAGAAAGGTGAACCCCTTGCACCGGCCGAGCCCTGGAGGAGCATGACCAACACCGGCAGCTGGTAGCTAGTAGATGGTGGGGCCCTTGTATAACTAAAAGGCACCCCCACCGTAATGACTCGGCGGCGGGGCGGCGTGGTTCTCGAACTTGGTGTAAGAGCCCAAAAACGTAAGGCGAATGGTTCCAATAGGACCGTTTCGCTGCTTGCCAATAATAATCTCGGCAACTCCCTTATCGGGACTGTCCGGCCGGTAGACCTCATCGCGATAAATGAAAAGAATGACATCGGCGTCTTGCTCAATGGCGCCCGACTCACGAAGGTCGCTCATGACCGGCCGCTTATCGGTGCGCTGCTCAACGGTTCGGTTTAACTGCGAAAGCGCAATCACTGGGCAGTCGAGTTCTTTGGCAAGACTCTTCAACGACCGGGTAATTTCGGAAATTTCAGTGGTTCGGTTTTCCCCAGAGCTTGAGGCGCTCATGAGCTGGATGTAGTCGACAATAATTAGTTTTAACCCGCCCGACTGCCGTGCAACCCGGCGCGCCCGCGAACGCAGCTCAAGTGGGTTCAAGGCAGGCGTCTCGTCAATGTAGACGGGTACACCCTTCATGCGCTCCAAAGAATGGGTAAGTTTGTCCCAGTCGTCGTCTGCCAGTCTGCCCGTACGCAGACGCTGGGCGTCAATTCGGCCCACCGAGCAAAGCATGCGTAGCGCGAGTTGCTCGGCACCCATCTCCATACTAAAGATAACGATGGGCAGGCCTTGATCGATGGAAACATGCTCGCCTATGTTTAAGGCTAAAGAGGTCTTTCCCATGCTTGGGCGACCCGCAACAATAATAAGATCGCCTCCGTGCATGCCCGCCGTTTTTTGATCGAGATCAACAAAGCCCGTGGGAACCCCCGTAACGTCCGATGGATTGGGGTTATTAGCAAGCTCGTCAATTCGCCGGGCAACCGACTTCAAAAGGTCGTCGAACAAAGCAACGCCTTGGCGACCGCGCGAGCCCTCTTCACCAATACGAAAGATCTTCGTCTCAGCCTCATCGAGTATCTGGCGGGTCTCACGTCCTTCAGGATTGAGGGCCGTTGTGGCAATCTCATCACTTACCGTTACGAGCTGACGCAGAACTGCGCGATCTCGAATAATTTCGGCATAACGCCGAATATTAACGGCCGATGAGGCATCTTGGGCGAGCTTATTTAAGTAAGCAAGACCTCCCGCCTCTTCGGCCTGACCAAGCTGCTGCAGGTATTCAAAAACGGTAACGACGTCTGCCGGACGCGCAAGCTCAACGAGCTTGGTGATGGCCTCGTAGGTGAGGCGATGGTCGGAGCGGTAAAAGTGTTGGGCCGAGAGAAGATCGCCAACGCGATCCCAGGCACCATTGTCAAGCAACAACCCTCCCAATACCGCCGCCTCGGCCTGAGCCGAGTGCGGGGGTAATCGGAGTGGAAGGTCCTCTTCAGTTATGCAGCTTCTCCAATTACTCGAACCGTAATGTTGGCAACCGCATCGGTATGAGGTGCAACCTCAAGCTGAACCTCACCAATGGCCTTGATCGGGCCGTTGGGCATACGCACCTGCGCCTTAATGACTTCAAGTCCCTTAACCTTCAGCGCATCGGCAATATCGGCATTCGTTACCGAGCCAAACAAACGGCCATCCACGCCTGCCTTTTGACGAATTTCGACAAGCAGGCCTTCAAGCTTGGCACACAGTGCCTTGGCGGCGGAGAGCTTCTCGGCTGCAAGACGCTCGAGCTCTACCCGACGGGCCTCGAACTCGGCAATTGCCTTCTGAGTCGCCCGACGCGCCATGCCCTGAGGAATAAGAAAATTTCGGCCGTAGCCGTCTTTGACGCGCACCACCTCGCCTAACTGGCCAAGGTTTGCGACTTTATCAAGAAGTATGACTTGCATGATCCGTCCCTTCTGAATGCTTAATGGTTGTCGGTAAAGGCAATGAGCGCAAGGAAACGAGCCCGCTTAATTGCCGTGGTGAGCTGACGCTGATAGCGCGCGCTGGTGCCCGTGATACGGGCTGGGATGATCTTTCCTGTCTCAGTCACGAAGTCGCGCAGGGTATCGATGTCTTTGTAATCAATCGTCTCAACCTTCTCAGCGGTAAAGCGACAGACACGCTTACGTTTAAACAGGGCGGACTGGGCTGGACGACGGGGCTTCCTTTTGTCGAAAGATTTCTTCATAAAGGCCATTGTTTATTCTCCAAGGGTAAATTCGTTAATAGTAAAAATGAGGTTAGACGCAACACGTGCCTGTTCGGCAGACTCTAGCTTTGCCTGGCGACGCGGGGCAACAAAGCCCCAGGCACGAATGGAGGTACCGGTTTGAAGCCGAGCAATGCGTTCAGCCACGGAACCAAGCGCTCGCACCGCCAATAAAAAACCAAGCGAACGGCTGGCATTGGCCTCGGTAACCTCCGACTCATGCCACAAGGTGCACTCAAAAATAGGCACGCCAGTTGGCAGGACACGAAGATCTTTCCGATCATGCAGACGTCCCACCAGAATGAGTTGATTCGCGCGAACGCCGGGCTTCAAAGTCGGCTCCAAAAGGAAAGGCTGAGTCCATCGGTTGAAAAACGAATGCAGCGTCGTGGGCTTAGGCCGGTACTTGGCTTGCCACCGGTGACTCGGGCATAAGCTTGCGAGACTCTTCGCGCTGAATGATTTTAATCATGGGTGACGCCTCGGTTTCAGCCTTCTTCATGCTCACCACCAAGTGCCTGAGCACCGCATCGTTGAACCGGAAGGCATGCTCGAGTTCTGAGAGTTCAGTCTGGCCGCACTCGATGTTCATCAGAACATAGTGGGCTTTGGCCATTTTCTGGATAGGGTAGGACATCTGACGACGCCCCCAGTCTTCAAGGCGGTGAACCTTGCCGCCTTGGCCGGTAACGGTTGCCGAATACCGCTCAATCATTGCAGGAACCTGCTCGCTTTGATCGGGATGGACAATAAAAATAACTTCGTAGTGCCGCATACGTGCACTCCTTTCGCCTCGTGGTTAAAGCCACCCGGGGGGAGCCATGACACGCTTCAAACCAATGCAAGCATGCCCAGGACACCAAAGAATCAACCGGTGTGGCAAGGAGCGCGAATTATATCGTAAAACCTAGGCAACCTGGGTAAGAAGGGCCCGGCCCTGCGCATGGGCCAGAAGGTTGTCGGCCGCGAGTTGCATCATGGCGCCACGGGTTGCCCGGGTGGAGCTGGCAATGTGGGGGGTGAGCACGACATTGCTTAGCGTAAGAAAACCAGGGTCAAGGGCAGGCTCACCCTCAAAAACATCAAGGCCCGCGGCTCGAATTGACCCGCTTTGAAGGGCCTGTACCAGAGCCTTGTCGTCCACCACACCCCCTCGGGCGATGTTGACGAGGCAGGCCGACGTCTTCATAAGCGCCAGCTCTTTAGCGGCCACAATATGATGAGTCTGGGGTGAATAAGGCACCACAAGCACAACAAAATCAGACTCTTTAAAGAGGACATCCTTCTCCACGTAACGCGCCCTGGCCTCATCGCTTGCTGGGCGGCGGTTGTGGTAAAGCACCGTCATGCCAAAGCCCTGGGCCCTGCGCGCAATGGCTGAGCCAATTCGGCCCATGCCCAAGATGCCCAAGGTGGAGCCATAGACATCGACCCCAGTGAGTTGATCAAAGGACCAGCCCTTCCATTGGCCCTGACGAAGGTACTGCTCGGCCTCGGTCAGCCTTCGAGCCGTGGCCATAAGTAAAGCCCAGGCGAAGTCTGCTGTGGTTTCGGTTAAGACATCGGGCGTGTTGGTGACCGCAATACCGCGGTCGGCGCAGGCTTTGAGGTCAATGTTGTTCGTGCCCACGGCGCCCGAGGCAATGCATTTAAGGCCAGGTGCAGCCGCAAGAACCTCCTCGTCGATTCGGTCGACCACTGTTGAGAGCAGGTAGTCTTTGTCTGCGAGTTTTTGCATAAGGTCAGGCTTGGTTAAGGGCTCGTCTTTGTCCTGGTTGTGCTGAATGTCAAATGCACCCGAGAGGCTGTCGAGCACGGGGTCGTAGACACGCCGCGTGATTAATAACTTGGGCAACGACATTAGTCACTCTCCAAAATAATAATGTGCACCCTGTAAGGCCCATGGGCTCCAAGGACAAGCGTCTGCTCGATATCAGCCGTTCTTGAAGGGCCTGAAATGAAGTTCAGCGCCCGAGGCAGACGATCGAGTTCTTTGCGCAGCATCCCAAAAACCGTCTCCATATACGGAACGATACGGGAGGCAGGAACAAGCGCGATGTGGGTTTCGGGCAGCAGAGTCATGGATGCGGGGGTTGAGGCGCCAGACACCATGGCAAGCGTGCCCGTCTCGGCGATTGCCGCAAAGCAACCGGTGATACCCACCAGATCGGGCTCAGGCTCATCCCGCACGGGGGGCCGGGCCTCGACGTCGAGCCCCTGCGCTTTCCAGTCAAGACCCTGGAACTCGCCCCAGCAGATTGCTCGGGAGGCAAGGCCCTCGGACCGCAGGTACCGAGCCACCTCCGTGGGTACCGAGGCGATGGAGTCAAGCCGCGCCACGGATCCCGAAAGCCGGCGCGACTGCGCCTCAAACCGGGCCGCTAGGTCACCATCGACCACCGGTTGTGGGCCAACGGGGTGGTAGGCCAGATAGGCCTGCGCCGCCCCGACTTCTCGCTGACGGCTTCCAGTGGAGTGCCCTTGGGAGGCACGGATGCGGGAAAGGATTTTCTCTCGACTCTTGTAATTGTCCATGACCTAGACCGGGTTTACATCAGACAAGCGACTGCTGAATCACGTCTACTTTGAAGGGATC
>Ga0222714_10007379_pt1 | contig 10077 bp, 11 predicted proteins | sample C33_3DmetaG_FD_165048 | JGI IMG/M metagenome (GOLD analysis project Ga0222714, IMG submission 165048) | Estuarine water microbial communities from San Francisco Bay, California, United States - C33_3D | ecosystem: Environmental > Aquatic > Marine > Unclassified | place: USA: California... | reverse complement strand
GGCGGCATTGCGGATGGTGGCGACGGTCTTGCCGGTGGTGCAGCCGGTGGCGGCATCGCCGATGGTTCTTCCAGTGGAGGATTTTCCGGCGACGGCAGCGGCAGCGCAGGTGCGGGCTTTGCCGGCGCCGATGGTACGAGCGGCGGCAGTGGCGGCGGCATCGCGGGTGGCGGTGACGGCCTGGCCGGCAGCGCAAGCGGCGGCGGCCTGGCCGGCGGATCCGGCGGCGATGGCACAGGCAGCGCCGGTGGCAGTGCGGGTGACGGCAGCATTGCCGGGGGTAGCGACGGGTTTTCCGGTTCCGACACGGCAACCAGCAGTGGTCCCGGTGCCGGCGCTGGCGGCGACAATCTCGCCGGCAGCGGCAGCGGCCTTTCTGGAGAATTGCGTGGCGGCGCTTCCGGCGGCAGGATCAGTGCCGATGCGGGCGAGGCGGACAGCCGCGATCCGGATGCCGGCCGGCAGGATGCCGACACCATCGCGCGCAGCGGCACCGATACTTCCGGTAGTTTCCGCGGCGGCGCCTCCGGCGGCAGGGCTTCGGGCGATGCGGGCGACGAAAGCGGCCGCGCGGGAGAGCGCTCCGACGACGGCAAATCCGAAGAGCGCGACCGCTATTTTGAAGACGAGCGGGACGCGCAGCGCATCCGCCTCGTCGGCGGCAACCGGCTGATTTCAGTGCAGGGCACGGGCGTCAACCTGCAGCATGGCGACAGCGGCGGAACTTCCGCCGCGCCCGGGGCCGGCAACCCGCGCTGAGCTTCACCGCTCAGGATGCGGGTTTCTTTTCCTGGTACTCGCGCAACGGCGGCCGCAGCGGTTTTTCTTCGAGCGGGGTGCCGGGCAGATCGCAGGCACCGATACGTTTCGCGGTAATCTTCTGCACCACCTGCATCTCCGCCGGATACTGGGAAACAGTGGTGACCACGCCGGTCACCCGGTCCCCGGCAAACTTCATCTCGCCGTGCCCGCGCATTTTTGCAATGCTGTCGGCACAGGTCAGTTTCCAGGTCATCACGTCATTGACGGTCCGGGTATTGGTGGCGCGGCACGGCGCCTGCGGCGGCGCCAGGTGCGGCTGGAAACTGCGCCTGGTAAAACACCGGGTGTAATAGTACGGTGGGGGCGGCCGCACATTCATGCCTCTGATCTCGGTATTGACGGTGACATGCCAGCTGCCTTCATTGAAGTTCAGCGCATGCGCAGGCGCAGAACACGCCATCGCCGCCAGCATTGCAAACACCGGTTTGCGCACAGACATGCAGCCGCGCCGGATCAGGGCGCCTGGGTCATCGGGCTTTGCATGCGCACCGTCGCCCTCGACGTGATCGGTATGCGATAACCGCCGACATTCCAGTTCAGGCCCGGAATGGTGGTGGGGATCGCGGGAAAGGAAAACCCGGACAGAAAGCTTGAGCCGCCGGGCACGAAGCTCGCCACCAGGTTCACCAGGCTCTGCACCTGGTCGTTGACGTCGGCGCAGCGCTTTCCGGCAAGATTGGTGGGCACGGCAGCTTCGGAAAAATATTCTCCTGCCAGCACTTTTTCGCCGACGAAACCGAAATAAAGTGAATAGATCACCTTGTTGATGATAGGCACGATCAGGCGCGTGCAGTAGGTGACCTCGATGGTCAGGATGTTGGCGTCCTGCACGCTCATCCCGCCCTTGGCCGTGGTCGGGCGGTACATCAGGTTGTCGTTGGGAATTTCCGTACCCGACTGGGAATCGGCCTTGTGCGCATTGTAGGCATTGGCGGTCGGGCTCAGCACGACGATCTGCGTATTGAGGGGATTGAAAACCTCCACCGCCGCGATCGCGCGCGCCTTGATCAGGTCCACGTAATCGTCCTTGTTGGTGGCGAACAGCGGCGTCATGCTCGCCGCCAGCCCGTCCTTGATCGAGGTGGACTTGCCGTTTTTCAGCGCTCCCTGCCGGGCTGCCATGAAGGTGGCGTAATTCAGTGTCAGTTTTGCCTGGTAAACCAGCGCGAACTGGAAGGCGCCGAGGACCAGCAGCAGCAGCGTCGGATAGATGATCAGGAATTCGACCAGCGCCTGGCCGCGGGGTGCGGAACGGACTCCGCTGCGCGGCTTATTTTTTCTGCTTGGCGTCATTTTTGGGCGGTGGCGGCAGGCCGGGCATGTTTTCCAGGTGCCGGATCATTTTTTCGCTTTCCAGGTACAGCGGCGTGCCTGGCTGGGAATAACCGTGGGCCTGGATCAGCGACGCCCAGCCCTGGCGCATGCGGATGATGCCGAGGTTGTACCAGGCGCGTGGTTCCGTGCCGTTGATCGACAGCACGCGCTGGTAGGCATCCGCCGCCGCATCCGGCCGGTGGGCGCGCGCATAGAGGTTGCCGAGGCGGAACCAGATCTCGGGGTCGCCGGGCGTCTGCCGCGACAGCGCCATGTAGAGCTGTTCGGCACGCGCGTCATCGCCGGCCTCGTAGGCCAGCTGCGCATCGTTGCTCAGCTGAAACAGTTCGCTTCTTTGCGGCAATACTGCGGATCCGGGCGCAGCGGCGCAGCCGGCGAGCAGGCTCGCGGCAAGAAATGTCATCACCACAACATCAGGTTTCATCCCGTTCTCCGGATCATTCCGTGCCGGTCCGCCACGCCAGCCTGTCGCCCATTTTAATCCTGGTAACCGCCAGCCTTCCTGCGGCAAACTCGATCGTGGCATGCGCACCCAGGCTGGCGGAAAGCCTGCCAGGGCGCATGCCGTAGACCAGCTTGCGCACGCACCCGCGCCGGTCCACGTAAACCAGGTCCAGCGCGTAACGCATGCCGAAACTGTGTACCGAGCTGCAGGGTTCCAACAGCAGCGCTTCGTCGTCGCCCAGCGGCGCCCTGCCGAGCAGGCCGCGCATGCGCTCCCACGAACTGCGCGCTTTCCAGACCTTGCGCACGACGCAGCGCCCCCGGTCCTGATCAAACAGCGCGCCTAGCAGCATGGGAACCCTGGCCTAAACCACCCCAGAATTGAGGAATTTCATCACGATCGGGAAGCCGAGGACGATGAAGGTCACCGGAAAGATGAACATCATCAGCGGACCGATGAGCTTGACCGGCGCTTCCATCGCCAGCTTCTCGGCGCGCTGGAACCGTTCGACACGCCGCTGCTCGGCCTGCCCGCGCAGCGCGGCGCCGAGGCTGGCGCCCATTTTCTCGGCCTGGATCACCGTGCCGACAAAACTCGATATTTCCACCATCTGCAGCCGCGCCTCCATGCGGCGCAGGGCATCGGCGCGCGGCAATCCGGAACGCAGGTCGCGCACCACCATGTAGAACTCGTGTTTCAGCGGCCCCGGCGGCCCCTTGTCCATCGCCTGGCTGATGGCGCCGGTCATGTTGAGGCCGGCTTCGACCGCCATGGTGATGAAATCGAGGTACGACGGCAGCGTTCTCTGTACGGCTTTTGCGCGGCGGCCGCGGACATCGGACAGCCAGATGTCGGGGTAAAAGTAACCGAACAGCAGTCCCAGCAGAAGTGCGTTGGTGGAGGTGGTCTCAAGCATCTTCAAAGCAATCCACATGAAACCGAATCCGCCGAGCGTCGACATCAGGCGGATCGCGTAAAACTGCTCGGCATTGACCAGGTAGTTGACCCCGGTCATCGCCAGCCGCTTGTGGGTCTTCTCCAGGGAATCGGCAGGCACGAACTGGCACAGGTGATACTCGAGGAAACGGACCAGCGGCCAGGACAGTTTGAGCAGCGGCGGCAGCGGATCCATGTAGGCGCGATCCTCGTCCGGCACCTCGGACTTGAGCTTGGGCAGGCCGATCGCGAACATCATCACCGCGCCGCCTATCAGCAGAGCAATGGCCATCGGCATCAGGGTGTCGAAGCTCATACGTCGATGCTGACGATTTTCTGGATTGCCACGTAACCGATCACTTCCATGACCGCAATCACCGCCAGAGTGCCCCAGCCCACCCAGGTGTTGTAGAGCGGCGCCATGGCCTCAGGCTCCATGTGGGTCAGGATGAACATCAGGAACAACGGCAGGCTGGTCATCACCAGGCCCTGCATTTTTCCCTGGGCGGTCAGCGCCTTGATCTTGCCTTCCATCTGGTGCTTCATGCGCAGCGTGTCGGCCAGCGTTTCAAGGATGTCGGCCAGGTTGCCGCCGACCTCGCGCGAGATGCGCATCCCGGAAACAACCATGATGAAGTCCTGGATCGGCAGGCGTTTTTCCATGTTCTTCAGCGCGGTGTCGAAATCCACGCCCACCCGCTGCTCACGCAGCAGCAGATCGAATTCCTGGGACAGCGGCGGCTGTTGTTCCTTGACCATGCTCTCCATGGCCACGGTCAGGCTGGCGCCGGCGCGCATCGCGCCCGACACCATCAGCAGCGCGTCGGGCAGCTGTTTCTCGAATTTTTCAAAGCGGCGCTTCTTCAGCCAGCCAACGTAGAGCCGGGGGAAAATGATGATGAATATGGCTGCTCCGACCACCAGCACCGCATTCCCGGTGAAACCCCACAGCAGCCCCGGCACGATGAACAGCGCCGCGACGTTGTAATAAAACAGTTTCTGGGGATCGACCGCGATGAACATGTCGCGCAGCCCGCCCTCTTCCTCCGCCTGCCGGGTGATGGTCTGCTTCTGTTTTGCCAGCAGGTCTCGCACCACCTGGATGACCGACCAGAAAATGACGATGCCGATGAACGCCAGTATCGCCAGCAGCGCGTCGAGATTCTCGAACATCAACGCCCGCCTTCGACCTTGAACGGGCTCAGGTCCACGGAAATGCCGCGTTGCTGGAGCTCCTGGTAGAGCTCCGGGATGTTGCCGGTGGGAACATAACGTCCCTTGACCTTGCCGTTGGCATCGTAGCCGTCCTGCTTGAACAGGAAGATGTCCTGCATCTGGATGACTTCACCTTCCATGCCCGTGATTTCGGATATGTGGGTGACCTTGCGCGAACCGTCCGGAAAGCGGCTCTGCTGGATGATGACGTGCACCGCCGAGGCAATCTGCTCGCGGATCGCGCGTATCGGCAGGTCCAGGCCCGACATCAGGGTCATCACCTCGAGGCGCGCCAGGCAGTCGCGCGGCGTATTGGCGTGCGCCGTGGTCAGCGAACCATCGTGTCCGGTATTCATGGCCTGCAACATGTCCAGCGCCTCGCCGCCGCGGCATTCGCCGACCACGATCCGGTCGGGGCGCATGCGCAGGCAGTTCTTCACCAGGTCGCGGATGTGCACCGCGCCCTTGCCTTCCGAATTGGGCGGTCGCGACTCCAGCGAGATGACGTGCGGCTGCGACAACTGCAGTTCTGCCGCGTCCTCGACGGTGATGATGCGTTCGTCTTCCGGAATGTAGTTCGACAGCACGTTGAGCAGCGTGGTCTTGCCTGAACCGGTGCCGCCGGAAATCACGATGTTGCAGGCATGCAGCACCGCCTGCTCCATGAACTTCATCATCGGCTCGGTGATCGACCCGAACTTGATCAGGTCCCTGTCCTTGAGCTTTTCCTTGGAAAACTTGCGGATGGTGATGTTGGCGCCCTTCAGCGCCAGCGGCGGTATCACTGCGTTGACCCGCGATCCGTCCTTGAGCCGCGCGTCCACCATCGGAGAGGATTCGTCGATGCGGCGCCCCAGCGGGGCGACGATCCGCTCGATGGCGCCGACCACCGCCTTTTCGCCCGAAAACGTGATCTCCGAGAGCGTCAGCTTGCCCGCGCGTTCGATGTAGATCTGGTCGTAGCGATTGACCATGATCTCGGTCACCGCCGGATCGGCCAGCAGGTCCTCCAGCGGGCCCAGTCCCACCACTTCGTCGAGCACCGCCTTGCCGATGCGCGCCTTGTCGAGATGCGCGGGAAACGATTTGTCGTTGGCGATGATCTCGTCGATCATCGTTTTGGTGGTGTCCCGCAGTTCCTTCTCGGCCATGCGCGAAACATCCAGCCGGCGCAGGTCCATCGCCTGAATCAACTTCTGGTGCACCTTGTTGCGGGCGACATTGATTTCCTGGATGGCCTTGGCGGTAGGTGCGGCCACGGCGGGTGCCGCTGCTGCCGGCTTGGCCGGCGCAGGGGCTGCCGGAGCCGCAGCCTGGGGCGGGTCTTCCTGCCGGGGCGCGGCCGCCGCAGGTGCGGCTACCGGGGAGGAATCCGCGCCGTTGCCGGACATCCCGCCCTGCTGCACACAGATACTGTAGCCGCCGATGAGTATCGAATCGTCGGGCTTGAGCGGCCCGTAGGTGCCGTCGATGTTCTTGCCGTTGACTTCGGTGCCGCCGATCGCGCCGTGATCTTCCAGGTAGAACCCGTCGGGGCGCTGGCGGATGGTCGCGTGTTTCTTGCCGACCGACCAGCCGCGGACGACGATCAGGTTGTCGTCCCCCTTGCCGATGGAACAGGAGTCAATCGCGCAATCGACCTTTTCTTTTTGACCCTTAGGGCTGGTGACCTCGATGGAAAACATGCCGCTATAGCCCTTTCAATCAACGATGCCCTTCTTGCCGATGAACCCTTCGTAGCGTTCACGCAGGTCCTTGCCTTTTTCCACGCGCTCGCGGTTGAGCGTGCTGCTCGGGTCGAACACCTGCGGCGTCACGAACACCACCAGGTCGCTGCGGTTGTTGCGGAAACTGGTGGAGCGGAACAGCGCCCCGAGTATCGGCAGGTCGCCCAGCCACGGCAGTTTGTCGACCTGGTTGGAAAGATCCGAGTTCACCAATCCCGACATGACGATGGTCTGCCCGGTTTTCACGTTGATTTCCGAGTCGGTCTGGCGCGTGAGGAAACCCGGATTGCCGGCGACCGAAGTCGCCGGGTCTATGGAACTCACCTCCGTCTGGATGGTGGCCACGATGTTGCTGTCCGCGTCAGCGACCGGCTTGATGGTGAGCTTGATGCCGTAATCCTTGTAGGTCACCGATGCCGGGCTGAGGCCCGATGCGGGAATCACGATGGGAATCTGGCCGCCGGCGAGAAATTTCGCCTCGCCGCCGCTGCGCGTGGACAACTCGGGAGTCGCCAGGATGTAGGCGTCGCCGTTGGTCACCGCGAGATTGATCATCGAAGTAATGCTGGTGGCGATGCCGAGGTAGCCCACCGGCGGACTGACCCGCGGCGGCAGGCCGGGCAACAGGGGCGCCGCGGTGCCCGGCAGAGCATTGGGCGTGGATCGTCCCGGCACCGCGCCGGCCAGGCCCGGGTCGGACTGGCGCGCGGTAAAGCCGCCGGAAGTGATGGCGTCGAAGGCGAACGCCCCGGTGGGTCCCGTGATCTGCTGCTGCCACTGCACGCCGAGGTTCTCGAACGCCGAACGCCGGAACTCGATCAGCTGTACCTTGAGGTAGACCATTTTCCTCATGGTGACGTCTTCCTCGCGCGCCATGTTCAGCACCTGGGGATATTTGCCGACCGCGTTGTTGATCAGCGCCAGATTGGCCTTGGAGGCGGCGCCGGTGACCACCGCATGCGCTCCGACCTGCTCCACTTTCATCCCCGGGATCACGCTGAGTATCTTCCGCACCTGTACCACGGTCTCGGCTACGTCTCCGGGCGCAATGCGCACCCGGTATTTTTTCAGCGTACCGTCCTTGAGCCAGATGAACAGGCTGGTATCCCCGGCTGACTCGGCCAGCAGCACCAGTTCGTTGTCGAGCACGGTGGTGGTCAGCAGCCGGCCGTTGCCGACCGCGACGCGCTGCACCTTGCTGATCTTCAGCGTCCTGACCTCGCCGTGATACATCGTCAGCAGGGTGGCGCCGTCAGCTGCACCCTTTTCCTGCGCAGAAAGGCCCGGCACGGCAAAAAAACAGATCAGGGCAAGAAAAAGTGCCAGCGATTTATGCTTCAACATGTCACGACCCCGGATGATTATTTTTTGGCGGCAGGTGCGGCTTGCAGGTACTGCTGTGCCGCGGCGGGTATGTTGGACGGCAATACCGGCGCCGATGCCGGTGCGGCCGTCGCCGGAACTCCCGGTCCTGCAACCGGCGGCGCCATGCCCGGGACGTTGACGGTAATGGTATTGCCCACGCCGTCGCCGCCCTTGCCGCCGATGATGTACTCGACGGCGTCCCCGTCCGCCTCTTCAGGCCCGTCGAGGACATAACCCTTCTTCAGCAGGTTCTTGGTATTGATTTTCCCCAGCCTGACGATTTCCTCGTCCGGTTCCTTGCGCAGCACCGCGCGGATGCGGCCCAACTGCTGGCCCAGCGCGATGCGCGCCGCCTGGTCCGGGGTCACTTCGAAGGTCAGGTTCGAGTACCTGACCATGCCCTGGGGCACTCCCGGCTGCGGCGCCGTGAAGGAATCCGCCTTGCGCACCGTCTGTCCGGTCGCAATGACCTTCACCCGCTGCATGAACAGCGTGATCTGCTGGTTGTTGCCGTCGAGGCTGGAAAGATCCGGCATGATCAGGAACAGGTCGACCAGGTTGCCGGGCCTGACCATCTGCGCGATCGAATTGAGTTCGTCGATGTCGATGGTGATTGCCCTGGTACCAGTTTCCAGGAGATCGGAAAAATCCTTGCCCTTCTCCTCCAGGTCAGAGGTCCGCAGCGGGTGCCCGCGTTCGACGTCGCGCAACAGCTTGGCGCCGTCGTGTTTGTCAAACAGGTCCGGCGTGATCATGTCGCTGCTGACCAGGTCGGCCGGTATGCTGCGCGCGGCGACCACGTCCCCGCTGATCGCGCTGCCTCCAATCAGGTTTTTTACCGGGACCACCACCCGCGCCGTGGGCCCGCCTTCCGCCTTGCTGGCCAGCTCTTCCTGCATCCGCTGCTCGCGGACTTCCAGGTATTTTTTGGTGAGCCATGCCGCCGCCAGCGCCATGACGATGGCGACGAACAGCATGAGCCAGGTACGATTGATGCGATCGAGTCTCAGAGCCATGTGCCGGGTTTCTTCAGAGCGGGGTTATGTTGCTGGAAAACGAGATGGCCCAGGAGTAGGCACCGAAAAAATCCTTCAGCGCCTGTGCCACGTCACCGACGGCGGAATGCACCACCCCGGAGTCATCTTCGTAGCTGATCAATACCAGAACGACCAACATCACCACCATCGTGTATTCGACGCTGGCCTGGCCAAGTTGCCGTCTGCGGGAAAGTACACCACCCATCCCTGCGACATCGTGCCGCGCCTGGTCTGTTTTTTTCATGGCCTGTCCACCAAAGTCGCGAGCACGTTGGTTCCCCCCTGCCCCAGTGAAATCGTCACATTGGCCTCATGATAACCCCGTTTCATCACCAGAACGTGCGAAATTCCCTTCGATCCGCTGACCGTCCGGTCTATCACCGTGCTCCAGCCTTCGTCGGCCAGAGTGCGCCGGTAAAAATTCAGGTTGGCATCGGGCGGATAACGGTTGGTCAGCAGGATGGTGCGCCCGGTTTTCCCGGCGTCGAAATGATCGACGTCGTTCATGATCTGGCTGCCGGCCATGTTGGGAAAACCGGCACCCGGTATTTTCTGCGGCCCACCGTCGGGCTTGGTGCTGATGCCCAGCAGCGCCTTTGCGCCGCGCCCGCTGGGCCGGACCTGCACGGTGTAGAAGCAGCCGCCGCGCAGCGTCGCGATCGCCGGCATGCCGCTCACCTCGTATTCGTGGTAGTACGGCGGGGCATCCGCCCAGCGCCGCCGGTAAAACGCCAGCACCTGCTGCGGCGTCTGATCCGTGGTCAGTTCCTTGATCTGCATGGGGATGCCGTTCATGCGCATGTTTTCCGCGACCCACAGCGTCTGTCCGACATGGGGAACCGGAAATTCAGGGCATTGCACCGGCTTGTCCTGCGCCTGCGCGGTAAAAGCGGCGAATGCCAGCATGGCAACCAGCCCGCCGCTCATCAGCGTATGCGCGCGATCAGCCATGAACAGCCGCATTCCAGGAAATTTTCGCTTGTCGCAATCCATCGCTCAATTCAGCCTGTCCGGAGGTACCTGGTCGACCTCGATCTTGCCCAGCTCCAGCACCGTGGGCACCAGCTCTGGGGTGAACGGCACCAGTATCCAGCGCACCGCATCCAGCACCGGATTGCTGAGGATGGAGGTGGGCGTCAGACCCTGCACCTGCTTTTTGACATGGTCCGGACCGTTGGCGCCCCAGCCGTTGGCC
>Ga0222714_10007375_pt1 | contig 10082 bp, 7 predicted proteins | sample C33_3DmetaG_FD_165048 | JGI IMG/M metagenome (GOLD analysis project Ga0222714, IMG submission 165048) | Estuarine water microbial communities from San Francisco Bay, California, United States - C33_3D | ecosystem: Environmental > Aquatic > Marine > Unclassified | place: USA: California... | reverse complement strand
AATGCATCTCGAATCGCGATTTGCCATGGTTGATGCTCGTTTTGCACAGGTTGATGTACGGCTCACCGAACTTGATACGAAGGTCACAAACCTTGGAACTCAAATTCGACTAGACCTCGAAGCGTTTGAAGTCAGAATAGAAAAATCAATAAATCGCAATTTACGTCAGAGCACTATAGTTCTCATCGGATTTGCACTTACCGCAATAGGAATCCTCGCTGCAGTTCCAATTTTCAGCTAGTGGCTGTGGACGTAGTGGTGAGCAAGTAAGTCGCCACCAAAATCGTTCGACAAGTCGCGCCACACCGTGTGTATGTGGTTCGTGCCGCGCTGAGTGTTGTCATACTCAACGAACAATCGCGATCCCTGCACGCGGTAATAATGCGGCTCGCCCTTAGCTGTTCCGCCAGCCCACAAAAATGACAAGTCTTGGATCTTGTCGCCAGACAACTTTTCCCATTCCCGATCGGCTACATCATCTGACACCCGGTTGATGTACACCTTCAGCAATTCACGCAAATCACTGTGCTGAGAAGCAGTCATTTCGCGAGCCGAAAGCCCCTTTGGCACTTGAGAAAACGAAACCAACTGCAAGTGCTCTTCGGTAATTGACAACTCGGCATCGGCCTTGTTTTGGATGGCCTGGATTGCATCGCCCAAAGCGCCATCAAACTGCTTGCGCCACACCATTGTCAAGGGCAACGCGGTGTCGCCCTCGGCCAAAACGCTTCTGTTCGCACCGACCAAGTCGGTTGGTGGAGTTGCACTCACCGTGGCAACACTTCGTTGATCAACCGACAACGAATGAATGAATTCGCGCGCCAAGTCTTCTGCCGCAGCAAGCGGGCGCAACAAATGCGGCCCAAGCAACATGGAATTTGCTGGGTCGGCTCCAAAGAAACATGGCGTTGACGACACCACCACACCGTCGTGCAGCGTGAAATTAAGCGAGACGTGATGGCCACCAAACCTCCAGCCCCACGTGTCGGTTTCAGATGGCGTTCCAAATATAGATACCCAATACAACAGCGGGTCTCTTCCGCGTTCGCGTTCGAATCCAGCAACGAAACCCTCAAGCCGATCGAGCACATTTTCTAAACCCATGATGGTTGTCGTCGTGACATAACCACCCTCTGACAACGCTGATGCAAGCAGCTGATGCACCAGTCGATGTTGAGTGGAAGACATATTCGCCAGCGGCAAACCACCATGATCAGTTGGCGTATAGAACCATTTCACACGCTCTTGCGCATTAGCGAAATCGAGGAACCCAGAAGCTCGTTGAGATGAATCAAAACTAGAAAGTAGGCGCTGTGCCGATTCGATCATGTGTCGTGACATTGCGTACCCCTACTCGCCAGGTTTGTGCAGGCCGAAAATTACTTCGGGATCACGAGGGTCCCATGTATTTAAGAACTGCGATTTCGCACCTACCCTACGTGTTCGATCGAGCAGGTTCTTGGCAAGTGCAAGTTGCGAGCGTTGGAACACTTCGAGCGCTTCGTGTACTGAATTGTGTTTTTCTAATGCCTCGGCAAGCGCCCAACCATCGGCTGCGGCCTTTGCCGTGCCGGCAGCAGCATGAGGACGAGCAACGATTGCGCCATCGCCGATTAAACACACACGTCCGAATGCCATTTGATCAATGTCGATGTCGTACACCACTTGAATAAATGGCTCCGCTGTTTTCAATACCAAATCGCTCAACAGTTTCGGCAAATTAGCCACGGCCATTGCCTTCATGCTCGCAATGTTGCTTTCGCTTACATAGCCAGGCGGAATAGACACGTCGCGAAGTGTTCCATTTTTGTCGGTCATTAACGTGTTGAATGCTTCACCCACTGCATAATTGCAGTACCACACAAAGTTGATCAGTCGATCGCCAGGTGTTACTCGCCCGTCATGATCGGGAATCGGATACACCAAGATATGTGAATGCGGATACACGAAATAGGTAATCGCGCTTCCCAACCGCTCCGCCATTTCGGAAGACAGTTGCGACTCGGGCACCATTCCACGCCAAGCGACATAGCCCGAATACTCGGACTTACACGACGGAATCAACTTGCTTCGTGCCGATGAGCCAATGCCATCTGCAGCAACAAGCAGATCAGATGTGACGCTGCGACCGTCCTTGAAATTAACCGTTACCGATTCTGGAGTTTGATTGAAATCCACCATTTCTGAACCGAGGTGATATTCCTGCATTCCAAAATGATCCAGCGTTGACGCATACACCGTGTTCCACGAGCTGAATAAATAATCGTGTGCTGCTTTATAGGTAACATTGCTTTCTGCATCCAGATACACAATCTTGCTGGTGGCAACTGAAATTTTTGTTAAGTCCACTCCTGCACGAGATTGCAGGTAGCGATACGTCGCTGGCAAAAACCCAATTCCTGCGCCGCGTTGTTCCAGTCGAACTGCAGAGCGTTCGTAGACCGAGACGTCATAGCCAAGGTCGCGCAATAGACAGGCAGCAGTTAGCCCGCCTAACGACCCCCCGACTATGGAAACTTTCATTCCGCAAAGCCTAAATGACTGCCTCCCCGGAGCCTGCTACCGTTTCCGTTAGGGGAAAGTCCGCAACTACTTAGGGGGAAATATGGTAATCAAACTCGCAAAATTTCGTGACGTAGCAAACGGCCTACAGCCGGGTCAGTTTGCAGTTGGAGACCGCACAACGGTGAATTCAATTGCAGATGTTGATCCAAAATACAAAATGTTGATGGACAAACCATTCGCATGCGTAATGGCTGTTATGGGTGCAGACGGACGTCCAAACCTGACACCAATGTGGTTCGACTACGAAGGCGACAAAGTATTGGTCAACGTTGCATCGCAGCGCACCAAGACCAAGTGGATTCGCAAGACTCCAAAGATCACCATCATCATTGTGAACCCAGAGAACATGTACCACTGGATGAGCATGAAGGTCAGCGTTGAACGCGAAATCTTGGAAGACGATCCAAAAGAAGGCGCATGGGTAACTTCGCAGCTCAACCGCATTTGGCAGAAGTACATTGGCCAAGGCGAAGAGTATGGCCTACGTGACCCTTCAATCGATGAGCGTCGCGTGTTGTTCGTGTGCAAGGTTGACAGCATTGCAACCTTTGGAGAGCCGGGCTGATCGTTAACGTTTTTTAACGTCTACCAGTTAGCGAAAGTTTGTTCGAGAATGCTGGCAGTTTCTTGATCGTGGATTGATTTAGAACCTGTTGCCGGACTACCCGACTCCACACGTGAAACGTGGCGCCAGTCGTAGCCTTCGTTTTTAATTGGCCACACAATGGCATCAACAAATCGCCAGGCGCCCATGTTCTCTGGCTCTTCTTGCACCCACACCACTTGTTTCGCATTTGGATAACTAGAGAGAATTTGGCGCAACTGCACAATTGGGAATGGGTACAACTGCTCGACACGAACAACTGCAACGTTTGCACCAATCTTGTTACGTTCAGTCATCACGTCCCATGCCACTTTGCCTGTGCACAACACAATGCGAGTTACTTTTGCCTTGTCGGTAACTGTTGGGTCGTCCAGAATTTCTTCAAAGCTGCCCGTTGTCAGATCGGCAATTGGTGAGCGACTTTCCTTCATGCGCAGAGGCTGCTTCGGGGTCATGACCACCAGCGGCTTGCGGAAATCGCGACGCACCTGACGGCGCAACATGTGGAAATACTGTGCTGCTGTTGTTGGGTAACACACCTGGATGTTGTCTTCGGCGCACAACTGCAGGAAGCGCTCCAGTCGCGCCGAGGAATGCTCTGGACCTTGACCCTCATAACCGTGTGGCAACAACATGACGACACCGTTTTGCTGACCCCACTTGTCTTCTGCAGCCACCAAATATTGGTCAATCACAATTTGGGCGCCGTTGACAAAGTCGCCGAACTGGGCTTCCCACATAACCAGAGCCTTGCTATTTGAATGCGCATATCCGTATTCGAAACCAAGTGCGGCGTACTCGGACAACAGCGAGTCGTACACCCAGAAACGAGCCTTTGCATTTGGCAGCGTGTTAAGCGGAACCCAACGACGTTCGTTGTTGTAATCAACAAGCGTGGAGTGCCGCTGACTAAATGTTCCTCGACGTGCGTCTTCGCCCATCAAACGAACTGGTGTGCCTTCGACAACAAGTGAACCAAATGCCAGCGCTTCGGCGGTAGCCCAATCCACATCTTGTTGACTTGCGTATGTTTGTGCCCGAAGTTGGAACTGCTTAAACAACTTTGGATGAGGAGCAAAACCTTCGGGATATTCGGTGAGATGGTTGAAAATGCCATCCAAGATTGCGCGATCGACACCTGTTGCGACATGAGGAACTACACCAACAGGTTTTGGCGGTGGCGGAACTTTGATTGGTTCCGGCTTACCTGCACGCGCAACGTCAAGTGCACCTTGCAACTTACTTTGATAATCCGCAAGCGTTTGCTCGGCTTCTTCCAGCGTGATGTCGCCACGCTTCACCAATGTTTCGACATACAGCTTGCGCACACTGCGACGCTCGGCAATTGCCTTGTACATGAGTGGTTGGGTGTAGCTCGGGTCGTCGCCTTCATTATGTCCATGGCGGCGGTAACAGATCATGTCAATAACCACGTCTTTGTGGAACTTTTGGCGATAGTCGAAAGCCAAACGTGCAACACGGACACACGCTTCTGGGTCGTCTGCATTGACGTGGAATATTGGCGCCTGCACGGTTTTTGCAACATCGCTTGGATACTTTGATGAACGCGCGTATTGCGGCGATGTGGTGAAACCAATTTGATTATTGATGATGATATGGATGGTTCCACCAATGCGATAACCGCTGGTGTCGCTCATAGCGAAACCTTCCGCAACCACTCCTTGTCCAGCAAATGCAGCGTCACCATGCATCATGATTGGCAACACGCTGTAGGACAACGGCGGATCGATTGCATCTTGTGCAGCACGAGTCATACCGAAAATGATTGGTCCAACGGTTTCGAGGTGGCTTGGGTTGGCCGACAGCTCAATTGGCAACTGTGCCCCAGCGGGTGAAACAAATGTGCCCACTGCACCAAGGTGATATTTCACGTCGCCTGAACCCTGAACCGAGGTCGGATCGATGTAGTCCTCGAACTCTTCGAAAATGTCTTGTGGGTTTTTACCCATGATGTTGGCAAGTACGTTGAGGCGACCACGGTGCATTGAACCCAACACCGCCGAGTTCATACCGCCATCTGCTGCTGCAGACAAAACGGTGTCAAGCATTGGAATTGCTGACTCGGCGCCTTCCAAACCAAAACGCTTTGTTCCCACGTATTTTGTCGCGAGAAACTTCTCGAATGCTTCGGCATCATTGAGTCGTTCAAGCACACGACGCTTGTCAACCGTGAAATTGAAAACTCCATGGCCTTCAACGCGCTCCTGGATCCAACGCTGCTCGTCGGTGGAGTGAATGTGCATGTACTCAATGCCGATGGTGCGGCAATATGCATCGCGCAACACGCCAAGCAGATCGCCAAGTGAAGACTTACGAACTCCACCTACGCCGCCAGTGAGGAATTGGCGATCCAAGTCCCAAATCGTGAGGCCATATGTTGCAGGGTCAAGTTCCTTTGGCATCTGTGGCTCTTGCCAACGAAGCGGATCGAGATCGGCAATGAGGTGACCACGCACGCGGTGAACGCGGATAAGCGTTGCCACTTGCATTTGCTTGTGCAACATTTCGTCTTCGGAATCGAGCAAGTTGCTGTCTTGATTCCATTGCACTGCCTCGTATGGAACTCCAAGACTTTGAAAGAGGTCGTGATAGAAGTCGTGTTGACCAAGCAGCAGTTCGTGCACGTACTTGAGGAACATGCCGCTCTCGGCACCTTGAATAATGCGGTGGTCGTACGTGCTTGTGATGGTGACCACTTTTGACACACCCAGTCGAGTTAACGAACGCTCGTCGCTGCCCTGAAACTCTGCTGGGTAATCAATGCTGCCAACACCAACGATGACTCCTTGGCCCGGCATTAAGCGTGGCACCGACTGCACGGTGCCGATGGTGCCCGGGTTAGTAAGGCTGACGTTTGCACCTTGGAAATCTTCAACGGTCAGTTTGTTCGCGCGCACCTTGCGAATGATTTCGTCGTAGGCAAGCAAGAAACCCGCGAAGTCGAGTGCATCGGCATTGCGCAACACCGGCACAACGAGTGAACGCTGACCTTTACCCTTGTCGACGTCGACTGCAAGGCCGATGTTGACATTGTTATGTCGCTGAATTTGCGGCTTGCCATCGGCATCAACCACATAGCCATTCTTCATGTTGGGAACCGCGTCGGCAATTGCTCGCACCACCGCATAACCAATGATGTGGGTGAAACTAATTTTGGGTTGACCTGTGCGCGAGCGGTAATTGTTCATTACCTTGCGATTCACTTCCAACAACTTGGCTGGCACATTGCGGAAACTGGTAGCTGTCGGAACCGTGAGGCTCTTTTCCATATTCGCTGCAATTGCTGCAGACACACCACGCAATGGCTCGGGCTCGCCATCGGGAACAATTTCCGACATGACAATCTTCGGTGCCGGCGGCTCTACTCCAGGTGAGGTAACCACGGGCCGTGGCTTTGCACCCTCTTCACGCAACTCGGGTGGCAACGCAGGACGAATGATTTCGGCCGTGCTGTCGGGTTTAGGTGTGCCAGCAGGACGGAAGTCACTGAAGAACTCTTTCCAGGTATCGCCCACCGATTTTGGATCTTCACGAAAACGCTCAAACATCTCTTCGACAAGCCATGAATTGGCGCCAAAATCTTCGGGTTGTGACCGCTGAATCATCAAAACCAATCGTAGTCGTACGTACTATGAATATATGAGCCGACCATCATTTCGTATTGTTGTTGCTTCAGTTGCCGTTTCGCTGATGGCCCTCACTGGGTGCAGTAGTTCAACCGCAACCCCCGAAACCATCCCTGCCACCGTCGACCTTGAGGTGCGCGCGGTTTCTGGCTTGAAGTTTGACAAAACGTTGTATGAAGCAACAGCTGGTGACATCGAAATTGCCTACATCAATGACGACACCATTCGCCACACACTGATCGTGCTGCAAGACGACACCAAAGTGGGCAACCTAGAATTGCAAGTGAATAAGCGTGGCGATGTTGACACCGGCACCATCAACTTGCCAGCAGGCAACTACTCCGTGTTCTGCACCGTGCCTGGCCACCAAAACATGAAAGCCGATCTCACCGTTAAGTGAGACCGGCTTTCACAAGAAACCGTTAACTAGTTTCGAAAACTATCCGAGAATTACCTCGGAAAGAATCCACAGCACCAACCACAAAACAAAGCTGGTGATGATTGCGTTCTTGTGGCTCTCGTACATCCACAACATCTTGTTGCCGGCCTTGATGCCGCCAAAGATTCCCAACGCATTCAATTGCAACAACGCAACGATTGCTGTTGAGATCATCAGGAACGTTGATGCATCAGATGACGATGCTTCAGCGAACACGCTGTAGAAGTGAGCAGCGCCCACCATGAAGAACAACATGCTCACCGAGAAGATCGTGTTCTGTCGCGATGCGAGCAATGCTTTGCGACCAGCTGTTGGTGCATCTGCATTTGCTTCGCCACCTGCCAACACGTTTGCTGCGTTAGCAAGAACAACCTTCTGGTTTTTCCAGATGATCATCCACACGTTTGCCGCCATGAGTGTTCCCAGCAACATGCCGAGCGAAATTGCTGCGTCGTGGCCATTGCCTGCAGCTCCACCGTTCATGAAGTTCTTCCAGTAGTCAGGTTGACCGGTGATCAAAATACCGGTTGCGAGTGTGGCAATTGCTGCCCAACGGAACCACCACAAGGCACGACGTGCGATTTTGTCGATGGTGATGTTGCGAGCCTTACCTTCGTCGCCGTAAGCAGCGAGACCTGGCACTTGCACCAAGTTGAAGTAGTACAGCAGGCCAATCCACGTGATGCCCACAAGAATGTGGAGCCAGCGGAAGCCGAAGCTGAAGATGTAATCCTGCGAGAGCAGTTCCATGAATATGATCCCCTTTTGGTATCGGTACAGCGTTGAATAGATAATCCCCCGCTTGGCTTTAAAACTAGCACTGCCCTTCTGTGGGCTGTGGCTACTAGTTTGTAGGCGTCATGGCTGCTGAATTCATATATACGTGTTACAAACTTGCCCGTTTCTACCCACCCGACCGCACGGTACTTGAAGACATTTCACTGTCGTTCTACCCCGGCGCAAAGATCGGCGTTATTGGCTCGAACGGCAGCGGTAAATCAAGCCTGTTGCGGATCATGGCTGGCGTTGATGATGGCTATACCGGCGAAGCACGACTGACACCGGGGTTTACCGTTGGCTTCCTAGAGCAAGAGCCACAACTTGATCCAAACAAGGACGTGCTTGGCAACGTGATGGACGGTGTAGCACCCATTCGCGACTTGCTCACGCGCTATGAAGAAGTAACTGCAATGTGGGGCGACCCCGATGCAGACTTCGACAAAGTTGGCGCACTGCAAGCCGACCTTGAAGCAAAAATTCAGGCCGCAGATGCATGGAGCTTGGAACGCAACGTCGAAATTGCGATGGACGCATTGCGCTGCCCACCAAACGATGCAGACGTGACCAAACTTTCAGGTGGTGAACGCCGCCGAGTTGCATTGTGCCGTTTGTTGTTGAGCCGACCCGACTTGTTGTTGTTGGACGAACCAACCAACCACTTAGACGCAGAGAGCGTTGATTGGTTGGAGCGTTTCTTGCAGGAATACCCCGGCACTGTTGTAGCAATCACCCACGACCGTTACTTCCTCGACAACGTAGCGAAATGGATTCTCGAACTTGATCGCGGTCGCGGCATTCCGTTCTCGGGCAACTACACCAGTTGGTTGGAACAGAAACAAGAACGACTTGGTAAAGAAGAAAAAGCAAACGATGCACGTAAGCGCACGTTGCAACGCGAACTTGAATGGGTGCGCATGGCACCAAAGGCTCGTCAGTCGAAAGGTAAAGCGCGTCTTGCAGCGTATGAAAAGTTGCATGCCGAAGCGCAGGCCTCAGATGGTGGTGCAGACAAATTAGAAATCATGATTCCTGCTGGCCCACGTCTTGGCGACACTGTGATTGAAGTGAAGAACTTGAGCAAAGGTTTTGGCGATCGATTGCTGATTGAAGACCTGACATTCTCGCTTCCACCTGCAGGCATTGTTGGCATCATCGGACCAAACGGTGCCGGTAAAACAACACTGTTCCGCATGCTGACCGGCCAAGAGGCTCCAGACTCTGGCAGCATCACCGTTGGCGACACCGTGCAATTGAGTTATGTCGATCAAAACCGCGACACACTCGACCCTGAAGCATCGGTATACGAAGAAATCACCGGCGGTGCAGAAACACTCAAGATTGGTGGTCGCGAAATCCATGGCCGTGCATACGTGTCGAGTTTCAACTTCAAAGGCAGCGATCAACAAAAGCGTGTTGGCGAATTGTCGGGTGGCGAACGCAACCGCGTGCACTTAGCCAAGTTGCTGAAGCACGCAGGAAACGTGTTGCTATTAGACGAACCAACCAATGACTTGGATGTGGACACGTTGCGCGCACTTGAAACCGGACTTGAATCATTCCCTGGTTGCGTAGTGGTGATTTCGCACGACCGCTGGTTCCTCGACCGCATTGCCACCCACGTGTTGGCTTTTGAGGGAGACAGCCAAGTGCGCTGGTATGAAGGTAACTTCAGCGACTATGAAGCATGGCGCAAGAAAGAACTGGGCGTTGCCGCCGATCAACCACGTCGTATTAAGTACAAGCCACTCGCCCGATAAGGATCTGAGATGAATACCGCACTCCGAGTGATTCGTATTGTGTGTGTGATCGTGTTCGTGAGTGGCATTGCAGGGCTGATTATCTCATCCATTGCCGGCAACAACGTGGGCGTGGTAACCACCATTGGCCTCATTACCTCGCTTGCCGCAGTGGTGTTGCTGACCGCATCCACCGTTGCCAACCGTCAACGCATTGATGCATTTAACGACGCTCTTGCCGAACAGGTGGAAGCACAGATCACCAGCGTTGTAGCAAGTGGAGCCAAGGAAGAGACGGTCCGCAAATTAGT
>Ga0222714_10007374_pt1 | contig 10083 bp, 10 predicted proteins | sample C33_3DmetaG_FD_165048 | JGI IMG/M metagenome (GOLD analysis project Ga0222714, IMG submission 165048) | Estuarine water microbial communities from San Francisco Bay, California, United States - C33_3D | ecosystem: Environmental > Aquatic > Marine > Unclassified | place: USA: California... | reverse complement strand
CATCCTCGGTGATACTCGAGGTGAAGTTCCCGCACCGCTCGTGGCGATTCCTCTCCTCGTGGCGGTTGACCGCGCACCCCAGTTGAACCTCGTGGGTATTTCCCGAACACCCGCAGTGACCGCCAACGACACGACGACCTCCCTACCGTCGATTTCCCGCATCGATCTCACTGTGAATCGCCCAGGCATCGCGCAAGCAACGAGTTTCGTTCGGATAACCCAATCAATCCTCTCAACGACGTCACCGCTCAACTACGAGTGGACGAGGGCACTCCTCATTCTCAACGACGACCGGTTGTCTGCGGAAGTTCTCGATAGTTATGTGAAGGGTGTTCGTTCACGGGCACGCCTGTTGCGCAACTCGATCACCGTGCCGGAGGGACTCTCCTTCACGCTCGGGAGCCGCGAAGGAACGCTTCGACTGCCCATTCGCAATGAGTCGAACGAACAGTTGACCATCGGCGTCTCGATTTTGAGCGCGAAATTACAGTTGCCAGGCGACCTTCGAGTCGTCACGATCTCGCCTCAAGGATCTGTTGATGTCATCGTCGATGTCGTCGCGCGCGCCAACGGTCGTTTTCCCGTCGACGTCACCTTCACGACACCTGATGGCAATCACAAGATCGGCCAGACCATCCGTGTCGGCGCACGCGTGACGGCGATTTCCGGTCTCGGCCAACTTGTCAGCGGTGCCGCGGTGTTGATCTTGGCGACGTGGTGGGTGGCGCACTGGCGCGCACGCAAGCGGCGTGACGCCATTGAAAAACACCCTGCGATACGCTGAGCGACATGACCATTCGTATCGTCACGGACAGCGCGTGTGACCTTCCCCAGCATCTCGTCGACCAGCACGGCATCGGCATCGTGCCGTTGTCGTTCCGCTTCGGAGACGAAGAGTTCATCGATCGCCAGTCGCTGACCGTTGCACAATTCTGGGAACGCTGCTCATCGTCGCCGGTCCTCCCCGAGACTGCCGCGCCCTCACCCGGCCAGTTCGAAGCAGAGTTCCGTCGCCTCGCGTCGCAGGGTGCAACCGGCATCGTCGTCGTGTCGTTGTCATCGGAGTTGTCGGCCACGATGCAGAGTGCCGAGCTCGCCGCGAAGTCGCTGTCTGGCGACATCTCCGTGCGGGTCGTCGACAGTCGATCGGCTTCCATGGGTCAGGGCATCACCGCAGTCGCCGTCGCCAAGCTCGCCGCTTCTGGCGCCACCCTGGATGAGGTCGAGCGCGCTGCCCGCGATTACGCCTCGCGCGCCAGGGTCTGGGGTGTTCTCGACACCCTGGAGAACCTGAAGAAGGGTGGACGCATCGGTGGAGCCAAGGCATTCCTCGCCACCACCCTGTCGATCAAGCCCGTGATCGAGATCCGCAACGGCAAGGTCGAAGAGGGTGGTCGCCAGCGCACACGCAGTAAGGCACTCGCCTTCCTCGCCAGCAAGGTGCGCGAAGCGGGCCATGTGAGCAATCTCGCGATCCTGCAGGCGCAATGCACCGACTTCCATGACTTGGTCAACGACTTGAAGGCCGCGTACCACGACGACATCGTCGTGGGCGACATCGGTCCGATCATCGGATCACACACCGGATCGGGAACGATCGGTGTCGCGTACCACGTCGACTGACATTCCCTGATCGCACGGAGCGTGCGAACTAGCGTCATTTTCTGACAATGGCGCAACAACGCACGCAACCAGCCCCGATCGGCGGGCGTTACACGTTGGAGCGTCGTATCGCCCGCGGCGGCATGGCAGAAGTGTGGCTTGCCACCGACACCTTCCTCCATCGCGACGTTGCCGTCAAACTCTTAAAACCCCATCTGGCCAACGACAAAGACGCAGCCGAGCGATTCCGTCGCGAAGCCAAAGCATGTGCGGGAATCACACACCCCAACATCGTTGCTGTTTACGACTGCCTCGACTATCAAGGTCAACAGGCCGTGGTCATGCAATACGTGAAGGGCAAGAGCCTTCGCGACATCCTCGATCGCCAGAAGAGGCTCGGACCGAAACTCACCGTGCACATCGGCGTGTCAATCGCTGCCGCACTTGCAGAAGCGCACGCGCGAGGCATCATCCACCGCGACGTGAAGCCAGGCAACATCCTCGTCACGCCACAAGGACGCGTGTTGCTCGCCGACTTCGGCATCGCAAAGGAAGCAAATCCTTCCGAGCGTGACCTGACGAACGACAACATCATGATGGGCACGGCGAAGTATTTGTCGCCAGAGCAGGTGCGTGGCAAGCCACTTGACGGTCGCGCTGATCTCTACAGCCTCGGACTCGTGCTCTATGAATGCCTTGCTGGTCGCGTGCCGTTCCTCGGCGAGTCCGATGCCGACACCGCACTCGCGCGTCTGCAGCGCGAACCAACGGACCTTGGTCGACTGAGGCCATCGCTTTCGCCACAGTTGGTGAAAGTGATCCACAAACTGATCGCTCGACACCCCGACGACCGATTCGCAACCGGAACCGAAGCGCGCAACGCACTCACCGCAGCGCTCGTCCCCCACGCAGACATCACGCGCCCAATCGTTCAACCGGCGACATCGGGCGAATATGTCGTCGACACAGAAGGCGAGCTCGCACTCACCGAAGTCATCCCGCGAAACACTCAGCCGACTCAATCACGTGGACTCACACGTCGCGATGCACGACGAAACGGCATTCGACTGCTCGCGGTGCTTGCCTCGGTTGGAATCCTTGCTGCAACGATCCTCACGCAGCTCGGCGGCAACGATGCAGTGGTCACCCCCGAAGAAACCACGCCGGTCGAAGTTGCGGCACCAGTCGCCGTTGCCATTCAGTCGGTCGTGAGCTTCGACCCCAACGGTGACGATGGGGTCGAGAATGAGGCGCTCGTGCCGAACCTCATCGACGGCAATCCAGAAACGTTGTGGTCGACCACGTGTTATGCCAACCAATACTTCGGCAGCAAGGAATTCGTCGGCTTGCTCGTGACCTTCAACGCGCCTGCAACCGGCACACTCAAGATCGGCATGCGCAACGCGCCGTGGGCAATCGAGGTCTTCGCCACGAATGACGCCCCGCCAAGTGACATCGCTGCATGGGGCCCGAACGTGGCGAAGAAGTTCAACACGAAGCGCGCCGGAGCAGTGTTCACGCTCACGGAACCTGCACAACACGTACTCATTGCGCTTCGCGAGGCTGGGGTGAGCCCCGCGTGCAGTTCGAGCAATCCGTACCAGTCACTCCTCGCTGGCATCACCTTCCAGCAGAGTTAGCCTCGACTCGTGGCGTTCAAGTCTTTGTCCGACCCGAAATGGGTGACTCGAGCCGTCGATCTCCTCGATCGCGTGCTTGACGGGATTCGCAACCGCACCACCAAGCCCTTGATCATCGCGGTCCGCGCGATCGTGTTCGGGCTGCTCATCGCCGTGGGTGCGTGCGTCGCATTCGTCTTCGCACTCGTCGGTCTGTTCCGCGGAGCGAACGAACTGTTCGACCTGTGGTGGGATCGCGATACCGCAGTGTGGGTGAGTTATGTCGTGTTGGGTTCGGTCTTCGTCGTCATCGGGCTACGCACGCTTCGCCGTCGTCACCCCGAAGACTGACGTGCACCCCGACTAGATTCGGGAGCCTCACCCCACACCAAAGGACGCGTCGTGACGCAACACACCAAAGTGCTCATCATTGGTTCGGGTCCTGCCGGACTCACTGCCGCCATCTACACCGCGCGGGCCAGCCTCCAGCCACTCGTCATCGAAGGCGAGCCCTCCTCCACCTCTGATCAGCCAGGCGGTCAGCTGATGTTGACGACCGAGGTCGAAAATTTCCCCGGATTCCCTGAGGGCATCATGGGGCCCGAGTTGATGATGCGCTGCCGCGAACAGGCAGCTCGCTTCGGCGCACAGTTCCTCACCGAGAAGGTGAACAAGATCGACTTCTCCGCACGGCCCTTCCAGGCATGGGTGCGCGATCAACACTTCACCGCAGATTCGGTCATCGTGAGCACCGGTGCGCAGTCGCTGATGCTCGGGCTCCCCGAAGAACAGCGCCTCATCGGTCACGGGTTGTCGACGTGTGCGACCTGTGACGGGTTCTTCTTCCGCAATCAGGAAATCATCGTCGTCGGTGGCGGTGACTCCGCACTCGAAGAGGCACAGTTCCTCACCAAGTTCGCATCCAAGGTGTCGATCATCGTTCGCCGTGACGTTTTACGTGCATCCAAGATCATGCAGGAACGCGCGCATGCGAACCCGAAGATTTCCTTCGTCTGGAACTCACAGGTCACCAAGATCATCGGTGACTCGAGTGTGACGGGGGTGGAACTTCGCGACACCGTTACCGGGGCCACCTCGACGATAGCCGTCACCGGAGTATTCGTTGCAATCGGACATCGCCCGAACACCGACCTCTTCAAAGACGTGCTCGACATGGAAGACAGTGGTTACCTGATCACGAAGTCGGGTTCGACCTACACCAACATTCCGGGAGTATTCGCATGCGGTGACGTGCAGGATCACACGTATCGTCAAGCAATCACCGCAGCTGGATCGGGTTGCATGGCCGCAATCGACTGTGAACGGTGGCTTGAGGCACAGCACTAAGCCGCAAGGAATAACGGCCCTCGCCGTAGTGTTGAACCTCGTAGCAACGACAACAAGGAGAACATCGTGGCTGGCAACATCGCAACGCTCACCTCAGCAAACTTCGACGAGACCGTTCGTTCTGCGGACACTCCCGTCCTCGTCGACTTCTGGGCCGAATGGTGCGGACCGTGCAAGGCGATTGCCCCAGTCTTGAATGAGCTCGCCACGGAACAAGCCGGCAAGTTGCAGATCGGCAAACTCAATGTGGACGATCACGGCGACATCGCAATGCGCTTCAACGTGATGAGCATTCCAACCCTCATCGTGTTCAAGAACGGTGAGGCCGTGAAGCGCCTCGTTGGCGCCAAGGGCAAGGGCCAGTTGTTGCAGGAGTTGGCAGAATTTCTTCCGGCTTCCCGCTAACCCGCGGCCAACGCGGCGAAGCGGTCCGTGGCGTTCAGCAACGCCTGCAGGCACTGCACCTCCTCGATACCGACTCGATCGAGTTGGGCTTCTACTGCGACACCACGGCAGATGCCGTCGTCGCATTCCAATCGTCCCGCGGGCTCCCCGCCGACGGAATCTGCACACAGTCGACGTGGCAACTCCTCGTCGAATCGTCGTGGCTCCTTGGATCACGGCTCCTGTATCTCACATCCCCGCATCTGCGTGGTGACGACGTGGAGCAGTTGCAATCGAACCTCGCAAAACTCGGCTTCGACTGCGGCAAAGCAGACGGAATCTTTGGCCCGCTCACCGTTCGCGCGCTGATCGAGTTCCAACACAACTCAGGTCTCGTCACTGATGGGATCTGTGGGCCGAGGACATTGCGCCTCCTTGAACGCGTCAGTGGACAATCAGGCACTGGCCCAGGCATCGTCGCGGTACGCGAAGGCGAATTGTTGCGTGACCCGACATCTGAGACCCGCACTCACGTCGTCATCGGAACCTTCGGAGCCACCCAGTGGATTGCGCGTGCGACGACACGACTCTTGCGCGACTCACGTGCCGACGTGGTCATCGCCGACGCACTCGACGCCCCTCAGCACGCCAAGACCGCGAACTCCTTCGATGCGCGTGTCTATGTGGGGCTCTCGACGTCTGAGTCCGACACCATCACGATCTCCTATTTCGAAACGGAACGATTCGTTTCCGAACTCGGACGATCACTCGCAACAGCACTCACCCAGGCACTCACGCCGCAGTTCAGTGGGACCCCAGTCGTACTGGTGGGCGGCCGCCAACCGGTTCTTCGTGAAACAAAGATGACGGCGGTGGTGGTCGATTTCGGCTCGTGTGTCCAAACTGGGGCCGAGCCAATCATCGGTGAATTGCTCGGCACAACCGTCAGGACGTGGCTGGAAACCCCTGCTGTAGCTGGCTCCTAGGGTTATCCACAGGTTTTTCCCCACGATGTGCGTAAGGTCAACCACAGGTTGACCGTCACCATCAACAAGAGGGTGAGGAAAATTAGTCGTCGTCGAGCGGCGCCTCGGTCATCGCACGATAGATCCGCTCGAGGTCGGCAAGATCGGCGAAGTCGATCGTGATTCGACCGTGCTTCCCGGTCATCGAGATACTGACCGACGTTTGCAGGTGGTCGCTCAACAATGACTCAAGCTCCATCAATCCTGGTGGGCGAAGTGGTGTCACACCTGTCGCACGAGTCGCTGGCTTTCCTCCGGACGACGCCGGCTTTGGTGTTGGCTTAGGCATGCCGAGTGCGTCGCGAACCGCATCTTCGACACCACGAACGGTCCACGACTCCTCCACTGCCCGACGTGCGAGTCGCTCCTGCACTGCTCGATCGGGTGTTCCCAACAACGCCTTTGCATGACCTGCGGTCAAGCGGCCATCAGCCAGAAGTTGCTGCACGGAGGCAGGCAACGCCAATAAGCGCAGCGAGTTCGTGATCGCCGAACGACTCTTACCGACCTTGGTGGCAACTTGCTCGTGGGTCATGGAGAAGTCGTCGAGGAGTTGTTTATATGCCGCAGCTTCTTCGAGCGGAGTGAGATCCTGACGATGGAGGTTCTCGACGAGTGCCTGTTCAACCGACGAGACGTCATCGGTAACGCGAACGATTGCAGGGATCGTGCTGAGACCCGCTCGGGTTGCTGCACGCCAACGGCGCTCGCCGGCGATCAATTCGAAGTCGTTGTCTCCCCGCGGGCGAACCAAGATGGGCTGGAGGACACCTATCGCTCGAACAGATGAGGTGAGTTCGGCGAGTGCCTCTTCGTCAAAGTGAACACGGGGCTGATTGGGGTTGGGATGTACCGAGGTCACCGAAATCTCGCGCAGACCTGTGGTTGATCCACCTGACGGGGGTTGACCGCCTGACCCGGTTGGGATCAGCGCGTCAAGACCCTTACCGAGCCCGCTCCGGCGCGCCACCGCTCACCTCCAGTGCTACTGCGCGATACGCCTTGGCCCCAGTAGAGCTCGAGTCGAACGTGGTGATGGGCTTGCCGTGCGAAGGTGCTTCTGCCAATCGGACGTTATGAGGAATGACGTTCTTGCACACCTTGTCGCCAAAGTGCTCGCGGACCTCGCTGACCACGTCGCTGGACAACTTGGTTCGGGTATCGAACATCGTGCAGATGATGGTGCTCACACCGAGACCGGGGTTGAGATTCTTACTGACCAGGTCGACGTTGCGCAGCAACTGACCCAGTCCTTCAAGTGCGTAGTACTGGCACTGGATTGGCACGATGACCTCATGCGCTGCGGTCAGCCCATTGACCGTCAGAAGGCCAAGTGATGGGGGACAGTCGATCAAGACGTAGTCAAACTGATCGATGATGGCGTCGATTGCCTTCTTGAGCCGGGTTTCGCGACCCATTGCCGGAACGAGCTCGATTTCTGCACCCGCAAGGTCGAGGTTCGATGGGGCGACGAAAAGGTTCTTGACCGCCGTTGGCTCGAGGCAGTCCTCGAGGAGAGTCTCATCGAGCAAGACGTGATAGACGCTGCGATCCATATCCCGGGTGTTCAAACCCAGGCCGGTGCTGGCATTTCCCTGGGGGTCTAGGTCGATCAGCAGCACTCGATAGCCCTGCTCGGCAAGGCAGGCCCCGAGATTGATGGTCGTTGTCGTTTTGCCAACGCCACCCTTTTGGTTCGCCATGGCGATGATCCGAGGGGTTGGACGAGGGCCGTTGGAGGGGGATCCAGGCTCGTTCATAGCCTCCAAACTAGTTCTCGGGTCGCACGGGGTGGTGGATGTTCCACGTGGAACAGTGCTGGGCTGGATTGCCGATGTTCCACGTGGAACACCAGGGTTCTAGGACGCCGGATGTTCCACGTGGAACACGACCACCGCACCCAGACGGGAAGGGGCGCTGGTGTGGGCGGCTGCGAGGTCAACCCCGAGCCAGCGATTGCCCTGGTCGGCGGGGGGTTCGCTGACGATGACCATTCCCCCCGACCGCACCCAGGGGGTTGAAAGCCGAATCGTAGTCTCGGGAGAGCCAAATCCTCGGCAAGTTACCACATCCATCGCGTGGTGGTAGGTGGTGCGTCCAAGCTCGTCGGCATCGCCGGTCACCACGGTGACACGGTCGTCCAGGCCGAGGCTCACGACTGCCCGGCGAAGGAAGTCGGTCCGCTTTGCTCGCCGATCAATCAGAAAGACCCGCAGGCCCGGTCGAGCTACGGCCACCACCAACCCGGGAACTCCAGCCCCAGTTCCCAAGTCGGCACACGTGCTGGCAGTCTCGGGGATTGCGTCGACGAAGCTCAGGGAGTGGGAGATCACCTCACCGGGGCTGACGGGACCGAGGGCGCCGACGCGTTGGGCCTCACCAAAAACGCGTAGAAGCCCTTCGTGGGCACGAAGATCAGACATGGACGACCACCACGAGGGTAGTCGGGGTCAGTCAGCTGCGGAGGAGTCTCCGTCGGCCAAGGCAACCACAACTCGACGGTGTGGGTCCTGGCCCTGCGAACGCGTTGCAATGCCGTCCATATCGACGAGTGCATCGTGGACGATCTTGCGGTCGGCCGAGTTCATCGGCTCAAGCACACGAGGTTGACCTGTCGAGAGCACGTCGTTGGCGACCTTGACGGCAAAGCGCCCGAGGGCTTCACGGCGCTTTTCCCGGTACTGAGCGACGTCAACACGGAGATGGGTTTCGTGGTCTCCGAGTCGACGCTGGCTGACCACTCGGGTCAAGTCCTGCAAAGCCATCAGGGTTGCGCCCTTCTGACCGACGTACATCGACACGCCGTCACCATCGACGTTGATATCGATGTCTTCACCGGTGACCATTGCAGAGACCGAGCCACGAATGTCGCTCGCGATAAGCAGACCTTCTAAGAATGTGGTCGCAGCAGCACTCACCGTGGTTGGGTCGATGGGGGTGCTGTTCGTCTTCGGCTCGCGTTCCGCGCGTGGCGCACGCTCGGTCGAACGTTCCTTGCGTGGTCCGCGCTTGGAATCACCTTGGCGCTTCTCGCGCTTCGGACCACGGTCCCGGCGATCAGCCTTCGCGCGTGGCGAGGTTGGACGAACTCGTGCGCGCACACGGGCCTCTCCGCGTGTGCGACCAAACAAGCCTTGCTTTGGTTCCTCGAGAACCTCGAACTCCGCGTCGTCTTCTGCGACGCCGAGCTGGTCGAGTGCTGCGCTCTTGGCTTCCTCGATCGTGTCGCCTGTGGTTTCTACCCATTCCATGGATGTCTCATTTCTGTGAAGTGATCAACACGAACAGTGTTGATGATGTGCGAACTATTTCTTCTTCTTGCGCTCGAGCGAGCCTGTTCTGTTCTTTCCTGGTGCCGTTGGTCGCTTGCTCACCTGTGATCCATCGGTTCCCTTGCGTGGTGTGACGCGCTTGCTTTGGAACGGTTCGTTGGATGCAGGGGTTTCCTTCTTCGCCTTCTTTTCATTCTCTGCAATGTCGCGGGCCTTTGCGCTCGCAGCCTGTGCTTGGCGACCAAGCGAATCGTCATTGCCGTAGAAACGCTTCGTGATGTAGTACTGCTGCACGATGCGCACGACCGCCTGCACGATGTAATACACGACGAGAGATGTCGGCAGGAACAACTGGAAGACCGCGAACACGACTGGCAAGTACTGCATGATCTTGGCCTGCGTCGCCGACATCGTTGGGCTCACCGTGCGCGATGCCACCATCCGTTGCTGGACGAAATAGAGGGCTGCGAGCGCAGCGACAAGGACGACGTAAATCAAGCCCTTGCCGAAACTGTCTTGCACCGCCGCTTGCGGAGTGATCGACAGGTCGAGACCGAACGAACGCATCTCGGTCTTGCCGTTCAGTGAGATGAACAATTCGGAGGTCTCGCTCAAGTACTTCGGTGCGAGCAGACCTTCGACACGGTTTCCCAGTCCACTCAACGCACGGAACATGATGATGAACACCGGCATCTGTGCGAGCAGTGGCAAACATGACGCAAGTGGATTGACCTTGTGCTCCTGGTAGAGCTTCATCATCTCGGCATTCAATTGCTGGCGGTCACCCTTGAACTGTGATTGCAGCCTGCGCATCTCTGGTTGCAGCCGTTGCAT
>Ga0222714_10007373_pt1 | contig 10084 bp, 10 predicted proteins | sample C33_3DmetaG_FD_165048 | JGI IMG/M metagenome (GOLD analysis project Ga0222714, IMG submission 165048) | Estuarine water microbial communities from San Francisco Bay, California, United States - C33_3D | ecosystem: Environmental > Aquatic > Marine > Unclassified | place: USA: California... | reverse complement strand
TACTTTTCGCGGCTGCAGCTTTCTTTTTAGCAGCACTAATTGCTTTGCTCTGTTTAGCAACTTCACGTTGCGCTTTCCCTAAGGCAGATTTTGCTTTACTGGTAGCGGAAACGGTCTTTCGTTTAGCAGGTTTTTTAGCAACAGGTGCTGCTTGGTTAGCTTGTGCTGTAGCCATATTTTTCTCCTAAAACATAAAATTTAACTACTGTAACTTTTACTTATTGTTATTGCATCGCTTTCGAGCGCAACATATCACAGTTTTTTTGTTTTTTACAACCTTTCCATAAAAAACGTCAGAGTAATTTTTTTATAAAAAACAAAGAAAAGAAGGGGAAACTAAGTTAAAACTTTATATTTTTAAAATTAATAAAATTCAGGCTTTTTAATTTTCGCTCTGATTTGGCTTTATTATTAGCGATAAAACTTTATCAGAAAATATAAGCCATAAAAAAATAAAAGCAATTGGTAACTTATTACAAATCAGCAAGGCACGGATTAACAAAAATTAACTTAATATTTCTAACTCAAGACTGCCAGTAACTGCTTCTTAATTTGGTCAATATTGCCAACCCCGTTAATTTGCGCAAATTTAACTGTAGCGCTTTGTTTTTCAAGTGCCTGGTAAAAATCAACTAAAGGCAGGGTTTGCTGATGATAAACCTCAAGTCTTTTTCTCACGGTTTCTTCTTTATCATCTTCCCTTTGGATTAATGCTTCACCTGTTACATCATCAATGCCGGGGGTTTGCGGAGGATTGTGCTCAATATGGTATATGCGGCCTGAGGCGGTATGAACTCGTCTTCCGCTAAGACGTTTTACAATTTCCTCATCAGGCACATAGATTTCCAGTACATACTCTATATCGACCCCAGCTTCTATCAAGGCTTCAGCCTGGGGGATTGTTCTGGGGAAGCCGTCAAAAAGAAAGCCATTAGTACAATCATCTTGTGTAATTCTTTCTTTAACCAGTGAAATAATAATCTCATCAGTTACCAGCCCACCACTTTCCATGACTGATTTAACTTTTAAGCCTAGCTCAGTACCAGCTTTAACAGCAGCGCGCAGCATGTCCCCTGTTGAAATCTGCGGAATGGCAAAAGTATCTATTAAAAATTGAGCCTGCGTGCCTTTGCCTGCGCCAGGCGGTCCTAAAAGAATAATTTTCATTGCTACCCCCAAATAAAGCTAAACACATTACACATTTGCTATGCTATCTACAAGTTTAAGGCTGCTTTGCCAATTTTTGCTTTGCCAGTACCCAATAGGACTCTAGCTCATCAATACCCAGGTCTTTCATTTCCAGTTTATTTTCCCGCAACATACTTTCGATTAGTCTAAAACGCTGGCTAAACTTACTATTTGCAGCACGTAAACTTGATTCAGGATTGAGTTTTAAGTGCCTGGATAAATTTACCACGCTAAATAACAAATCACCGAACTCCTCCTCAATGTGGAGTTGGTCTTTAGCATGCATAGCCTCTTCTAGCTCTTCAATTTCTTCCTGAATTTTTTTTAGAACGCTTTTTGGGTCTTCCCAGTCAAAGCCTCCTGTAGCTGCTCTGCTTTGTATCTTTTTAGCACGTAACAACGCTGGTAAAGCTTGAGGTATATCATCGAGCAGACTGGGTAGCCCTGCACTATCTTGCTTTTGCCTTTCTTGTTGCTTTATTTTTTCCCAGTTTGCTTCAACTTGCTCAGGGCTCATGCTGTTTTTTTTCCCAAAACTGTCAATCGTGGCATCAGGAAAAACATGTGGGTGTCTGGTAAGCAACTTGTTAGTGATCACTTCACAGATATCATTAAAATTGAATAAATCTTCCTCACTGGCCATTTGTGCATAAAAAACAACCTGAAATAATAGATCTCCCAATTCTTCTGGCAAATGCTGAAAGTCTTCCTGCTCAATACACTCTATAACTTCGTAGCATTCTTCTAGAGTATGTGGAGCAATAGACTTAAAGCTCTGTTTGAGATCCCAGGCACAGCCATGCTCTTTATCCCTGAGTAAAGACATCACTTTTAGTAATTCAGTAATTTTTTCATGGCTGCTTTGCATAACTCTTCCAGTTTTTTCCGCCAATACTGACTGTTTATGCTTTATTGAACAAGGCTATTGATTCAACATGTGTTGTTTGTGGAAACATATCCATTACGCCACCAGCATCTAGCTGATAGCCCAAATCTTTTAAAAAGGCGGCATCTCTAGCAAGGGTGATGGGGTTACATGAGATATAAACAATTTTTTCTGGTTTCAGGGCGCTAACGGCAGCCAATATTTCAAGGGCTCCAGAGCGAGGAGGATCAATTAACACTTTAGTAAAGCCATAACTAGCCCAATGCTTTGTCTCCAGGTTTTCTGTTAAATCAGCACTGTTAAATTCCAGGTTATCCAATTCCATGCGCCGGGCATTCTCTTTTCCCCTGTCCACCATAGCCTCGCTACCCTCCACACCAAGTACAAAATTTGCCTTAGTAGCCATAGGTAATGAAAAGTTACCTAATCCACAAAACAAATCCAGTATTCTATCCTCGTTATTTATATCCAATAATTCTATGGCCTTGCTGATCATCTTACGGTTAATGTGCGCATTTACCTGTGTGAAATCCATAGGATGAAAAGCCAGGTTTAATTGATATTCGGGCAGTTCGTAAAACAATCGCTCTACCCCTGTTTTTGGGTAATACTTGGAGACGGTATCTGGACCACCACTTTGCAGATAGCAATCAAGCTTATGGTAAGCAGCAAATTCAGCCATTTTATCCAGATCAACATCATTTAGTGGCACCAAATGCCGGAAAACCAGGGCTAGGGAGTTTGCGTCCGGGTGCTCATCTCCAACAGCTACTTCAATTTGCGGAATCTGTTTAAAAGCCTCCAGAGAAACGATTAATTTACTTAGTGCGGGCAATAAATTATTAACCTGAGGGTCAAGTATTTCACAGCTATCCATGTTCGTAATGAAGCTACTGTTCTTTTCTCTGAATCCAACCAGAACTTGTTCTTTTTTATGAACATAACGCACGGCTAATCTGGCTTTTCGTCTGTAAGCAAAATGGGGTCCGGTCATTGGCGGCATTTTTGTGTATTGATGGCCGGAAAGACTTTGACCTAACAGTTCGTCCAAGATAGATGCTTTAAACAATAACTGCGCTTCAGAATTAAAATGCTGAAGACTGCAACCCCCGCAGATAGAAGCGTATTGACATGGCGGCTCGACCCTATCTTCAGCCGATTTTAATACTTCTATGGTTTTTGCCTGATCGAAAGATTCGCGTTTTTGTGTATAAACAGCAGAAACCTGTTCGCCAGGTAAAGCCTCATCGACAAAGACAACCTTACCTTCCAGGTGGGCTATGCCCCGCCCTTCGTGACTAAGTTTTTCAATATCCAGAACAACAGGATCTTTAGGCAATTTTTGCCGTCTTCTTCGACGCATGGTATTTGGGATTTCCTTTAATTATTCAGGAGTAAACACGCCACTGGACAGGTAGCGATCGCCTCTGTCACAAACTATGGCAACAATCACAGCATTTTCGAGCGATTTGGAAAGTTGTAATGCCGCGAAAACTGCACCACCAGAAGATACGCCACAATGTATCCCCTCTTTTTTTGCCAGTTCACGCATAGTGACTTCGGCATCATGCTGGTCAATATCGATTATTTGATCAACGCGTTCATGTTCAAAAATTTTAGGCAAATAAGCTTCAGGCCAGCGTCTTATCCCCGGAATACGAGAATCTTCCCGAGGCTGCAACCCAATGATTTTAATCTCAGCATTCTGCTCTTTTAGGAATCTAGAGACACCCATAATCGTACCCGTTGTACCCATTGAACTGACGAAATGGGTTATTGCGCCTTTAGTATCTCGCCATATTTCAGGGCCAGTGCCTTCATAATGCGCTGCATAGTTATCGGGGTTTCCAAATTGATCAAGCACTATACCCTTACCTTGTGCCTGCATTTTCAACGCCAGATCCCTGGCTCCTTCCATACCTTCCTCTTCAGTAACCTCTATCAGAATAGCACCATAGGCCGTCATGGAATCTTTGCGCTCCTGGGTTGAGTTAGAAGGCATTATCAGAATCAGTTTATAGCCTCTGATAGCAGCAACCATGGCCAATGCAATGCCCGTATTGCCGCTGGTTGCTTCAATCAGAGTATCGCCTGGACTGATATCGCCGCGACGTTCAGCTTTTAAAATCATACTGAGTGCCGGCCTGTCTTTCACAGAACCCGCTGGGTTATTACTTTCCAGTTTCACCAGAATTGTATTTGAGGTTTGACCCGGCAGTCGTTGCAAACGAATAAGCGGTGTATTACCTATGGTACTTTCTATGGTTGGAAACATGGATGCATCTATGGTTGAAATCGGCATGATTAAGACTTTGCTTGAAACTGCAATTTAAAAAGCAAAATTTTACCTTGAAGGTCGCTCGAGGAAAAAGGTTAATTTGAGACTATCCTATGTTTTTTCGGAATAAACTTCTACTTGAAAGAGGTTTCTCCCCTAAATGTCCTGAAAGTGCAGCTCGTAACAAACGCTTGGCTGCTTTTTGTGTTTCCAAATCTGAAAAATTCTTTTTTGCTATATGGTGCAAAGCGGTACTCGAAAAGTATTTTTCAAGTTTATTGTTTAGGCCATCAACCAGTTCAAAACCACTTTCATGATGAAAGTGATACCAGCAGTTATCGCCTGGTGTTTCTTCCAGCACACTAAAATCAATGCCATAACCTAGTAAATCCAGCAAATTAAGTTCAAATGTTCTTAGCACCGGCTCTATATCGACCTGAACGGATAGCTCTGATAATGTCCATTTATACAAAGAAAATATTTCAGTATCAGCCTCTTGTTTATGAATCAGACGAACTATCAGTTCATTCAAATACAAGGCTGAAAAAAGCGCCTTATGCTTTAGGGCTACACTGTTGGATTGTGCTTCAAATTGACCTAGCGTTTTTAATTCATTTTTCCCGCTTAAATTAATCAGTAAAGGGATGAAAGGTTGTAGTACCGCCCTGTTTTTAGATTTTGGATTTCGCACACCTTTTGCAACAGCGCTAACCCGTCCAAAATCTTGTGTAATAAAATCAACTAAAAGACTGCTGTCTCGATAAGGCCTACTATGCAATAAATAAGCAGGCTGGGATTGTATCGAGTTAACCATCAGTGTTTGTCCTACTGATCAATATAGCCTAAGCTTCTTAAGGCTCTCTCATCATCGGACCAACCACTCTTCACTTTGACCCATAAATTAAGCATAACTTTAGCGTCAAAAAGCAGCTCCATTTCTTTTCTTGCTTCAGTTCCAATTAATTTCAAACTGGAGCCATTCCTGCCTATAAGAATTTTTTTCTGCCCTTCTCTTTCGACTAGAATCAAGGCACTAATATGCAACACCCCGTTTAGGGTTTTAAATTCCTCAATCTCGACATTCACCTCATAAGGTAATTCGTCTCCCATTTGCCGAGTGATTTTTTCACGGACAAATTCTGCAGCCAGGAATCGGGAATTTTTATCGGTAAGCTGGTCTTCTGGAAATAAATATGTCCCCAAAGGGAGGGCTTTTATAACAAGAGACTCCAGTTGATCTATACCCTTACTCTTTAATGCTGATATCGGAATTATTTCATCAAAGTCATGCTTCGCCATTAAGCTTTCCATAAAAGGCAATAATTTCTCTTTTTCACTTATTTTGTCTGTTTTATTGAGCACTAAAAAAGCTGGCACACTGCTGTTACGAATATTTTCTAACACTTTGTCATCTTCCTGAATCCATTTATTTGCATCAATCATAAATAAAATCAGATCAACGTCGCGGATAACGGCACTTACTGTTTTATTCATATAACGATTAAGTGCTTTATCGACGCCTAAATGTAAGCCCGGTGTATCAACAAAAACGATTTGAGCCTTATCTGTAGTTTTTATCCCCAAAAGACGGTGTCGGGTTGTTTGAGGTTTACGTGAGGTAATACTGATTTTTTGACCTAAGATGTGATTGATCAGGGTTGATTTGCCCACATTGGGCCTGCCAACTATGGCTACCAGTCCGCAATGTTTTTTTGTTTTGTGCTTATTAGACTGACTCACTTAATTTAGATTATCCATAAACATTTTATTATAAGCCCAGCTTCTTGAGTATGACGGCTGCAGCCTGCTGCTCAGCTTCTCTTCGGCTAGTTCCATAGCCTTTAAACTCTTTTTTGTATAAATCTATTTTACAGCTTACAGTAAACTCCTGCTCATGATCTTTGCCCCCAAGCTCGGAGACCACATATTCCGGTAAAGCCAATTGTTTAGACTGTAAATATTCTTGCAAACGCGTCTTGGCGTCCTTCTGCGAGATGTCATCATTGGATTCTAGTTGCTGGAGCCTTGAAGAAAACCAGGCGATTACTTCTTTACGGCAGGCGTTTAAACCCCCATCTAGATAGATTGCGCTGACTACCGCTTCCAAAGCATCAGCCAGTATTGAGTCCCTGTTGGCACCACCACTTTTCGCTTCGCCACTACCCAAAATCAAAAGCTCGGTTAGGGAAAGCTCACGGGCAATATCTGCCAGGGTATTTTTTTTTACAAATTCTGCACGCAAACGGCTCAGTTCACCTTCGCTGGCTTGAGGAAAGCGTTGATATAGGGCTTCGGCGATGATAAAGCCTAGAATAGAGTCACCAAGAAACTCGAGCCGTTCATTATTAATTTTGCCATTACTACGATGGCTTAAGGCCAGTTTCAATAAAGCCTTATTTTTAAATGGGTGGGATATTCGTCCAGAAGTGCTTGTCACTAGTTCTTATCAAATCTATTTTCAAAAGCCACAACGACCGAAATATTGTAAACCAAGGGCACTCTTGATTCGTAATTTATATCAACAAAGCTGTCGTTACCCTGTCTGGTAAGTACAACATTGGAGCCTTCAAAATCTCTAATATTATTAGTGACCAGAGACCTTTGCAGGTCGGCACGGATCTCAGCTATGCTCATCGCCTTAAAATCATTGTTGCTGATAATCCCCTCCATGGTGTTAACAATGACGTTATTATCCATGTAGGATGGAGCAACTTTCAGAGCAGATAATAAAAACAACCCAACTATAACCAATAAAATTACGATACCAAAAAATGATGCGCCTTTTTGTCGCTTCGGTGAAGCAAACTTGTATAAATTATTTAAGCTCATTTGATACCCCTCTAATTTAAGGATTAATAAAACGGTTCTGGCCGAAGGTTGGCAAATTTATTCCAGGCTCTTTATGCATCCAAACTGCCACAGCCTTACCAACAATATTTTCCTCAGGAACGACACCCCAGCTCCGACTATCTAGACTATTGTCACGGTTGTCGCCCATCATAAAATAATGCCCTTCGGGCACTACTCTGCCTTCTGGCCGCATCCAATCATATCGCGGCTCCCCAAAAGGAGACGGTGGTGATACATAGATATCATGCTCCACATCCCCCAGTTGTTCTAGGAAATGATTCACATTTCTAAACCCGTCTTGAGTCATGTCAACAAATTCCTGAGGCTGTTCAACACCATTAATATAAAGCTTTTTATCTGTGTAACGAATATGGTCACCAGGCAAGCCTACAACTCTTTTAACATAATATACGGGGTCATGCGGCGGGATAAAAACCATGACATCTCCACGTTGAGGCTCCCCGATATCAATAACTTTTGTGCCGATGACAGGCAAGCGAATACCATAAGAATATTTATTAACAATAATATAGTCGCCTACATTCAAGCTGGGAATCATAGAACCTGTAGGGATTTGAAATGGTTCAATCAAAAAGGATCGAAAAACTAAAACAGCAAGCAGGATCGGAAAGAAAGATTTACTGTATTCAACCAGTCCAGGATCTTTTTCAATATTAAAGGCTGTTTCAAACTTCTCTTGAATTTTTTGATTAAAAGCAGTTTTATTATTTTCCTTTGTATTATTTTGATAAGAAGATAAATCTTCTTTTTTTATTTTGTGTTCCTTTAGATATGAGCGAAATTTTTGGGTTCGTTTTTTTGCAAAAAACAAGACATCAATCAGCCAGATAAGGCCGCTGACTAAAACCAAAATTAAAAGAACCAGAGAATAATCTATGTTCATTACGAATCCACCCTAAGTACAGCAAGAAAAGCTTCTTGTGGAACTTCGATGTTTCCAACCTTTTTCATCCGCTTCTTTCCAGCTTTCTGTTTTTCCAACAATTTTTTCTTGCGAGTAATATCTCCACCATAACATTTAGCGGTTACGTTTTTACGTAACGCTTTTACGGTACTTCTGGCCACAATTTGTCCTCCAATTGCGGCCTGAATAGCAACATCATATAGTTGCCTGGGGATCAATTCTTTCATTTTCTCAGTTAACACTCTTCCCTTCGCCTGAGCCTGATCCCTGTGGACAATCAAGGCCAGAGCATCTACTGTATCGCCATTAATTAGGATATCAAGCCTGACCAGTTTAGCCGCCTGAAACCGAATAAAATGATAATCCAGTGATGCATAACCCCTACTCACTGACTTCAGGCGATCAAAAAAGTCTAATACTACTTCATTCATCGGTAATTCATAACGTATTGCCACCTGACTGCCCGCAAACTGCATGTCTTTCTGGACACCTCTTTTATCCACACACAGTGTTATGACATTTCCTACATAGGCCTGTGGCACCAGAATATTTGCTTCGACAATGGGCTCTCGCATTTCCTCTATACTTGCCATTGCTGGTAATCGGGAAGGACTATCTACCTTGATAACCTCTCCAGACTTGGTCAACACTTCAAATACCACTGTCGGTGCAGAGGTTATCAATTCAAGATCATATTCCCGCTCTAGTCTTTCCTGCACGATTTCCATATGCAGCATACCCAAAAATCCGCAACGAAATCCTACCCCCAAGGCATCTGAATTTTCAGGCTCGTATATTAAAGCCGCATCATTGAGTGTGAGTTTTTCCAGAGCATCACGAAAGTTCTCATAGTCATCCGCTGAAATAGGAAACATTCCGGCATAAACTTGTGCCTGTACTTTTTTAAATCCGGGCAAAGCATCAACATCTGGTGTTTTAGAATGCGTAATGGTATCGCCTACGGGGGCCCCTTTAATTTCCTTGATACCCGCTTCAATAAAGCCCACTTCACCAGCTTTTAACTCTTTTGTGATAGTTCGTTTAGGGGTAAAAATTCCGACATTATCCACTACATGAACTTTACCAGTAGATTTGGCAATAATTTTATCGCCTTTACGGATGCTACCCTGTCGAACTCTGACCAGCGACACAACGCCCAAATAATTATCAAACCAGGAATCAACTATCAGAGCCTGCAAATCATCGCCTATCTCACCCTTGGGCGGTGGTACCAGTTTAATGAGGTTTTCAAGAATATCGGTGATGCCTTGCCCTGTTTTTGCGCTAGCGAGCACCGCATCCCTGGCATCAAGGCCAATAATATCCTCAATCTCCTGTTTAACACGATCTGGTTCTGCCTGAGGCAAATCCATTTTGTTAAGAACGGGGATAACCTCCAGACCCTGCTCAATAGCCGTATAACAATTTGCTACAGATTGAGCCTCAACACCTTGTGCCGCATCGACAACCAACAAAGCGCCTTCACATGCGGCTAGTGAGCGCGAAACTTCATAACTGAAATCAACATGTCCAGGCGTGTCGATGAAATTCAACTGATAGATTCGACCATCCTTGGATTTATAATTGAGCGTCACGCTTTGTGCTTTGATAGTAATGCCACGCTCTTTTTCTATATCCATAGAATCAAGCACCTGGTTTGACATCTCGCGCTCAGTCAAGCCACCACAATCCTGAATAAAGCGATCAGCAATGGTTGATTTGCCATGGTCAATATGGGCAATAATAGAAAAGTTTCGGATGTGGCTTAAGTCGCTCACTCGGGAGATTCACTCTGGTTGAAAAAACTCCGCAAGTCTACAGTAACTCGCCCTTAACATGAAGAACACCCTGCTGAAATTAACAGGGTCAAAGCTGTAGTAATTACTTGCTTATCCGTCAATCATTATTGTGAAAAATGATTGTTGTCCATCTCGTTCAACAAGAAGCGGAAGCGGAC
>Ga0222714_10007372_pt1 | contig 10086 bp, 9 predicted proteins | sample C33_3DmetaG_FD_165048 | JGI IMG/M metagenome (GOLD analysis project Ga0222714, IMG submission 165048) | Estuarine water microbial communities from San Francisco Bay, California, United States - C33_3D | ecosystem: Environmental > Aquatic > Marine > Unclassified | place: USA: California... | reverse complement strand
TTGCGGTTGTCGTGCATGGTAAGGCGTCGGAAGACCTGCTCGGCGCAGAAGAATACGCCAATCACCGCGAAGGTGCGGAAAATGCCAATGTCGCGCTGATCAAGGCGCTGACTGACACTGGCATGCGCGTAATCCTGTGCGGGCAGTCCGCTGCAGCCTACGGCATTTCGAACGACATGCTCGCGCCAGGCGTGGAAATGGCGCTGTCGGCCATGACTGCGCATGCGCTGCTCCAGCAAGATGGTTACACGGTGAACCCGTTCTGAGATGACTGATCCTGTCCCTCTTCACACGCCCGAGCGGCAAGTTGACGATCCCGATGCGGCGCTGCGTCCCAAGAGTTTGCGCGAATTCATCGGGCAGGAAGGAGCACGCGAGAATCTGAAAGTCTTCATAGAGTCCGCGAAATCGCGCGGCGAAGCGATGGACCACACGCTGTTCTTCGGCCCGCCCGGGCTGGGCAAGACCACTTTGGCGCAAATCGTCGCAAATGAACTGGGCGTGGGTTTCCGCGCCACGTCAGGCCCGGTGATCGCCAAGGCGGGCGATCTCGCCGCGCTGCTCACCAATCTTGAGCCGCATGACGTGCTTTTCATCGACGAAATCCATCGGCTTAATCCAGTTGTTGAAGAAGTGCTCTATCCTGCGATGGAGGACCGCGCGCTTGACCTCATCATTGGTGAAGGGCCGGCTGCCAGGAGCGTGCGGATCGATCTGCCGCCGTTCACGCTGATCGGCGCAACCACGCGGCAGGGCCTACTGACCACGCCTTTGCGTGACCGCTTCGGCATTCCGGTGCGGCTGAACTTCTACACGCATGATGAGCTGGACCTTGTAGTAAGCCGTGCCGCGCGCCTGCTTGGGCTTGATATCGATCCGCAAGGCGCGCGCGAGATTGCGCGCCGTTCGCGCGGCACGCCTCGTGTGGCCGGGCGCTTGCTCCGCCGGGTACGGGACTTTGCCCATGTTGCGGGGCAGGGGACTGTTACGAAGCCGATTGCCGACGATGCGCTGACCCGGCTGGAGATTGATCGCCTTGGTCTCGATGCGATGGACCGCAAATATCTCGCCATGATCGCGACCACCTATAAGGGCGGCCCAGTAGGGGTGGGCGCGCTGTCAGCGGGGCTGGGCGAGCCGCGCGATACCGTAGAGGATGTGATCGAGCCCTATCTGATCCAGCTGGGTCTGCTCGCGCGCACGGAGCGTGGCCGCGCACTCAATGATGCCGGGTGGCAGCATCTGGAAATGGAACCGCCCGCCACCGGGGGCGGCGGGCAGCCAGGATTTTTTGAAGAGGGTTAGGCCAGCTTAGTTACCAGCCTGCCGGATACCAGCGCCTTTGGCCTGGAATTCAGCAGTCGAAACCCGACCCTTGCGTGCAAGCTCGTCCCATTCTGCCTGCGTTCCACAGATGCGTTTGGAAAACTTCGAACCAATGAGCTGTGTCCGTCGGCAGATGACCGTGTTCTCTTCTGTAGCGGGTTCAGCTTCGGGCTCCGGTGCAGCCTCTTCAATCTGCGTTACCTCAGTTTCCTCAACAGTTTCTTGTTCGGGTTCGCTTGCTGCCTGAGCTTGCAAAGAAAACACCAGGGCTGCAGAAGCTAGAAGAGATGTAAGCACAAGAAATACTCCAGTTGATTTGTTTATAGCGAGGTCGGCTAGCTTATCATGAAATGTTGCGACAGGACCAATCTACGAACTGCGTCGCTGGCCGACATGTCGCTTTCGTTAACGATCGGGCGACACGAGTCCCGCCGTGGGACAGCGTATTGCATCCAGCAGCGAATTGACAAGTTTTTCGCCGCAAGTCCTTTCCAAGACTGGTTAATCAGATTGTTTCGAATCACAAAACGGGGCCACAAGTTTCTCAAGCGATGAGGCTCCTGGTCTTATCGTCACGGTGGCTACGGCTCTTGGTTTTTTGGGGGCTGAGCCGTAGCCACCAGTACCCGATTTGGTGCTGCTGCAAGTATTGCGACCCGTGCAAGTGGCAGTTCCGGATGCGATTGGCGACTTAGTCTCCCGCCGTGCATCGAAAGAGTGAACTTCAAATGTAAAGGGGTAGCGCTTGCAACCGGGGCGCTACCCCTCTTTTTGTGGCCGGCAGAAGCCTAATCGCCTGTTGGCATTTCCAATTCGAGCCCGGCATCCTGCCAAGCAAGTACGCCGCCTTCCAGGTGACGGACCTTTGTTCCCCATTCAGCGGCGAGCATGTCTGCAGCCCGCTTTGACCGGCCGCTAGAGCGGCAATAGAGGATCGTCTCACGGGTTGCGTCCCGCGGAATGGCAGCGGCATTAAAGGTTTGCACTGGCGCATTAAGTGCGCTCGCAATCCGGCCACCTTCGTATTCATCAGGTGTACGAACATCGATCAGCACCACTTGGCCGCTGGCAATCAAAGCTGCGAGCTCGGACGCTGGCAGAGTTTCGACTTGTGCAACTGATCGCCCTGGCGCGCCGGCCACTATGCGATCACCGCTATTGTCGACGATCATGCAGCCTGAAAGAGGCAGCATGGCGGCGGCCACTAGCCCAAGAGGTGTGAACCGCATCTTAGGACGCCAGCTTGCGCAGAACATAATGGAGGATACCGCCGTTCAGGTAGTATTCCATTTCGTTCGCCGTATCGATGCGGCTGCGCGCGGTGAAGCTGAAGCTGGTGCCGTCAGCGCGGGTTACTTCAACTTCGACGTCCTGCTGCGGGGCAAGCCCAGCAAGGCCCTTGATGCTGAATGTGTCATCCGCCGTCAGGCCCAGCGTCTCGCGGGTATCGCCATCCTTGAACTGCAGCGGCAGCACACCCATGCCCACCAGGTTCGAGCGGTGAATACGCTCAAAGCTTTCGACGATCACTGCGCGGACACCCAGCAGGATGGTGCCCTTGGCCGCCCAGTCGCGCGAAGAGCCTGTGCCGTATTCCTTGCCGCCAATCACAACCAGCGGTGTGCCGTCGGCCTTGTGCTTCATTGCGGCGTCATAGATCGCCATCTGTTCGCCGTTGTAAGTAGTGTAGCCACCTTCAACACTCGGAACCATTTCGTTCTTGATGCGGATATTGGCGAAGGTGCCGCGCATCATCACTTCATGGTTGCCGCGGCGCGAGCCGTAGGAGTTGAAGTCCGCCTTCGCGACCTGATTGCTCATCAGATATTCGCCTGCCGGGCTGTCCTGTTTGATCGAGCCAGCGGGCGAAATGTGGTCGGTGGTCACCGAGTCACCCAGGATCGCGAGCGGTTTTGCGTCAGTGATGTCTGTGATCGGGGCAGGCGTCATCTCCATGCTTTCAAAGTAAGGCGGGTTCGCAACATAAGTGCTGCCCGGACGCCACTGGTAAGTGTCGGAAGCTTCCACCTGGATTGCCTGCCAATGCTCATCGCCCTTGTAGACGTCGGCATAGCGGCGCTCGAACATACCACGGTCAATATTTGCCACGCGGTGCTCGTAGACTTCCTTGTTGGACGGCCACAAGTCAGCGAGCATTACGTCATTGCCGTCCTGATCCTGACCGATCGGGGTAGTGGTGATGTCTTCCGTTACAGTGCCCTTCAGCGCGTAGGCCACAACCAGCGGCGGCGATGCGAGGAAGTTGGCGCGCACATCAGGTGACACGCGGCCTTCGAAGTTGCGGTTGCCCGACAGGACTGAAGCCGCAACGATGTCATTGCCGTTGATTGCCTTGCTGATTGGCGGTGCGAGCGGGCCAGAGTTGCCGATGCAGGTGGTGCAGCCATAGCCCACCAGATCGAAACCGATCGCATCGAGATCAGCCTGCAGGCCCGACTTCACGAGATAATCCGTCACGACCTGCGACCCTGGTGCAAGCGAGGTCTTGACCCAAGGCTTTGGCTTCAAACCCTTTTCGACTGCCTTCTTGGCGACCAGACCGGCGGCGATCAGCACGTCCGGGTTGGACGTGTTGGTGCAGCTGGTGATTGCCGCGATCACAACATCGCCGTCGCCGATATCGTGATCTTTCCCCTCTACCGCGACACGCGCAGGCGCAGACTTGCTGTAAACCTTCTGCAAGTCGCCATTGAACAACTCGTCCACTTCGGAAAGGATGACCTTGTCCTGTGGACGCTTCGGCCCTGCCAGCGACGGGACGACCGATGACATGTCGAGCTCTAGCGTGTTCGAGAATACCGGCACATTGTCCGGCTCGAACCACATGCCTTGTTCCTTCGAATAGGCTTCGACTAGCGCAATCTGTTCTTCGCTGCGCCCTGTCAGACGCAGATATTCGAGCGTTTTGTCATCGACGCCAAAAAAGCCGCAGGTCGCGCCATATTCAGGCGCCATGTTTGCGATGGTTGCACGGTCTGCGAGCGACAGGTTCGAAACGCCCGGGCCGTAGAATTCTACGAAACGCCCTACCACGCCAACTTCGCGCAGCATCTGCACACAGGTCAGCACCAGATCGGTTGCAGTAATGCCTTCAGCCATCGCGCCGGTGAGCTTGAAGCCGACAACTTCCGGGATCAGCATGGAAACCGGCTGACCCAGCATGGCTGCTTCGGCTTCGATGCCGCCCACACCCCAGCCCAGCACGCCAAGGCCGTTGATCATGGTGGTGTGGCTGTCAGTGCCGACACAGGTGTCAGGGTATGCGATAGTTGCGCCGTCCTGATCCTGGCTTGACCACACGCCCTTGCCGATGTGTTCCAGATTCACCTGGTGGCAAATGCCCGTTCCGGGAGGAACCGCACTGAAGTTCTGGAAGCTTTTTGAGCCCCATTTCAGAAAGTCATAGCGCTCTGCATTGCGCTGATACTCAAGCTCGACGTTCTTCTCGAAAGCCTTGGGGTGACCAAATTCGTCCACCATGACCGAGTGGTCGATTACGAGATTCACGGGAACCTGCGGGTTGATCTTGGCAGTATCACCGCCAAGCTTGGCAATCGCGTCACGCATTGCTGCCAGGTCAACCACGCATGGAACGCCGGTAAAGTCCTGCAACAGCACGCGCGCCGGGCGATACTGGATCTCACTGCCGGTAACCGGGTTCTTCTGCCAGTCAGCGATCGCCTGAATATCGTCCGTGCCAACAGTGAAGCCACCATCTTCAAAGCGCAGCATGTTCTCAAGCAGCACTTTCATCGAAATCGGCAGTTTCGAGACATCGCCAATCGTCTGTGATGCCTTGGCAAACGAGTAATAGGCGTATTCCTTACCGCCGACATTGAGTGTTGAGCGGGTTCCGAGGGTGTCCTTGCCGACCTGGGTCATGGGAGAAGTGTGTCCTTTCGTGATTTCGCGTGCCACCAGCAAGGGTATGCGGGGCACCGCATTTGCTGCGGCACCTGCTCCCTCACGCGCGCGAGGTCAAGAGGGTGAGAGTCAGATCGCCGCCTGTTCGGGCGGTAGCGGCTGTTTTTTGCGCCTAGCCACTAACAGGCACCCCGCAACGATCAGAATAGCGCCCGCAACAGTAGTGGCAGTTACCCGTTCAGCAAAGAAGACCCATCCGAACAGTGCTGCCCACAAGAATCCCGAATATTCCATCGGCATCAATACCTGGGCTTCGGCGCGCGCATAGGCCCAGGTCAGCGCAAATGCGCCTGCTACGGTCAACCCAGCAGAGATTGCAATGTCGCGCAGTGCGGCTGGTTCTGGCAGCGTAAAAAACCACGGCGCGAATACCAGCAGGACAAGGCAGGCCACGCCGCTATGAAAGGTGGTGGCCTCTGCCGGGCTTGAGACCAGCGCTTGTTTGCGAATGATGATGAAGTTCACTGCATAGAGCATGGCAGAAAAGAATATCGCCCCAAGACCGAGCAGCGTTTCAGTCTGGTATTCCGCTTCTCCCAATCGCCCGCTGACAATCACAACTGTCCCGGCCAGGCCAAGAATCGACGCAAGGATCGATTCCTTGCGTATCACTTCGCCGAGCCAAACAGCGGCAAGATAAAGCGCTATCAAAGGCGCGACGAATGAAATGGCAATGGCTTCTGCAAGCGGCAATTTGGTTATCGCATAGAAGAAGCTTAGCGCCATAAAGCCGGACACTGTGCCCCGCAGAAAATGCAGTTTTAGAACAGGCTGCGAAGGCCAACGCCCTCCGGAACCGAGCCAGATCGGCGCGATAATCGCCGTACCCATGGCCGAGCGAAGAAGTGACGCGCTATAGGCGCCTGCGGCAAGGGCCGCCACTTTCATGAAGGCGTCCATCAAGGCGAGAAGCCCGACCCCTAGCAATGCAGCCGCAATTGGAAGCAAGATGCTGTGCCGTCCGCCCATTCGGCGGGCATAGCGGCGACCCGCTAGCGCGTCATCTCAATTAATCAATTCAGCCATGCGAAAGGCGCAATTGATAGTGAGAGACAAGTGAATTATATTGAATCCAAGGCATTGTGTGGCGCGAAGCTGTTACACGGGACTGAACAAAGAATGCGAGCTAAATCAGGTAAATGGTTGGTCAGCGCGGCTATGGTCGCGCTCGCGGTGCATGCGCCAGCGCTTGCGCAGGACGCCGAACTGGATGACCCCCTGACGCAGGCTGAAACGCTTCCTGAAGCCGAAGCGGAACGTGAACCCGCACCGCGCAATATGGAAGAGGCATTCCCGCGCATGTTCTCTGACCCGATCGTGCAGGGCGAATACGGCGGTGAAGTTGTCCCACTCACGCAGGAATGGACGCCTGCGCAGGCATCAGCGCTCGCTCTTGTCATTCGTGATATCGGCAGAGAAGGTCTCGACCCGGCCGATTACCGTCTTATAGAACTTATGACCGAGATCGGCCGCGGCGCGTCAGACCGGCTTAGCGAAATTGCAAGCGAAGCCTTCGTCTGGTTGGTTGAAGACCTACGTGATGGGCGCACACCAATGGAGGCGCGCAAGCAATGGTTCGTGATTGACCCTGATCGCGACGTGTATCGCAGCGGAGAATTGATGCGGACGGCGCTGGAAAGCGGCGATATTGCCGGTGCGTTTGAACAGATCAAACCAACGCACCCGGACTACACACGGTTGCGAGATGCCTTGGCGAACACTCCGGAAGAGGATGCGCAAACCCGCAAATTGATCCGCGCCAATATGGATCGCTGGCGCTGGCTCGGGCGCGACTTGGGCAATCAATATCTGATAACCAATGTGCCTGAGTATCAACTTCGGCTGACAGTGCGTGACAAGATCATAAGCAGTTATCGTACCATTGTCGGCAAACCCGGACGCACCGCCACACCGCAACTTGCGGAGACTGTTGAAGGTGTTGTCTTCAACCCGACCTGGACGGTTCCACAATCGATTGTTGTGGGTGAAGGACTAGGCGACAAAGTTCTCAACAATCCTGCGTGGGCTCGTTCGCAAGGCTACACACGTGCGCAATACGATGGCTGGGTCAGCGTGGTCCAGCAGCCAGGACCGACGAATTCGCTGGGACGGATGAAGCTGCACATGCCCAATGAGCATGCGATTTTTCTGCATGACACACCGTCGCGCCATCTGTTCGCAAACGATATGCGGGCCCTAAGTCATGGGTGTATCCGCACTGAGCGCGCGCTGGAACTGGCCATCACAATGGCGATTTTGGGGCGTGGTGTAACAAAAGAAGAGGCGGTCGAAATTGCTACCTCGGGCAAGTATACGTTAGTGCCGATCGAGCGCCGACTACCTGTCTACATCACCTATTTCACCATGGCCACGGATATTAATGGCGAGCTGAAAACCTTTGAGGACATTTATGATCGTGACGGACCTGTTCTCGCGAGCCTAGAGATGCCGCGCAGAGCTGATCGTGCGCGCCACACCGATGAAGAGGTGATTGTAATCGAGGATGACCTGCAGGACGCGCCCTAAGTTCTAGAACGTTCCCGTCGCATATCGCTGCACCAGGGTTGGTCTGTCCGGCCGCAAGGGCTCGATGTTGACTGGATGGCGTGTGCCATCGTCTTCCAGACCTAGGCTGTCCGCGAAGAGCAATCTGCCGCCTGACAAGTTGGTGAGCGCGATCCGGAATTGTTCTTCACCCAAGGCAAAACAACCATTTGAGCGCCCCAGACGGCCCCACTGCTCGATATGCGACGGCTCGGCATATTTGGCGCGGTGCATCACGATATAGCGGCTGAGCGCGGCATCATTGGTCGGATCGAGGCCGCCCAACCGCACCGATGTGCCGAAGCGTCCCTGATACCATTCCCACGTCACATAAGCGCCGCGGCTGGTCGCGTTGGAACCTTCGACATTGGAATAGTTGTTGAGCCAGCCGTCATGTTCCGGATCGGAGCCGGTACCGTGGCTGACGTGAAAGCTTTGCACTTCTTCGCGTTCCAGATTGACGAAGTGGAAGCGGCGCTTGGCCGAGTGCAGGCCAAAGTCCGCGATGCCCACTATGTCGCGTTTCCAGATCGCCTCGCCGGCACGGTCAAGTTCAGCTCTGGCCAGTTCGATCAGAGCTCTGTTACGCACAGAGCCTTTCCGCACCTGCGCAAAAACGCGCGCGGGCGCGGCCAATGCCGCGCTGCTTGCCAATCCGCCAATCAAAAGATCACGCCGTTTCATCGTTGTGCAGTATACCGCAAAACCGTACCAAAGGTGAAGCCATTTAGTCTGCTTCGTGGATAGCCTTTGCTTGCATCCCCAGCCGGATCAAGTCGAGCACTTCCTGTCCGCTGGCGAGCGCGAAGAGCCCTTTGTTCGGGCCGTGAGTATCAATCTGCTCGCTGGGGAATGCCATCGAGTTGACGCCATATGTTCCGCTGGGCTGATGCAAGGCAACGAAACCATAGGCATCGTTCCAATGCCCGCCGGGCTTGGCGTGCTTGTCAACAAAGGTGATATGGCAATCGGGATCTTCGTCGATCAGCGTATCAACGAAGGCAAGGCCTACTGCGCCTGCACCAACAATAAGATAGTCTGTTTCATGATCGGCCATTCGAGGCCCTCCTGTTTCTTCTGCGCTGCGACTGCCCTCTGCCTAAGTTAAACCTCTGTGGACGACACTTGTGAATTTTCGTCCGCCATAGCCAGCATCGATCGCGCGTGCCGAGCGGCGACTTTGCCTTGGTCGTCGCCATACCCCCCACCAAGGGCGGAGGCGATCGGTAGACTAAGTTGGCGTGACTGACGGACCACGAAACGGTCGCGGGTCTCCAGCCCGGCGTCGCTAAGCGCAAGCCGGCCGAGCCTGTCATCCGCATGCGGATCGACACCAGCTTGATACAGCACGAGGTCGGGCACGAAATCTGCCAACAGGTTTGGTAGATGCTTCTCCAGCGTCTCCATATATCCATCGTCGTCTACGCCATCGGGCAAACCCACATCTAAACTCGAGCGGGCTTTCCGCACGGGGAAATTCTTTTCCGCATGTATGGAGAAAGTGAACACAGTCTCGAGGCTTGCGAGCAGGCTCGCGGTACCATCACCCTGATGCACGTCAAGATCGACGATCAGGATACGACTAGCATCGCCTTCTGCAATCAAACGATTTGAAGTGACCGCCAGATCGTTAAAGACGCAGTAGCCCGCGCCGGTATCATACAGCGCATGATGGCTGCCCGCGGCGGAATTGGCGGCATAGCCGTGATCCATTGCTAGTTTAGCCGCTAGCCAGGTCCCACCATTGGTGTGACGCACGCGGCTTGAAATTTGCGGTGTAACTGGGAAACCAATCCGGCGTTCCTTCTCGCGAGGGACGGCGGCGCGAAGCACTTCGTCGACATAGTTGGGGCAATGCACTGCTTCCAGCCATTCGCGCGGCATCGGCTCAGGTGCATATTCGGTCATGGCCGCTCCGCTTCGACGAAGCGCTTCCATCACGAGGTAGTATTTGTCGAACTTGAAAGTGCCGCGCTCTGGGCGCGGCGCCATATAGTCAGCGTGATGAACAACATGGAGCATATCAAGCGGCTATTGTGTGATCGAATACGATATTGACGCCCAATAAGATCAGCATCACGCCACCGGCAATCTCTGCATGGCGACCGAACCTGTCGCCGGCGCGCTGCCCGAATTCAATTGCGATGGCGGAGAGAACCGCAGTCACTACGGCAATTGTTGCGCAGGTTGCCAGCGGCGGGAGATCCAATGTCGGAAGAGTTATACCGGCCGCAAATGCATCAACACTCGTGGCAATCGAGGCAGCCAATA
>Ga0222714_10007370_pt1 | contig 10086 bp, 8 predicted proteins | sample C33_3DmetaG_FD_165048 | JGI IMG/M metagenome (GOLD analysis project Ga0222714, IMG submission 165048) | Estuarine water microbial communities from San Francisco Bay, California, United States - C33_3D | ecosystem: Environmental > Aquatic > Marine > Unclassified | place: USA: California... | reverse complement strand
TGTTCTTTAAAAATTTGGATAGCTAAAGCGTGTGGGCACTTTGTGCTGCGTAGTGTTTTTGACGCGTGTACTGGTCTTTTATTAGGCCAGTTTGCTCAAAATATATAGCAGTAAATGAAGTGCTCATACTTAATAGGATTCTTGTTAATAGAATTTTTTGAGTAAGAGCCTGTCCCGGCTTGCCGGGGCAAAAAGAGATTGAACTGAAGAGTTTGATCCTGGCTCAGATTGAACGCTGGCGGCATGCTTTACACATGCAAGTCGAACGGTAACGCGGGCTTCGGCCTGGCGACGAGTGGCGGACGGGTGAGTAATGCATCGGAACGTATCCATTTGTGGGGGATAGCCCGGCGAAAGCCGGATTAATACCGCATAAGCTCTGAGGAGGAAAGCGGGGGACCTTCGGGCCTCGCGCTGATGGAGCGGCTGATGTCGGATTAGCTTGTTGGTAGGGTAAAGGCCTACCAAGGCGACGATCCGTAGCTGGTCTGAGAGGATGATCAGCCACACTGGAACTGAGACACGGTCCAGACTCCTACGGGAGGCAGCAGTGGGGAATTTTGGACAATGGGGGAAACCCTGATCCAGCCATGCCGCGTGCGGGAAGAAGGCCCTCGGGTTGTAAACCGCTTTCAGACGGAAAGAAATAGCGCAAGTTAATACCTTGTGTTGATGACGGTACCGTCAGAAGAAGCACCGGCTAACTACGTGCCAGCAGCCGCGGTAATACGTAGGGTGCGAGCGTTAATCGGAATTACTGGGCGTAAAGCGTGCGCAGGCGGTTCTCTAAGACAGGTGTGAAATCCCCGGGCTTAACCTGGGAATTGCGCTTGTGACTGGAGGACTAGAGTGTGGAAGAGGGGGATGGAATTCCTGGTGTAGCAGTGAAATGCGTAGATATCAGGAGGAACACCGATGGCGAAGGCAGTCCCCTGGGCCAACACTGACGCTCATGCACGAAAGCGTGGGGAGCAAACAGGATTAGATACCCTGGTAGTCCACGCCCTAAACGATGTCAACTAGTTGTTGGGGAAGGAGACTTCTTTAGTAACGTAGCTAACGCGTGAAGTTGACCGCCTGGGGAGTACGGCCGCAAGGTTAAAACTCAAAGGAATTGACGGGGACCCGCACAAGCGGTGGATGATGTGGATTAATTCGATGCAACGCGAAAAACCTTACCTACCCTTGACATGTGAGGAACTTGTGAGAGATCACTTGGTGCCCGAAAGGGAACCTCAACACAGGTGCTGCATGGCTGTCGTCAGCTCGTGTCGTGAGATGTTGGGTTAAGTCCCGCAACGAGCGCAACCCTTGTCATTAGTTGCTACATTTAGTTGAGCACTCTAATGAGACTGCCGGTGACAAACCGGAGGAAGGTGGGGATGACGTCAAGTCCTCATGGCCCTTATGGGTAGGGCTTCACACGTCATACAATGGCACGTACAGAGGGTTGCCAACCCGCGAGGGGGAGCCAATCCCAGAAAGCGTGTCGTAGTCCGGATTGTTCTCTGCAACTCGAGAACATGAAGTCGGAATCGCTAGTAATCGCGGATCAGAATGCCGCGGTGAATACGTTCCCGGGTCTTGTACACACCGCCCGTCACACCATGGGAGTAGGTTTCACCAGAAGTAGCTAGCCTAACCGTAAGGAGGGCGGTTACCACGGTGAGATTTATGACTGGGGTGAAGTCGTAACAAGGTAGCCGTATCGGAAGGTGCGGCTGGATCACCTCCTTTCTAGAGTAATAGCAAGCGCAAAGACATTTTGCTTGTATGAAGTGCTCACATGCTTTAGTTATCCGCTGAACTCGAGACTATTTTTAGGCCGGGTCTGGGTCTGTAGCTCAGTTGGTTAGAGCACACGCTTGATAAGCGTGGGGTCGATGGTTCAAGTCCATCCAGACCCACCAAGCGATTTTGACCGGAGGGGCTATAGCTCAGCTGGGAGAGCACCTGCTTTGCAAGCAGGGGGTCATCGGTTCGATCCCGATTAGCTCCACCAAATCTAGTCTTTAGGAGTGAGGAGTGAGGAGTGAGGAGTTATGTATTAACTCTTTAGTCCTCACCCTTCATTGGGTGTAGTGTTCTTTAACAATATGGAAGAAGTCGATCTAATGTGTTGTTTTGTGATGAAGCAACGTGTTGGATCATGGGTTTAGATTGCATTGTTTAGTGCTTCTTAATGGAGTGCTTAGACATGTTATCTGTGATTTTTTTAAATGAAGTTAAATCAAGCGTATTAAAGATTCTATAGTGATGCGATTAAGTGGTATGCAAGGCTATAGGGTCAAGCGAATAAGTGCATGAGGTGGATGCCTTGGCGATTACAGGCGATGAAGGACGTGGTAGCCTGCGATAATCTGTGGGGAGCTGGCAAACAAGCTTTGATCCACAGGTCTCCGAATGGGGAAACCCAGCCCGTAAGGGTTATCCTGGTCTGAATTCATAGGACCAGAGAAGCGAACCCGCTGAACTGAAACATCTAAGTAGGCGGAGGAAAAGAAATCAACCGAGATTCCGGAAGTAGCGGCGAGCGAAACCGGACCAGCCAGTGTGATTTAGCAGCTGTTCTAGCAAAACGGTATGGAAAGGCCGACCATAGTGGGTGATAGTCCCGTATGCGAAAGATCAGTTGTGGAACTAGGTACACGAAAAGTAGGGCGGGACACGTGGAATCCTGTCTGAACATGGGGGGACCATCCTCCAAGGCTAAATACTCGTAATCGACCGATAGTGAACCAGTACCGTGAGGGAAAGGCGAAAAGAACCCCGGGAGGGGAGTGAAATAGATCCTGAAACCGCATGCATACAAACAGTAGGAGCCTCTGCTTCAAGAGTATTTTTATTGAGTGCTTTTGAAGCAGGGGTGACTGCGTACCTTTTGTATAATGGGTCAGCGACTTACATTTACTGGCAAGCTTAACCTTGTAGGGGAGGCGTAGGGAAACCGAGTCCGAATAGGGCGATTCAGTCGGTAGGTGTAGACCCGAAAGCGGATGATCTACCCATGGCCAGGTTGAAGCGAGGGTAACACCTCGTGGAGGACCGAACCAACTAACGTTGAAAAGTTAGTGGATGAGCTGTGGGTAGGGGTGAAAGGCTAAACAAATCCGCAAATAGCTGGTTCTCTCCGAAAACTATTTAGGTAGTGCCTCGTGTTACACCTTCGGGGGTAGAGCACTGTTTTGGCTAGGGGGTCGTTATAGATCTACCAAACCAAGGCAAACTCCGAATACCGAAGAGTGCATTCACGGGAGACAGTGCACCGGGTGCTAACGTCCGGACACAAGAGGGAAACAACCCAGACCGCCAGCTAAGGTCCCGAATTATGACTAAGTGGTCAACGAAGTGAGAAGGCCCAGACAGCCAGGAGGTTGGCTTAGAAGCAGCCACCCTTTAAAGAAAGCGTAATAGCTCACTGGTCGAGTCGTCTTGCGCGGAAGATGTACCGGGGCTCAAGTCATAAACCGAAGCTGCGGATTCAAACATCTTTGATGTTTGAGTGGTAGGAGAGCGTTCCGTACGCCTGTGAAGGTGGATCGTAAGGTCTGCTGGAGGTATCGGAAGTGCGAATGCTGACATGAGTAGCGATAAAGGGGGTGAAAAGCCCCCTCGCCGAAAGCCCAAGGTTTCCTGCGCAACGTTCATCGGCGCAGGGTGAGTCGGCCCCTAAGGTGAGGGCGAAAGCCGTAGCTGATGGGAATCTGGTTAATATTCCAGAACCGCCATGTAATGCGATGGGGTGACGGAGAAGGTTAGGCAATCCGGGTGTTGGATGTCCCGGTGAAGTGTGTAGGCGGAGCTCTTAGGCAAATCCGGGAGCTCAACGCTGAGGCACGGGACCAGCGAAGCTTGTCTTCGCGAAGTTGCTGATACCATGCTTCCAAGAAAAGCCTCTAAGCTTCAGTTACATGGGACCGTACCGTAAACGGACACACGTGGGCGGGATGAAAATTCTAAGGCGCTTGAGAGAACTCAGGAGAAGGAACTCGGCAAATTGACACCGTAACTTCGGAAGAAGGTGTGCCCTGTTAGGGTGAAGGGACTTGCTCCCCGAGCTCGAGAGGGTTGCAGAGAATCGGTGGCTGCGACTGTTTATTAAAAACATAGCACTGTGCTAACACGAAGAGTGGACGTATACGGTGTGACGCCTGCCCGGTGCCGGAAGGTTAATTGATGGGGTGCAAGCTCTTGATCGAAGCCCCGGTAAACGGCGGCCGTAACTATAACGGTCCTAAGGTAGCGAAATTCCTTGTCGGGTAAGTTCCGACCTGCACGAATGGCGTAACGATGGCCACACTGTCTCCTCCTGAGACTCAGCGAAGTTGACATGGTTGTGATGATGCAATCTACCCGCGGCTAGACGGAAAGACCCCGTGCACCTTTACTGTAGCTTTGCATTGGACTGTGATGGAATTTGTGTAGGATAGCTGGGAGGCTGTGAAGAGTAGACGCTAGTTTGCTTGGAGCCGACGTTGAAATACCAGCCTGATTGTATTGCGGTTCTAACCTAGGTCCCTTATCGGGATCGGGGACCGTGCATGGTAGGCAGTTTGACTGGGGCGGTCTCCTCCTAAAGGGTAACGGAGGAGTTCGAAGGTTCGCTAGGTACGGTCGGACATCGTACTGATAGTGCATTGGCAAAAGCGAGCTTGACTGCGAGACCGACGGGTCGAGCAGGTGCGAAAGCAGGACAAAGTGATCCGGTGGTTCTGAATGGAAGGGCCATCGCTCAACGGATAAAAGGTACGCCGGGGATAACAGGCTGATCTCCCCCAAGAGTTCATATCGACGGGGAGGTTTGGCACCTCGATGTCGGCTCATCACATCCTGGGGCTGTAGCCGGTCCCAAGGGTATGGCTGTTCGCCATTTAAAGTGGTACGCGAGCTGGGTTTAGAACGTCGTGAGACAGTTTGGTCCCTATCTACCGTGGGCGCTGGAAGTTTGAGAGGGCCTGCTCCTAGTACGAGAGGACCGGAGTGGACGTAGCTCTGGTGTACCGGTTGTGACGCCAGTCGCATTGCCGGGTAGCTAACTACGGAAGAGATAAGCGCTGAAAGCATCTAAGTGCGAAACTCGCCTCAAGATGAGACTTCCCGGAGGTTTAACCTCCCTAAAGGGTCGTTGCAGACTACAACGTTGATAGGTCGGGTGTGCAAGCGCAGTAATGCGTTGAGCTAACCGATACTAATTGCCCGTGCGGCTTGATCCTATAGCCTTGCGTATCGCAGGGATATTGGGACGCTTGCAAGATAAAAGAAAAATCAGCTAAACCAAGACTTCTTCCATTTAGTTAAAGGCAAAGAAAGAATTTAGAGCTTTGCCTGGTAGCAATAGCGAGGTGGTACCACTCCTTCCCATTCCGAACAGGACAGTGAAACGCCTCTGCGCCGATGATAGTGCGAGGTATACCGTGCGAAAGTAGGACACTGCCAGGCTCCCTATACGAACCCTCTGTTTGCTCACGCAGACAGAGGGTTTTTTATTTACTAGAGAGAAGAAAAGTTACGGGACCATTATTAACCAGTGATACTTGCATATCGGATCCAAATTTTCCGACTTCGACATTGCTATATTTATTACGAACTAACCCTACAAACGCATCAAACATGTGTTTACTAAAATTCGTTGGAGCAGAATTTGAAAAATTTGGACGGAGCCCTTTTTTTGTGTCTGCTGATAGCGTGAACTGAGGCACCAGAAGTATTCCCCCCTCAATATCTCTAACGGAAAGATTCATTTTATCGTTCGCGTCCGTAAATATTCTATATTTGGTTAATTTTTCTGCCATTCTTTCAAGGTTCTTAGAGTCATCGCTTTTCTCAATACAAATAAAAGCTAACAATCCTTGATTTATCTGACCAACTACTAAATTTTTGACTGAGACACTGGCAGTGGTTACGCGCTGGACAAGAGCTAGCATTTTTTATATACCTACAGTTTATTAGTAATCATAGTTATAGCGATCATAATGGAAGATCTAATCGATAATCGAATGCAAACTGCTTTCCTTGGTGGGGGATGTTTCTGGTGCCTAGAGGCGGCTTTTTCACGCCTATCAGCCGTTCAGCAAGTGGAGTCTGGTTATATGGGAGGGGAAATTGAAAATCCAACCTACCAACAAGTTTGCGGAGGCTATACTGGACATGCTGAGGTGGTTAAGGTCGTATTCGATAGTAAAAATTTGTCATACAAAGACATATTGCGGATATTTTTTTGTATACATGACCCTACTACGTTGAATAGACAGGGTAATGATGTTGGGCCTCAATATCGATCAGTTATCTTTTTTCGCAATAATCCTCAGGAGAAAGCTGCTGTTGAAATTATTAAAGAAATGGAAGCCGCTAAACTTTATGAGAATCCTCTTGTGACAGAGGTATGCAAGGCTGGAGAATTTTTTAGGGCGGAGGATTATCATCAAGGGTATTACGATGCCAATGCCTCTCAACCATATTGTCAGTACGTAATTAGCCCCAAAATTGAAAAGTTAAAAAAACTTTGGGCTGATGTCTTAAGATGAATCTAAAAATTAAATTCTTTTAGAACTCTCCCGGGACCGGTAGCATTTAATAGTAGTCCGCTCTCATCTTTCGTTCGGGTGCCGTTCACCCATGTGCCAACAACACCGCTGGATTCACGCACCATCCGATAACCTCCAGCTGGTAAGTCGTCTATTTTCTTTAGGCTCGAGATACCTAAATTCGATTCATCGAATAAAACCAAGTCTGCAAACTTTCCGATCTCGATTGAACCGCGATCCTTAATTCGATATCTTTCAGCGATATCCAAGGTCAATTTTTTTATACCTTCCTCGATTGAGAAAGAGTTACGTTTTTTTACCCAATGACTCAAGAAATATAATCCGAAACCGGCATCACACAAAAACTCAAGATGCGCGCCCGCATCTGAAAGCGCCAGTAACGCATTTGGATGTTTGAGTAGTTTCTCGACTGCATCATCATTATTTTGGAATAGTTTCCCTATAAATTGACTTTTTATATTCTGATCAAAAAACCAACTCAGTGGATCAACCCCTGCGTCTTCAGCCAACTTGGTTATGGGGGTTTCGTTGAGCTCAATTTTTTCCCATTCTCCATTGAATAGTGCGCCCTTTTTATGGATGTTTAAATCCGCCCTAAATTTCTCTCTAAATTTCTTCGATTTATAAATTTGCGATTTAGCTTCATGATCAGATTTCTTAATCTCATCAAAAGCAGAGTGTGCAAAAAATGGGTATGGATTTTCTAAAGAGAAATCGAACGACAGGGGATGCGGATTTGCATGTATGTAAATCTCTTGACCGCGGTTGGATACCTCCTTAGCTTTTTCGTAATAATCGAGGGCTGCATTTGGATCCGAGTCGTTATGCATAGCGAGCACTGTAACGATAAATGCCGGGCATCCGGATTCGTTGAGCATGCCCTCAATGTATTCTGGGTGAGCACGAGGACCAGACGCGACAACGAATGCTCTCCTCTTGCGTTTGAGTGCGCTGATTAACCTGAATATCTCTTTATCTGATGCTATTGTCGAGGGCATTGGTAGCCCATTAAAGCCCGAGTGATTAGGGGAAAATGACGAAGCAAAGCCAATTGCCCCTGCCTCCAACCCTTCATCTACCAGATACTCCATTCTATTTAGTTCTTCATTGGTTGGCTGTATTCTGATTGACGCCTCCGCACCCATGATCGCGGTTCTGATCGTGGAGTGCCCGATAAGAGCTGCTACATTTGCGAATGGTTTAATGTCTTCTAGACGGTCCAAGTAGTCTGGGAAAGTGGCGAAGTTCCATCGAGTCCCCTCTAATAAACTGTTCTCGTTCATTCCCTCAACGACAGATAAATTTCTAAGCAGAGTTTCCCTCTGCGCCTCAGGGCACGGTGCTATTCCAAAACCGCAGTTACCTATGACTACGGTCGTGACGCCCAGAGATGATGATGGGGAGAGGGTATTATCCCAAGTGATCTGAGCATCGTAGTGCGTGTGTACGTCAATGATGCCAGGCATTAGAGTCAGACCAGAAGCGGCGACTAAGTTTGTACAGTTTGATCCGAGATTTCCGATATCTACAATCTTGTCTCCTTTGATGCCAACATCTCCGGTTTTCGAGGGCCGGCCAGTGCCATCAACGATCTTGACTGATTGGATTATGGTGTCGAGGGCGTGGTCGGTCATTTAGTTTGCGACGGATAGTTGATGAGTGATGAGATTAGAGATGTATCAACTTCAATCGGATACGATAAGATCCGTGAGCTTAAGCTTTTACCGTAGTTATCCAAGCATAGCGACCTCGATACTCCCCCTCCAAGGGCGTTCTCACATACGAAGTTTAGTGCACTAATTTTTTCTACCATGTATCTTGTAACGTCTCCATTAACTACACCCCGATACCAATCTTTAAATTTTTCTGCGGTTAGTTGATCTTTTAAAGGGCCAAAAAGCTCTGGAGAGTATGCTATGACTGCGATATTTGAGGTGTTACCTTTGTCTCCAGAGCGGCAATGTGCTAGGTGCTTCAATTTGACTGCAATCATAAATATTCAACTTTTAAAAAAATTGACACTCGGTGATATAACCTCCCGATTTACCAAAGAGGAGTAAACGCCGATAATTTCTCTGACTCGCTCTTGATGTGGTACCCGCTTGCCAGTCATACCTACGCCAGAGACTGCCATTCCGTCCACTTCTCGTCCAACCTTTAAGGCCTCGTCTCTCGTTTTTGTCCTCGCGGCCACTCTAACCGCAACCTCGTATGGAGCATCAATTTCAGCTGGAGTCATGGCTCCATGTATCGCGTTTAGGCCCAGCAGGTCTATGCGTATTTCTTCTGCTTTTAGTTCGACGATCTTGAATCTCTCTTCGAGAATTTTTTTGGCAATTTTTGCTCGATTTAGCGCGCCCTCACCAGCGTAGAAAAACATGTCTTCTCCAATGTATCCTTCTTTGCAACCCAGCGATACCTTCAGTGAGTCCGTTTTTGGTTTGCCTCGAATGTTTGATACTCGAATGCGATTCTCTCCAGCACTCTCGATATCGACCTGCGAGAAATCTACGACAACATCTGGCGTTATGTAGTTAGAGGGGTCGTGCACTTCGTACAGCAACTGTTCTTTAACGGTTCTCTCGTCAACCACTCCGCCAGTTCCCTCAAGCTTTGTGATGATAGCGGATCCGTCACTTTCCACTTCCGCTATTGGTAATCCAAGGTCCCACGGGTTTTTCACATCTTTAAATCCTGGATCTATAAAGTAACCCCCTGTGACTTGAGCCCCACACTCTAGCAGGTGGCCGATGCCGTAGCCTTGCCCTAGTCTTTCAATATCTGATTCGTCCCATCCGAATTCGAACATCATTGGAGCCGCAAAAAGGGTCGGGTCTGCTACTCGGCCGGTAATGACGATCTCCGCGCCAGCGTGAAGTGATTCGACTATTGGTTTGGCTCCGAGATAAACTTCTGCTGAAACCAATGATTCTGCGAGGGTGGAAGTCGGCTTCCCAGTCTCCGTTACTCTGTCGGTAATCGCCAGTACCCTATCCGAGATCAAGCTGCCATTCACCGAGGCCACCGTAATGCCTTTCTTTCCTAATTTCCTTAACCAATAAACGACTCGCTCTGCCGCTCCATCGGGGTTGATCCAGCCTTGGTTGCTTATTATTTTCGTTTTGTTTTTTAGGCAAGCTGGGAGTGCGGCCTCAAGACGGTCATCCAGCCAAGTGTCGTATCCGGGAAACGAGGGGTCAGCCCTTTTTTTTACTTGAGCGGCGGATATCGTTGCCTCTGCCATAGTCTCAAAGCAAAGGTAGTCAAGGTTTCCCTTTTCGGCGAGCATTTTGGCTGGCGAAATGCGGTCTCCCCACCACGCAGATCCACACCCTATCCTAAGCGCCATTGTTCCACGCATAGAAACAGATTTTTATAATTTTTGTAACACTATGTTTTTTCATGGGAATAAAGTTATCATTTTTATGTAGAGAGGTATAATATTTTTTGGTTGGCAGTTTCAAATTTAAGATCTAAGAAAAAATATTTTGGCATGAGCGAATCAAACACACTATCCTCGGTTCAGAAGGCATGTCGAATT
>Ga0222714_10007369_pt1 | contig 10087 bp, 9 predicted proteins | sample C33_3DmetaG_FD_165048 | JGI IMG/M metagenome (GOLD analysis project Ga0222714, IMG submission 165048) | Estuarine water microbial communities from San Francisco Bay, California, United States - C33_3D | ecosystem: Environmental > Aquatic > Marine > Unclassified | place: USA: California... | reverse complement strand
ATTGATGTCCCCCTTTTTTATTAGCTTCCATAAAGATGGGGCCAGCGGTATAGTCTACAACATCGAGATTCATTACTTTGGCGGCTTTGCTGAGGGCCATTTCTGCATTTTCAATCATCAACTCTTCTCCAAATACATTGATGTGGCTTTTGGTGCGCCCAGTAATTTGAATTCGGTAGGGATTCAAACAAGTAAACTTTATGGTGTCACCAATTTTATAACGCCACAAACCCGCATTGGTGGTGATGACCATGGCATAATTTTTAGCCCGTTCAACCTCGCTCAGGGGAATGATGACTTCAGTCTCCTCCCGATCCATTTGATCCATGGGAATAAATTCATAAAAAATACCGTAATCCAGCATCAGCAAAAGCTCTTGGGATTGATTTTGATCTTGCATCCCAAAGAACCCTTCTGAGGCATTAAAAATTTCAAAAAAGTTAAGGTCAGAGCCTTTAAATAATTTTTCAAATTGTGCCCGATAGGGATGAAAACTCACCCCTCCGTGGAAGTAAACTTCAATCATAGGCCATACTTCGGTGATCGTGGCTTTCTTGGTTTTTTTCAGTACATTTTGCAGTAAAACCAACATCCATGAGGGGACACCAGCCAAACTGGTTACTTTTTCTCCTATTGTTTCGTTGATGATGGCCTCCATTTTGCTTTCCCATTCGGACATTAGAGATACCTTTTGGCTGGGCGTACTGCCCAGTTCTGCCCAAAAAGGAAGGTTGTCAATGATAATGGCTGAGAGGTCTCCAAAAGAGGTATCGGTATGGTGATACAATTCGCTACTGCCGCCTAAGCGGAGGCACTTGCCCGCCAATATTTGAGCATTCTCATTGTTGTTGTAATAAATGGAAAGCATATCTTTTCCGGCTTTGTAATGACATTTCTCTAAGGACTCATTACTGATGGGGATGAATTTACTTTTTGCATTGGTGGTGCCACTGGATTTGGCAAACCATTTGATGGGGGTAGCCCAGAAAATATTTTGCTCTCCTTTTCTGCACCGTTCTATTTGATCCACGATATCCTCATAGCCTACCACAGGCATTCGGTTTTTAAAATCGTCATAATTTTTAATGGATTGAAAATCGTATTTTTTCCCTACTTCTGTTTTTGAGGCGTTGTTCAAAAGACCGTATAGCACTTCCTGCTGTACCTCATTGGGGTATTTCATAAACAATTCCATTTGATGAATTCGTTTTTTAAGGAACCAGGAGGCGACAGAGTTGAAAAGGGGAATTGGCATAAGAAAAATGTATCTTTAGACTATAAATATATAACTTTCGTTTCAAGATGTTCAAAGGAGTTTTAAAGAAAATGATTACCGAAATAGGGGATCCTATTCGTTATTTTCTCAATTTAGAAAATGACTATTTGGAGATGAACCAATTTTTGGACCAAACCCTCAAAATTGATTTTGCGGGGACTCAATGTTTGAGTTGCCTTGCTTTGAAACCCCTTTTTAGACAAGGTTTTTGCAAAAGTTGTTTTTTTGAAATTCCCTCGGCCGGAGACTGGGTTATGCGCCCCGAATTGAGCAAAGCCCATTTGGGTGAAGAGGATCGCGATTTGGACTATGAAAAAAAAGTACAATTGCAACCCCATTGGGTCTATTTGGCGCTGAGCAGTCACCTCAAAGTTGGAGTTACACGAAAAAGTCAGATTCCTACCCGATGGATTGACCAGGGGGCTCATCAAGCCATTGGAATTTTGGAAGTGCCCAATCGATATCTGGCTGGAGTGGCCGAAGTGAGTTTGAAAGAATATTTTTCGGATAAGACCCACTGGCGTAAAATGTTGCAAAACGAGTTTGAAGAGGTGTCTTGGGAGGAATCGATCCATCTGGCGGAAGAGGGGCTTCCCAAAGATTTAAAACCCTATATCATTCGGGATCAAAAGGTGAGCGAATTACAATTCCCCGTTTTGCAGTACCCAGAAAAGGTTAAAAGTTTAAACTTGGAGAAAGAAAACACCTACACAGGAGTACTGAAAGGGATCAAGGGTCAGTATTTACTTTTTGAAGACCAAACCGTTTACAACATCCGTTCCAATGAAGGTACAGTGGTGGAGATTTTTATCGGTTAATTTTCAGTTTTTGAGGATTCTTCCAACAACTGATTAAGTTTTTTAAGTTCTTCGGGTTTGAGGTACCGCCATTTTCCCACTTTTACGTCCAGTTTTACATTCATAATCCTAACCCTTTTCAGGTCGGTAACTCGGTAGTTCAAATACTCACACATCCTTCGTATTTGTCGGTTTAATCCTTGGGTTAAAATTATTCTGAATTGATTTTTATGGGTCTGTTTTACAAAACATTTTCGGGTAACGGTATCTAATATAGGCACTCCGTTTCCCATCTTTTGGATGAAATCATTGGTGATGGGTTTGTTGACCGTAACGAGGTATTCTTTTTCGTGATTGTTTCGGGCTCGCAGTATTTTATTGACAATGTCCCCATCATTGGTAAGAAAAATGAGCCCTTCACTGGGCTTGTCCAATCGGCCAATAGGAAAGATTCTCTTGGGATAATTGATAAAATCAATGATGTTGTCCTTTTCTACATGGGTATCGGTCGTGCAAACAATTCCCTTAGGTTTGTTAAAAGCCAGATAAACATTTTTGTTTTTGGGGGGATTCAGCGCCTCTCCATTGACGGTGATCTGGTCTTCTGGGCTGACCTTGATCCCCATTTCGGCTTTTTTCCCGTTGACCCAAACCCTTCCGGCATCAATCAATTTATCGGCTTCTCTGCGGGAGCAATAGCCAATTTCACTCAGGTATTTATTGATTCGGGTTAGGCTTGTTTCTTCCATTTTATAATCTTATTTCTTCCCCCCTTTTTAGGTCAAACTTTTTTCTGAATATCCCCACAAATAAATAAAGCAGAGGGGTATCTAAAGCGGCTACAATCACTTTGAAGACAAAGCCCGACAATACCAATCCAATAAATAAATCCCAGGGTAAAATCCCGAATAGGGAAAGCAGTAGGACTACAGAAAAGGTATCTAAAAATTGTGAGACAAAAGTAGAAAAGTTATTTCTCAACCACAGCATTTTACCCTGAGTCAGTTTTTTCCAAAAATGATAAATTCTGATGTCAACAAATTGGGCCAAAAGATAGGCCATCATGGAGGCCAAGACGGCAATAGGGGAAAGGGAAAATACCTTGGTGAACGTGGCATCGTCAACAGGTGAGCTGTTCATGGCAGGAACAAAGTCCGCAATCAATACTATTCCCATAGAAAAGAATGAAGCGAAAATTCCTGAAATGACGACTCGGTTGGCTGCTTTTTTTCCATAAATTTCTGAAATCAAATCGGTGATCAAAAAGGTGAGGGGATAGGGTAAAATCCCGACAGAAAGCTCGAACAAACGGCTTCCAAAGAGTTCTCCTTCAAAAGGATACCAATAAAAAAACTTTTGAAAAATAAGATTGGACACTACCAGTGAGGTAATGAACAAAGCGGCGAGATACAGATAAATCTTGGCAGCGAGTTCGCGATGTTGTGGTTTCATTTATTCCATTTTTATCGAATAAGGAATTCTGGTTTGAATTCCTTCCAGCTGGCTAAGTTCGATAAATTCGGAGGCAAATTTTTCAAGGGGGTGTTGTGTCAGTTTTGTTTTGGCTTCGGTAAAAGCATCCAAAATCATGCTTTCTAAATCGTCTTTGTATTTGGGATAATCCGCAATATTATAGGTTTCCAGCTGGGCCAATTCGGCGGCGGCTGCGATGGCTTCATTCAATCCCCCCAAAGCATCAATCAGACCCACCTCTAAGGCATCTTTTCCAGACCAAACCCTTCCTTGGGCAATGTCCTCGACGGTATTCATATCGATTGATCTTCCTTCGGCTACACGAGATTTGAAGGTGTAATATATTTTTTCAATAGCAGATTGGGTGCTTTTTTCGAAGCCTCTACTCAGGGGTTCAAAAACACTATACCCCATAGCATTTTCGTGGGTGGTTACTTGTTCTGCATTGATTCCAATTTTGTGGGTCATGCCTCTGATGTTTGGAAAAGCCGCCAATACTCCAATAGATCCAGTAATGGTCATGGGATCGGCATAAATTTTATCGGCCAAACAGGCGATGTAATAACCTCCTGAAGCGGCAACATTGCCCATCGATACTACGAATGGTTTTACACCCCCTAAGGCTCTGGAGGCTTGGAGGATGATTTCGGAGGTTAAGGCGTCTCCACCTGGAGAATCAATACGCAAGACTGCCGCTTTGATATTTTCGTTTTCTACAACTTCTTGAAAGGCTTTGTTGAGGGCCTCTTTTCCGATGATGTTTTCGTTTCCTTCCGTATATAGAATCGGACCTTGGGCGTAGATGATGGCTATTCGGTCTTTGATGTCTTTATTGTATTCTTGAATCCGTACATTCATTTTGTTGTAATCAAGGGTATTCAGTTTTTCCTTTGGGTCTGCGTTTAAAGCTGCTTTGATTTTATTTTCAAAATCTTCCTTATAAAGCAATCCATCAATTATACCCTGAGCTAAGGCCTCTTCGGCATTGTTTACTATAAGGTCATCGGTGAGAGCGTCAAGGGTTTGAGCAGACATTTTTCGGCTTTCAGCCACTTCATCTCTAAGGGTTTCCCAGACGTCATCCAGCAGATTTTGAATTTGCAATCGGTTTTCCTCACTCATGTGATCTTGTAAAAAAGGCTCTACCGCACTTTTGTATTTTCCATGGCGTACGACTTCCATTTTGACACCGTATTGGTTTTGAAAATCTTCGTAGTAAAGTACCTCTGAAGAAAGCCCTTTAAGTTCTATCATCCCTACGGGATTCATGAATATACTGTCTGCAATCGAACTGATGTAATAGCCTTTTTGCGACATATAATCTGAATGGGCATAGATGAATTTATTGGACGATTTGAAAGCTTTCAAGGCATTTCTGATTTCTCGTGCTTGTACCCAGCCTGAGTTGATGTTACCCGAATGGATTATGATACCCTTGATCTGGTCATCTTTTTTTGCTTTATCAATACTGCCCAGTATTTTGTCCATACCAGCTACATCGGATCCAAAATCTGAAAAGTTTTCGAATGGGTTGAAGGCAGGGCTTCTGTCCAATATAGTGGTATTTAGATCCAATTCCAGTACACTGCTATCCCCGATTTGTTTGTGATCCAGCTTTTCAAAATTTACAGCAGTGGCTATTGAAGCGATACCCATAAAAAAGAAAATGCTGATCAACCCTAATGCGACAAAGGTACCTAAACAGGAAGCTAGAAAATTTTTGAAAAAATCCATGACAACATATTTTATTTCAAAGATAGGGTTTGTGGAATTGTTTTACGAAATTTAGGCGGAGGATTAAAATGAATAAAGCATATATTTCGCTGGGATCCAATGAGGGTCAACGTCTAAAAAACATTCAAGAGGCAGTCGTTCATATACAAAAGAAAATCGGGACTTTAACCAAGCTGTCGTCGCTCTATAAGACCCCTTCTTGGGGATTTGATGGACCGGAATTTATCAATACTTGTATTGAGGTTCAAACCCCTCTCTCGCCCACTCGTGTGCTGGATCAATTATTGAAAATAGAGCTGAAACTCGGCAGAGTGAGAACTGTTCAATCCGGCTATATATCTCGGAATATTGATTTGGATTTACTTTTTTATGAAGACCTTGTTTTGGAAAGTGAAGGCCTGATTTTACCTCACCCCCGATTGGCATTAAGGAACTTTATTTTGATTCCAATGTGCGAAATGGAACCGGGTTTTGTGCACCCTGGTTTGGGGAAAAGTATGGAGGATTTGTTAAAGATCTGTAAAGACCATTCCCAACTCCATAAAATGCCTTTACACCAGTGGGCTCCTGATTTGTTTGATGCGGACCAATTTTTGGCTTTTGAGGGAAATATTGGTGTGGGAAAAACCTCACTTGCTCAAAAAATAGCATCAGATTATGGGGTGCCAAAATTGTTGGAAAACTTTACTCAAAACCCCTACTTGGAAAAATTTTACGATCAACCCCAGCGTTTTGCACTCCCTTTGGAAAATTATTTTTTAGAGGATCGGTTTCGACAGTTTCGTGATTTTAAGCAAAAAATTGGGTCGGCCGACCATTCCTTTTTCAAATCTTTAATTTTTGCCCAAATCAATCTTTCTAAGACTGATTTCCTTGATTTTAAGCAAAACTACGAACGTTTATCAGCCCAATTGGAGGTTCCACAGAAGATCGTTTTTCTTTACAAACCGATTGAAGAAGTATGGCTTCAGATCAAAAGCAGAGGCAGATCGTATGAACAAAATATTAGGAGGGGCTATCTGCAAGAGATTGAATTGGGGTATCAAAATTTCCTTAAATCTGAAAAGACGATACCTCATATGAGCATTGATCTGACGGATATTGACTTTGTAAACAATGAAAGGGACTATCAGCTGGTATTGCAGCGCATTAAAGCATTTTAAACTTCTGATAAAAATCCCATAAAACCACTCCCGTAGCCACGGAGATATTCAGTGAATGTTTGGTGCCTTCTTGAGGGATTACCAACACTCCATCGCATTGATCTATGGTGGATTGGGATACTCCTTTGACTTCGTTTCCCAAAACAAATGCATATTTGATGTTTTCAACGACCTCAAATTGTTCTAAAGAAATAGCCCCTTCTGCTTGTTCGATGGCCAAAACTTTTACGTCTTGGGCCTGGAGTTTATGGACCACTTCTGAGGCGTCTTTTTGATATTCCCAATGTACCGACTCCGTGGCTCCTAAAGCCGTTTTGTGAATGTCTTTATTGGGTGGGGTTGCGGTGATTCCGCAGAGATAGATTTTTTCCACCAAAAAAGCATCAGCGGTTCTGAAAACAGAACCGATGTTGTTGAGACTGCGAACATCGTCAAGGATCAAGATTAGAGGAGTCTTGGGGGCTTGTTTAAAGGCCGCTACCGATTTTCGATTCAGTTCGCTGTTTTTTAATTTCCGCATGGCTATAAAATTAGTAAATAATGACCGGCACTGAGCTTGTTAACAAAATTTTAAAACCCAATTCCTGCAAGAATTTTTTAATAATTACATTCGTAAAAACCCAATTCGTAGGTGGCCAAGTCGAAAAAAGAAACTCCTTTAATGAAACAGTACAACCAGATCAAGGTGAAATATCCTGATGCTTTGTTGTTATTTCGAGTGGGAGATTTTTATGAGACCTTTGGTGCCGATGCGGTACGGGCTGCCAAAATACTCGGTATCATCTTGACTAAAAGAGGAGCAGGAAGCACCAGCGAAACTGAGTTGGCCGGCTTCCCTTACCATTCCTTGAATACCTATTTGCCCAAACTCGTTAGAGCGGGGTGTAGGGTGGCCATTTGTGATCAATTGGAGGATCCTAAACTCACCAAAAAAATTGTAAAAAGGGGGGTCACAGAATTGGTTACCCCTGGCGTTTCTCTTAATGATGAGGTTTTAGAGCAAAAGAAAAATAACTTTTTGGCGGCAGTGCATTTTGGACCCTCCAAAACAGGAATTTCCTTTTTGGATATCTCTACGGGGGATTATTGGGTTTCGGAGGGAACTGTAGTGCAGATGGAACAGTTGTTGCAAAATTTTGCACCTACAGAGGTTTTGGTGTCCAAGCCATTCAAAAAAACTTTTGCAGATCAGATGGGGGGTCAGTTCAATGTCTTTTATTTAGAGGATTGGATTTTTGAAAGTACCTATGCGCTGGAGCAATTGACAGCCCACTTCAAGACCGTGGGGCTTAAAGGCTTTGGCATAGAAAAGATGGAAACGGGAGTTGTTGCTGCTGGAGCGATCTTACACTACCTATCGGAAGCCCATCACAATAAGATCCCTCATATTACCACCCTCAAGAGGATATTTGAAGAGGAATACGTCTGGATGGATCGCTTCACCATGCGTAATTTAGAATTGTTCCAATCCACCAATCCTAATGGCGTGGCTTTGATCGATGTATTGGACCACACCCTTACCGCTATGGGAGGAAGAATGCTGAAGCATGGATTGGCCTTTCCGGAGAGGAACTTGAGTGTAATTGAACAACGCTTGGATGTGGTAGCCGCATTGGTGAAGGACAACGACGCTTTTGATCAAATGGCCAACCACTTAAACTCAATGGTTGACATTGAAAGGATTATTGCTAAGATTGCCACTCAAAAAATCAGCCCACGGGCATTGGTCCAATTGGGTAAATCACTACAGGAAATCGATCAGATTAAAACCTATTTATCCGATCATTCGGATAAGGTATTGCAAGAACAATCCAAAGGGTTTTTGGATACCAAGGAGATCAGTGAGTCGATTCGATCGTCTTTGAAACCAGATGCCCCTGTATTGCTGAGTAAAGGAGAAGTTATTGCTGATGGAGTGAACAGCGAGCTGGATGAACTCCGAGGTCTTTTACGATCGGGTAAAGATCATTTGGATAAAATGCTGGAAAGGGAGAGCGAGCGTAGCCAAATCCCTTCCTTAAAAATAGCTTTTAACAATGTTTTTGGCTATTACATAGAGGTGAGAAATACCCATAAAGACAAGGTGCCAGAGGATTGGATCAGAAAGCAAACCTTGGTGAATGCAGAACGTTATATCACCGAAGAACTAAAGGAGTATGAGACAAAAATATTGGGGGCAGAGGAAAAAATCAAGTCGATAGAGAGCCGTTTGTACTCGGCATTATTGGTCGAATTACAAGCCCATATAGAGCCTTTAAAAAGGAACGCCCGATCGGTCGCGCATTTGGATATGTTGTGGTGTTTTGCGTCCTTGGCGATCAAGCACAACTATACACGTCCAGAGTTTTTGGACACGAATGTATTGGAGGTAAAAGAAGGGCGGCACCCCGTGATCGAACATCAGTTGCCTCCGGGAACGCCTTTTATTGCCAACGATTTGGTACTCGATCCGGATACACAGCAAATCATCATGATAACGGGACCCAATATGTCGGGTAAATCGGCTCTATTGAGGCAAACCGCTCTTTTGATTTTGATGGCACAAATGGGAAGTTTTGTTCCAGCAGCCTCCCTGAAAACGGGAGTTATGGATAAGATTTTTACCCGAGTAGGGGCCAGCGATAATATTTCTATGGGCGAATCTACTTTTATGGTGGAGATGAATGAAACGGCATCGATTTTGAATAATATTACGGAGAACAGTTTGGTTCTTTTGGATGAAATTGGTAGGGGAACAAGCACCTATGATGGAATTTCTATCGCTTGGGCCATCGCCGAATTTTTACATGAACACCCCGCCAAAGCTAAGGTGCTCTTTGCAACTCACTATCACGAACTGAATGAGATGACTCATGATTTTATAAGGATCAAAAATTATAATGTATCGGTCAAAGAATTGGAAGACAAAGTTTTGTTTATGCGAAAATTGGTTCCGGGTGGAAGTGCTCACAGTTTTGGAATTCATGTGGCCAAAATGGCGGGTATGCCAGAATTTGTAATCCGAAGGGCAAGCCAAAAACTCAAAGGATTGGAGCAGTCCCATACCTTAGAAACGAATGCGGAAACGCTTAAAGTGGGTAAAGACCAAATTCAACTGAGTTTTTTTAATTTGGACGATCCCCTTTTGGAAACCCTACGAGAGGAGATCAAAGATTTGGACATCGACACCCTCACTCCTATCGAAGCCTTGATGAAACTCAGCGAAATCAAACGCCAATTAAAATAAGCGGCTGATCAGCGTGAAGATTTTCGTAAACGTTCCATTTCTTTTTCGATGGAGAATATTCCCCATGTCTTAAGCTTAATAAAATGAGAGATAATTCCTACACCCCAACCCAACAATACAAAGTAGGCCCAATTTAAATGACCATTATCTAAGTAATCTATTCCAAAAAACATCAGATTGGATAGGGTATAGGTGAGAAGATGACTCTTGAAGATGACGATTTTTTTAGCTTTTACGCGTAATTCTTTTTCAGTCATGATTAAGATTTTAGGATTAGATTAATAAAGTTAGCGAAAATCTTGATTAAGAATGTGGGATTTTACTATTTTTGCAGACCACAAGCGAAAGTAGCTCAGGGGTAGAGCATCACCTTGCCAAGGTGAGGGTCGCGGGTTCAAATCCCGTCTTTCGCTCTTTT
>Ga0222714_10007368_pt1 | contig 10087 bp, 11 predicted proteins | sample C33_3DmetaG_FD_165048 | JGI IMG/M metagenome (GOLD analysis project Ga0222714, IMG submission 165048) | Estuarine water microbial communities from San Francisco Bay, California, United States - C33_3D | ecosystem: Environmental > Aquatic > Marine > Unclassified | place: USA: California... | reverse complement strand
AAGAAGGCTGCACCAAAGAAGGCTGCACCAAAGCGTCGTAAGAAGGCTGCTGCCAAGAAGGCTGCACCAAAGCGTCGTAAGAAGGCTGCTGCCAAGAAGGCTGCACCAAAGCGTCGCAAGAAGGCTGCTGCCAAGAAGGCTGCACCAAAGCGCCGTAAGAAGGCTGCTGCTAAGAAGGCTGCACCAAAGCGCCGTAAGAAGGCTGCTAAAAAGGCTTAAATTCTCCAAAGCCTCTGAAAACCCTCGCCTTCGGGTGGGGGTTTTCGCTTTATTGACATAGTTATCAAGATCAATTTTGCGAACCGCCTGACACAGCTAAACCTGCTCTGGCATGCTTTGAGCAATGGAAAGCTCAAAACTTGAAGAAAGTCAGCCCGCTAGCGGCCTGACTGCAGCATTTCCGCTGCCACAAAGATTTTTTGAACGCGAAGCATCCTGGTTGAGCTTTAATGCACGAGTGCTACAAATGGCCGCCCAATCTCACCGCCCGCTATTAGAACGTGTTCGGTATTGCAGCATTGTTTCAGCTAATTTAGATGAGTTTTTTATGGTTCGAGTTGCAGGTTTAAAACGTCGCGTAAACGCTGGCATCGCCGTTAAAAGCCCAACCGGAAGATTGCCGCGCGAAATTTTGAGTGAAACTTTACAGTTAAGTAATAGCCTAATGGTGCAACAAGCTGAGTTGTTCAATCAAGACTTGCTACCAAAACTCGCAGCAGCTGATATCAAGTTATTACGTTGGAATGATCTAAGTTCAAATGAACAACAAAACTTGATAACTTTTTTCAAAGAGCAAGTTTTCCCGGTGCTAACTCCGCTTGCGGTCGATCCAGCTCACCCATTCCCTTACATTTCAGGGTTATCTCTTAATTTGGCGATTATGGTGAAAAATCCGCTAACTGATCAAGAAATGTTTGCCCGAGTAAAAGTGCCACCGCTGCTAGATCGATTTATCCAAGTTAGTCCGCAGCGCTTTGTGCCGCTTGAAGATGTGATTGCAGCAAATTTAGCTGAGCTATTTCCTGGCATGCAGATGATCCAACATCACACCTTCAGAGTTACTAGAAACGAAGATGTCGAGGTTGAAGAAGATGATGCCGAGAACTTGCTTGATGCCATGGAGAAAGAGCTTTCCAGGCGCCGATTTGGTTATGCCGTTCGATTAGAAGTTGAAGAAAATATTGACCAACATATTTTAGATCTGCTAACTGAAGAGCTTGAAATTTCAGCCGAAGAAATTGTGAGATTACCCGCCCCGCTAGACCTAAGAGGACTTTCAGTAATTGCTGACCTAAACCGTGATGAGCTAAAAGACCCAGCTTTTCAACCCCGAACTAGTCCAGAGCTTGCTGCGGTTGAATCCTCTGCTCCAGTTGATGTCTTTGAAGCGGTTAAGAATCATGATGCGCTGCTGCACCATCCATACGATTCGTTTGCAACATCAGTAACTAGATTTATCGAACAAGCAGCTCATGACCCTAAGGTGCTTGCAATCAAACAAGCGCTGTATCGAACTAGCGGTGATTCTGCAATTGTTGAAGCCTTAATTGACGCCGCTGCTGCCGGCAAGCAAGTTTTAGCGGTTGTAGAAATTAAAGCTCGATTCGACGAAGAGAACAACATTCAATGGGCTAGACAGCTTGAGCGCGCTGGCGTGCATGTGGTGTATGGCCAAGTTGGGCTAAAAACTCATTGCAAACTAACTCTCGTGGTTCGCAAGGAAGAAGATGGGATCAAGCGTTACGTGCACATTGGCACCGGCAACTATCATCCCAGAACTGCTCGCTATTACGAAGACTTGGGACTAATAACTGCAAATGCAGATATTGGCGAAGATGTCGCAATGCTTTTCAATCAGCTATCTGGCTTTGCCAATGCAGCTGATTTCAAAACGTTTTACGCAGCTCCACATTCGCTTCGCTCAGCGCTGGCAGATTTAATTAAGCGTGAAATTTCAAATCAACTAGCTGGCAAACCTGCAGGTATTCGCATCAAATGCAACTCATTAGTTGATGAACGAATTACTGATTTGTTGTATCAAGCATCTCAAGCAGGTGTGAAAATTGAGTTACTAGTTCGAGGAATGTGCACGCTAAGACCCGGGGTTATTGGGTTAAGTGAAAACATTATTGTGAAAAGTATTCTGGGAAGATTTTTAGAACATTCGCGGATTTTTGAATTTAAAAATGCAGGTGAACCTGAAATTTTAATTGGTAGCGCCGACATTATGAATCGCAATCTAGACCGCCGAGTTGAGGTGCTGTTAAAAGTTCCTACCGCTGCTCATCGATCGCGACTGCAACACTTATTAGATCTTGCTTTAAGTGATCAAACTGCATCTTGGCAGCTAGCGGCTGATGGCAGTTGGACTTATGCAGTTTATGAAGAAAATCAGTTAGTGGATTATCAAGAAGAGTTAATTACCATGTATAACCTGCGCGGTGGCAAGTGATTCAAGCAGCTGGGGTGGTGCTGATTAGATTAGCTGATGAACCGCAGGTGTTAATAATTCACCGCGCCCACCGAGATGATTGGTCGCTTCCAAAAGGAAAGTTAGAGCCAGGTGAGCTAGCTGCAGTTGCAGCAGTCCGCGAGACGTTAGAAGAAACCGGATACTTAGTGCAACTACAAGCAGCGCTGACTCCGGTGAGTTACAAACATAACGGAGTGCTGAAAACTGTAAATTACTGGTCAGCTACCCAGTTGGCTCACGATGCAGCTGCAGTGCCAAATTCTGAAGTTGATCAAATCCGTTGGGTTTCCTTAAGCGAGGCCAAACTGCTACTTAGCTACGAGCATGACTTATTAACAGTTGCAGAGGCAATTGCAGTTACACAAGCTGGCACAACTACTGCGGTTATTGTGCGGCATGCCATCTCAACTGACCGATCCGAATTTAGCGGCGAAGACCTCAATCGGCCGCTAGCGGCGGCTGGTTTCAGCCAGGTGCCTGAAATATCAGCTGTGCTTGCTGCCTACGGCGTAACAGCGCTAATTAGCTCCCCTGCCATTAGATGTCAGCAAACTTTTCAGCACTACGCAGACCAAGAGCAAATTTTGCTGGAGCTAAACCCCCTGCTGCTGGAAGATAACTCAGATTTCACCGAGATTGAATGGCGGGCCTTACTAAACCGAGCGGAACCAATTGCAATTTGCACGCATCGACCAGTGATTGATGAGCTAGCGGAATTTGAACCAGCTGCAGCTGCTTTTCTATTAGATCTCCCACCGGCTGCAATAGTTGTGCTGTGCTGGGATCGCGAAGGCGAATTGCTAACTGCCGAGCGACATGAAATTTAGTTAAGGATTCAACTAAGTTAGAAATTAGCTGTATTCTTCGCCCATGCCTGTATTAACTGCCGGAAAGCTAAGTCCAAAGCGTGACGTGCCCGCTCATATAGTTCGCCCACCTTATGTTGGAAAGCGCTCCCCTGATCGATATAAAGGCTCGGAGATTCAAAGTTCAGAAATTATCGCTGCAATGCGAATCGCAGGTCAGTTAGCTGCAGATGCAGTTCAGCTTGCTGGCAAAACAGCGCTGCCTGGAGTTACTACAGATGAAATTGATCGCGTAGTGCATGAATTTCTCTGCGACCACGGCGCATATCCTTCCACGCTTGGTTATCGCGGTTATCCAAAATCTTGCTGCACATCACTAAATGAAGTAATTTGTCATGGAATTCCAGATACCACCGTCATTAAAGATGGTGACATTTTAAATGTTGATGTCACAGCTTATATTCATGGCGTACACGGCGATACCAACTCCACATTTTTAATTGGCGATGTTGACGAAGATTCAAGATTATTGGTTCAGCGAACTAAAGAAATGCTGGATCGCGCGATAGCAGTTGTGGCACCTGGCAGACAAATAAATGTAATTGGACGAGTGATTGAGGCTTACGCGAAGCGCTTTGGTTATGGAGTTGTTGAAGACTTTACCGGCCATGGCGTTCACACTGTGTTTCACTCAGGCTTAATCATTCCGCACTACGATGACCCTGGTGCTACCACAATCATGGAAGCTGGAATGACTTTCACGATTGAGCCCATGATCACACTGGGCAGCATTGATTATGACGTTTGGAGCGATGATTGGACGATAACCACTAAAGACAAATTGCGCACTGCTCAATTTGAGCACACGTTAGCTGTAACTGAAACCGGCGCCGAGATCCTGACCCTACCTAGCGGAAAAATATGAGCCAGGTGAGATGGCTCTCGGCAGCTGAGCAGCAAGCATGGCGCAGTTGGATTGCGGTATCTACAAAACTTCCTGAAGCATTATCAAAAGATCTTGAGCGAACACATAACATCACTCTTACTGATTATGAGATTTTGGCGCACCTAAGCGAAAGCAAACAGCAGCGCTTGCGGATGTCAGAGCTAGCTGCCGCGACCTTGGCATCGCGATCCAAACTTAGCCACCAGATAGCCCGGCTAGAAGAGCTAGGCTTTGTAGAGCGAGCAAACTGCGGCACCGATAAAAGAGGTCAGTTTGCAACTTTAACTTCAACCGGCCAAGCAAAATTAATCGCCGCTGCTAAAGATCACGTGAGCTCAGTTAGAGCACACTTGGTGGATGTCTTGGGTAAGGAATTCCTAGAATTCGGTAGGCTAACGCAACGAATTTCAGAACACCTTGAAACTCATGAGGCAGGTGAGTTAGCTAAAAAGTGAGAACCACTACCGTCGGCTTGCTCTGCTTGATTTGCGTTTCTCATGATTAATCTAATCCCAGTTGCAACTGCCGAAAAATCTCGAATTGCACTTCGCAAAATATATTTTCTATTAGGTATAGGAATGATGGCTTGGGCTCCAAGATTTCCTGAACTCCAAGAGCAGCTAAATTTATCAGCAAGTAAATTTGGGTTTTTGCTAAGTTTTGGTAGTGCAGGATCAATTCTTGCATTTTCACTAATGGGTCATTTAGTGCATGCATTTGGTGCTAAGCCAGTTTTATTTATATCAGGAGCTTTTACTTACACCGCTATGGTGATTGTTACTTTAAGTGAGTCGCCAATAGTTTTTCAAATAACTTTGATTTTGTTCTCAGCTTCAATTGTTGCATACAATGTAGCCTTAAATGCCCAATCAATCCTGATTCAAAATAGTTTGAACCGACCAGTGCTTGGGCAATTTCACGGCTCCTGGAGCGCTGGAGCTTTTTTAACTTCTGGACTCAGCGGCATTGTTGCGCCGCTTATATCATTGCAGTTACATATTTTGATCCTTGCTTTGATTTTATTTCCAATCGCTACCTATCAAACCCGCAAGCTCATTGATTTTAAGCCAGCTGAACTAAACGATGAGTTACCTAGTCGCCAACAAGTACCACCGATTTGGCTCGCACCTAAACTGCAATGGATACTAAGCATTGGCATGACCTGCGGCGTTCTAATTGAATTTATTGGCGCTGACTGGATTACGATTTATACGCATGAACATTTAAATGTGCCAACTGGTCCTGATGCAATTCCAATCACCGTTTTCATGTTAGCAATCATTATTGGCAGATTAAATACCGATCGATTAGCGCAGGCAGTTGGAATGGATAATCTGGTCCGAATAAGTGGGTATGTTGGATTTATTGGTGGCGTAATTGCAATCACTGGCTCTCATGTTATGCGAGATGTAGGAATGTGGCAGGCACTACTAATTGCTGCCTTTGGCTATTTTCTAGCCGGACTTGGCACCGCTTGCATGACGCCAGCATTCTTTAGTGCTGGCAGTCGAATCAGCAGCTCCCCTGCTGCCGTAACGCTCTCGCGGATGGCGATGCTAAATCACGTATTTGTATGGAATTTCAAACTTCTAATTGCAGCGCTAGCTGCCGCCTTTGGCATGCATATTGCGCTGCTAATTCCCGCTTTTACGCTGCTTGCGGTGGTAGCACTGGCCAAATACGTTATTGCCCAGCCAGCAGTTAAGTCTTAACCAGAAACAATCGTTAGAATCCAAATCATAAATAAGGAGACAAAAATGAGAAGCCAGGTGAAGAGTTTAGTTACTGCCACTTTAGTGCTGCTTGTCCTTTCTGGTTGTGGCTCAATAACTGCTAATAGCGCCGATAGCCAACTAGCTGCAAATTACGATGGTGCCAATACCAAAGTTGGAATGGTTGAAACTTCGCAAGCTGCAATAGATCAACAACTAATTCAAACCGCATCCATAGCTTTGCGAGTTGATGACGTTGCTGAGACTGCAACTACAATCACAAGTTACGTTAATGGAATTCAAGGTCGAATTGATTCCAAGAACGAGTATCGAAATCCAGATAGCAGCGCAATAACTTCAGCTGACTTCATGATTAAAGTGCCAAGTGATAAATTAGATGAGGCCTTGGATAGATTAAAAACCTTTGGCGACTTAGAAGGGTTTTCAACTTCAGCAACAGATGTAACTTTGCAAGTTGTTGATTTAGATGCACGAATTGCAGCCTTGCAAAATTCTATTTCAAGCCTGAAAAAACTTTTGGAAGATGCTAGCAATGTTTCTGATTTGCTAGCCGCTGAAGCAGCACTAACGCAGCGACAATCTGAATTAGATGGCCTAACCTCACAGCGAAATTATCTGGCTGACCAAATTGATTTAGCTGCAATCTGGGTAAGCGTGTATCCAAAAAATTCCCTTGCAGCCATTAAACCCATTGGATTCATAGCTGGATTAGAAAAAGGATGGGAAGAGATTGTTAAGTTTGCTTCAAATCTGACAACTTGGTCGGGCTTAGCGCTGCCTTGGATTGGGTTAGTTGTGGCGTTGCTGCTGATATTTAAAATCCTAGGCGGATTGCGAAAATTACGCCGAAAGAATTAATTAGTAGCTTGCTGCAAAATCTGCTGCCAACTACCAATGACATTTCGGCAGGTTTGCGCTGATGGAGCAGCTGGCTGTTGCTTTAGCCAGCTGCTAAAGGATTTATAACTAGGCTGATCGGTGCTGGCTAAATAGCGGCTTGCCAACGCAATAATTTCACTCGCTGAATGACGTGATTGATAATTCCTACTTGGTTGATTTACCGGAATTTTGGCTAGCTGGCATGCTTGCTGCCAACTGCCGAGTCGTTGAATAATCAGCGCAGAGCTTGGATCATCTTTTGATTTAAGTTTGTTATAACTTGCAACGCTCACTGCTGCATTGCTTATTGCCCAGATCCGCCGGATGGCTTGAACTAAATCAGCATCGCGATATTGCTCAGCTGCCATCTATAACCCCTTCCTACTCCAATATTACGGTAGAGTTAAGTCATGACTGAGCAAGTAAAAATGTATGGCGCCGCCTGGTGCGGCGATTGTGTGCGCAGTAAGGCTTTACTTGACCGGCTTAAAGTTGATTATCAATACCTTGATGTTGAACATGACCAGGTTGCTCAAGCTCGGGCGATTGAGATTAGTGGCAAGCAATCAATTCCTGTGATCTTGTTTCCAGATAGCTCGTTTTTAGTAGAGCCAAGTGATTTGGCTTTAACGGATAAGTTAATTGAAGGAAACCTGTTACCTGCAACTGAATCAATGGAATAGCGCAACCTAAAATTAAATTTGCGTAAAAGCTTTTTAAAATAGCTATCAACTAACACTTAAACCTAAATAATTTTGAGCTATGTCAATTTTAGGCAGATTTTTAAGCTTGAGCTATAAATATTGTTGTCATACTTACAACTCCCAAACACCAAGTAGCTCGAAAATTATAGCTGTTGCAAAGCAAAGTAAGAATATCGCGAAAATTCGCTGTAATAATTTTTTCTTAATTTTGTTTGCAAATTTTGCACCAACGAAACTTCCAAGCGCAGCAAGCGCTGAGATGATAAAGACTAAATTCCAATCAGCACTTGTCATCGGAACTCCTTCTAGAACTCGCCAGATTAGCGCGATCGAGGAATTAGAAAACATTATTAACAATGACGTTGTTGTGGCAACTGAGATGCTTAATCCCATTCGGAGCACCATCGCAGGAATAAGCACAACTCCACCGCTAATTCCAACAAGTCCAGTGACAAATCCAACTACCGCACCAATTGTTAGCAGCGTAGAAATTGGCACAACCGGCTCTGCCGTAGCAACATCTTCAGTTGCTCGACTCCACATTGAATACGCGGCATAAAACATAATGCCAACTAGCAGCAGCTCCAGCCACACTTCTGACAGTCGCACCGCTAAAAATGACCCAATACTGGCAAACGGCGCACCAGCAAGGCCCAAAATCAGCGCATACCTAATTCGTAGCTGCGAAGTCCCGCGCCCAGTTAACCCTGCCAGGCTGGCAGCAACTACCACCAATAAGGATCCAGTAGCTGCCTGCACAATGGAGAAATCCACTGCAACCATCAAGATCGGGATGGTCATCATCACGCCGCCAGCACCGATAAGCCCCAAGATCACGCCAACCGTGAGCCCCAGCCCAACGCCTAATAGATCCATGTCATCCAATCGATAAGTAGTGAATCTTAATTCAATTCAGCCTCAGGTGCGCCCAAATTACGCAATTTAGTAATTCATTGGATACTTAGCCAATGGTAAGAGTTGTATTCGTCGCCCTAGCCCTAGTGCTGCTCATCGCTGCCCTAATTGATTTAGGAAAAGCACCCGCCGCTAAACGAGCTAAATGGTTCTTCTTGATCTTGATTCCTATCGTGGGCCCGCTGGCATGGTTTTTCTTTGGGAATAAGCCTGACTTTGGAGGAAACAAAGGCAAACGGATCATGGGCCCAGATGATGACCCAGATTATTTATGGCGGCTGGAGAAAGAGCTACGTAAGCGTAAAAAGAAGAAGGACGACTAGTAGTGCTTGTTGCTGAACGCGCTCACAAGCATCAGCGAATCATTGCCATCATGGATGAGTTCGAGCTCGGTACCGGTCTGCTAGTAAATTTCACCCAATGCGGCTTTCAGGTGATCTTGAGTTAAATATTGCACCTGAAGTTGTCATAGAGTTGGAGAAATGGAGCTCAAAATTAATTTCATAGCTGGGCAACAACGAGCAGGTTTATTACTTGTTGGCGCTATTGCTGCTGTTTCTTTTTTGATATCGCTGCAATACAGCTTCATTAGTTCTCTAACTATTGGGCTGGTAATTGCGCTGCTGTTGAGTAACACAATTAAAGTCTCGCAAAAATTTAATGCCGGCGCCGTATTTGCTAGCAACACATTAATGCGAGCTGGAATTGTACTGCTTGGGCTGCGCATTAGCTTTGATCAAATTACCGAGATCGGGGCAAAAGGACTGCTGCTTGTTGTTACAGTTGTTGTTGGAACATTTTTTGGCGCCATCGGCTTAGGCAAACTACTAAAAGTTGAACAGAACACCTCGATTTTAATTGGCGCAGGCTTTGCTATTTGCGGTAATACCGCTATTGCTGCGATCTCTCCTTCGATAAATGCCAAGCGAGAAGAAACCGCATATGCCGTTGCGCTAGTAACTTTGTTTGGCACGCTCTCGATTGCAGCGCTGCCAGCTGCAGCAAGCCTGCTGGGCCTATCAGAGGCTCGATTTGGTGCTTGGGCTGGAGCTGCAGTTCATGATGTGGGTCAGGTAATTGCAACTGCTGAAGTAATTGGTGGTGGCGCATTGGCGGTAGCGATAATTGTGAAATTAACTCGAATGCTGCTGCTTGCACCAATGCTGATCGCCTTAACTGCCCGATTCAATGCTGCAGCAAAACCCAGCGCAAAAAATTTGGCGCCAACATTTATCTTGGCATTTATTGCAGTTGTTGCAGTAAACAGTTTGGTAACTTTACCTGCAGCAGTAATTGATATTGGGGAAACTTCTTCAACGCTGTTGCTAACAGCCGGAATTGTCGGAATGGGATTGGGTGTGAAATGGCGCAGTTTGGTCAAAATCGGTGGTCGCCCACTGTTATTGGCTAGCATCGCCTGGGTGATAGTTGCTGCTGGCAGCTTAGCTCTGATCGTGCTGCTTGATGTTGCATAAAAAGGTGGTTCTTTAGTTGAATACTTTCATGACTAACTGGGCAGAATTTGATTTAAATGATCCCAAATTTGTAGCAAACCCGTATCCAGTGATGGCCCAACTGCGATTAGCAGGGGCGCCAATTTGGCATGACAAGATGCAGATGTGGTTAGCGCC
>Ga0222714_10007367_pt1 | contig 10087 bp, 7 predicted proteins | sample C33_3DmetaG_FD_165048 | JGI IMG/M metagenome (GOLD analysis project Ga0222714, IMG submission 165048) | Estuarine water microbial communities from San Francisco Bay, California, United States - C33_3D | ecosystem: Environmental > Aquatic > Marine > Unclassified | place: USA: California... | reverse complement strand
CGCCGCATCATGTGGGACTACGTAGGAATCGTGCGCAGTAATCTGAGATTGGAGCGCGCTTCAAGGCGGCTGGAACTGCTGTATAAAGAAACAGAAGCCTTTTACCGCGACTCTAGGGTGTCTGTTGGGTTGTGCGAGCTTAGAAACATGATCGCGGTCGGTTATCTAATTGTTCGAAGCGCGAGCATGAGAAGGGAAAGTCGCGGTCTCCACTTTATTACCGATTATCCGGAAACGAGTGAGAATGAACGCCGAATGACGCTCATTTGAGCGACCTAAAGCGCTCTCATAGGCATGGAGGGATTGATTTCATCCCATAGAATGGTGTATATTTAGGATTGCGGAAAAGGGGGAGGCGTTTCGTCGCCCCTTTTTGTTGAAGAAGGATCTTCTAGGAGGGATGTTTCTCTGTTAGAAGAAGGACTTTGGGGACGCCCGTCCGAGCTTCGGACTGGGCGTTTTTTGCAATTTCGACTTCTACTTATTGTTTGAACACCATATTACTGCCTCCATTGGAAGCTGAAAGCGTTACACCGGTCGGTCACGTTTCGTTGGATACCAGGTTAAATGAACTGGCTAACGAAGTATTAGGGCGCGATGATTTATTCATCGTGGCCGTGGTAGCACGTGGATCGAAAGGCGCTCGGTTGATTGACGTTTATGTGGACGGCGACGAGGGAGTAGGTATAAAAGACCTAGCGAAAATCAGTCGGAATCTAGCTTTTGCGCTAGACGCCGAAGATTTGATCAAAGGGAAGTACCTACTCAATGTGTCGACCCCGGGTGAAGAGCGTGCGTTGCTTTTTGAAAGGCAGTACAACCGTCACGTGGGTAAAACCATTGTGGTACAAACGATTTATGAAGACGGAAGTAATCAGATTGAAGGTGAAAACCTCGGTGTATCTGATGGCGTTCTAGCACTGAAAACTTCAGAAGATGTTTTGAACGTGCCGCTTGAAAGGATTTCAAAGGCAAAAATTAAACTTCCCTGGTAGGGAGTTTGCAAAAAGCTGACTATTTAGAAAGGAAATAATGCAGAATTCTGATTTAGTTTCTTCGTTTGCGGAAATCGCTCGGGAAAAGGGTATCGATAGAGATAACCTCCAACTTATCGTGGAGGATGTTTTCAAGGCTATGATCCGTAAACGCTACGGTTCAGATGACTCCTTTGAAATCATTCTGAATCCAGATCACGGAGACATGCAAATTTTGCACATCCGTGAAGTAGTGGAAAACTGGGCTGTTGAAGATCCAGTGACTGAGATTGAAGAAAAAGATGCTCAGTTGATTGACGAGGATTTCGAAGTCGGTGACGAAGTCGCTGAAGAAATTGAATTCAAAGACTTTGGTCGTCGTGCCGTGCTTACGGCGCGCCAAACCTTCAGCCAGCGCATTCGAGACATCGAAAAAGACAACGTATTCGATTGGTACAAAGACCTTATTGGAGAGGTCGTTGTCGGTGAATTGTATCAGATGAGAAGAAGAGAAATTCTGATCATTCACAACAAAACCGAACTGACTATGCCTCGTAACGAGCAAATCTATCGCGATAGATTCCGTAAGGGAGACATGATTCGGGCCGTTATTAAGGATGTTATTCGGGACAACGCCGGAAATCCGCTAATTATTATTTCAAGAGCCGATCCTCTATTTATGGAGCGGTTGTTTGAGCTTGAAGTACCTGAAATCGACGAAGGAATAGTTGATATCAAGAAAATTGTACGCGAACCAGGCGACCGGGCGAAAGTGGCTGTGATTAGCCATGACGACCGTATCGATCCAGTTGGTGCGTGCGTAGGCATGAAAGGCTCTCGCATTCACGCCGTTGTTCGCGAATTGGGCAATGAAAACATTGACGTTGTCCAGTGGACCGACGACAAACACGATATGATTAAGCGGGCGCTGTCGCCGGCTAATCCTGTTAAAGTAGTTTTAAACGACGATTTGACACCTCCTCGCGCCAAAGTAGTGGTGCGGGCCGACGAAGTTAGTCAGGCCATCGGTCGCGGTGGGATTAATATTCGTCTTGCATCAGCCCTTTGTGGATATGAAATCGACGTTTATCGTGAGATTTCTGAAGAAGAGGAAGATGTGGAAATCCAAGAGTTTTCCGATGAGATCCGCGAAGATATTCTCCAAAGTCTTCGTGACATTGGATGTGATTCTGCTCGAGCGGTACTCGAATTGTCAAAAGACGAGCTCATCCGCAGAACGGGTATTGAAGATGAAGACGCGCAGCACGTGCTAAACGTCATTCGTAAAGAATTTGAAGAAGAATCAGGAGCAAGCGAGGGCAAAGTGGAATAATACAACTGTGATCCTACATCCTCCTGTTCTCCAAATCTCGACACATGTCAACAACGAATAAATTTAAAAAAGTCCGCCTGTTTCAATTAGCGAAGCAATTCAACGTATCAGTCGATGCGTTGGTTGTTCACATAGGTGAGTCAGGTCACAAAGATGCCTTAACCGGATCCGGCATTAACGCTGCGATCACCACGGAAGAGGCATACGAAGACTTACTGGACTATTTTGCCGATGACCAAGTTCAGGCCGAACGGGTCCAGAAAAAACGCGCTGCTCGTCGTGACGATGATGGGGAAGGGGTTCATGAAAGTGATGCCGGAGCTACTGTAGTCCCGGTTGAGGTTGAACAGGAGCCTGTCGCAGTTGAAGAACCGGTTCAAGAGGAGGTTCTGCAACCAGAAACTCCAGAAGTACCGGTAATCGAAGACGTTCCCGTTGCAGCTGAGCCTGTTGCGGAAGTTGTTGCCCCAGTAGTAGAAGAAGCCAAGCCTTTTGAAGTTGTTGCGGAGCCGAAATCGGTTGAGCCGCAAGCAGATAAAAAAGGAGAAGCCGATTCGAAGAAAGAAGAAACAGCACCTGCGGTAGCTGTTCAAGGCGAAAAGGGCAAGGAAACCACAGCTCCAACTGCAGCTAGAAAAGCGGATTCAGATAAGGAAGAAAAGACACCAGTGTCTGAGAAAGCCAAGCCAGCTGAAACAGTCGCCGAGATCTTGGCCGTTTTGGATGACGAGGATGAAGACGACGAGGATGTCGAAGAGATTGAAGAAATCATTCCGGCTAAAGCTAAAGTGCCCGAAAAAGTTTTAGCAGCCGATCGATATCAGCTTACCGGAACCACTGTTCTCGGTAAAATTGATTTAGGTTCAGTAGAGGATTCCGAGCCTGGCGTTAAACGTAAACGGAAACGGAAACGGAAAAAAGTAGCGGGTGAAACGGATTCCGAACCAAAGGTAAAAGGCGAGGCAAAGGCAGCTCCTAAGAAAGAGGATGCCAAAGCAAAAGGAAAAGGAAAACGCAAGAAAGGCCCTGCCGTTGACGAAAAAGACGTTGAAGCAACGCTTCACGAGACATTGCGTGAGCTACAAGATGGCGCAAGTAGAGTTCGTCAAAAAAGACGCCGTCAGCGTAGAGATACGCGTTCGGCCGAACGGGATCGGGCGGAAGAAGAATTGCAAGAAAAGTCGAGCATCCTTCAGGTCACAGAATTTGTGTCTACAGGTGAACTGGCAAACCTAATGGATGTGCAGGTGACTGAAGTTATCAGCACCCTGTTTGCAGCCGGGATGATGGTTTCTATTAACCAGCGTCTTGACGCAGATACCATTACGATTGTCGCGGATGAATTTGGATTCGAAGTGGAATTCATCACGGACTTTACTGCGACAGACATTGAAATTGAAGAAGATGCACCGGAAGACCTGAAATGGAGAGCTCCGGTGGTGACCGTAATGGGTCACGTTGATCACGGTAAAACCTCGTTGCTGGATTATATCCGAAGCGCGGACGTGGTAAAAGGTGAAGCAGGTGGTATCACCCAGCATATTGGTGCCTACCAAGTTGTGCTCGAGGGCGGGAAAAACATAACCTTCCTTGATACACCAGGTCACGAAGCCTTTACGGCCATGCGTGCTCGTGGGGCACAGGTAACAGACGTTGTCATTTTGGTGGTCGCCGCTGACGATGCCGTGATGCCTCAAACGATTGAGGCCATAAACCATGCGCAAGCCGCTGGCGTGCCTATGGTTGTTGCTATCAACAAGATTGATAAAAATGGTGCCAACACCGAACGCGTTATGCAGCAATTAGCTGACAAAAGCGTGTTGGTAGAGCAATGGGGTGGTAAAATCCAATGTGAGTTGGTTTCTGCTCACACCGGTCAGGGTATCCCAGAGTTACTCGACAAAGTATTGCTTGAAGCGGAAATACTAGACTTAAAAGCCAATCCAGACCGAAACGCCGTTTGTACGGTTATTGAATCGCGCCTGGAAAAAGGACGTGGAAACGTTGCGACCGTCCTCGTGCAAAATGGGACCTTGAAAATTGGGGACCCATTCATTGCTGGCGTTGTTGCGGGTCGTGTTCGAGCCATGTTTGATGAGCGGGATCGCCGAATTAACGAAGTAGGGCCCTCTAGTCCAGCATTGGTTATCGGTCTTGATGGCGCTCCATCGGTTGGTGATACCTTCCTCGTACTTGATGACGAAAAGGAAGCGAAAGAATTGGCTTCAAAAAGACATCAGATTCAGCGCGAACAGTCGATGCGTCAACGTAAGCACATTACGTTGGACGAAATCGGACGTCGTTTGGCGCTCGGTCAGTTCAGAGAATTGAACTTGATCGTTAAAGGGGACGTAGGTGGATCGGTTGAGGCTCTTTCCGACTCGTTGATGAAGTTGGGTACCGAAGAGGTAGTGGTCAATATCATCCACAAAGGAGTTGGGGCCATTAACGAAAGCGACGTGGTATTAGCTTCGGCTTCGGACGCCATTATTATTGGTTTCCAGGTTCGTCCGGTTGTCAGTGCAAGACAAGCCGCCGAACGCGAGGAAATCGATATTCGCTTGTATTCGGTGATCTACCAAGCCATCGAAGAAGTCCGAGATGCTCTAGAAGGGTTGCTTTCTCCGGATAGAGCTGAGAAAATTAACGGGGTTGCTGAGGTACGAGAGACCTTCAAAGTGCCTAAACAGGGTACGATTGCTGGCTGTCACATTATCGAAGGAAAAATACGACGTCCTGACAAGATCCATCTTATTCGGGAAGGTGTTGTTATTTATGATGGTACTTTGGCTTCACTTAAACGCTTCAAAGATGACGTTAAAGAGGTAACCTCTGGCTACGATTGCGGTATGGGCATTGTTGGGTTTAATGACCTCAAAGTGGGTGATCAGATCGAAGCTTACGAAATCGTAGAGACCAAACGTACTTTGGAAAGATAGGCCTGTCGGAACATGAGCATACGTACAGAAAGAGTTGCTAGCCTGTTTCAACGCGAAATAGCAGGGATACTATCCCTCGAATACGCCGATTTACTGCACCCGATGGTGACAGTCACCGGCGTTCGGGTGACCAATGACTTATCTATTGCGTACATCTATCTGTCGGTGCTAGGTGATTCTAGCGCTCAAAAGCTTGCCGTACTGGCCAAGTTGAAGGACTATACGCCTAGGATCAGAAAAACATTGGGAAATGCCATTCGGCATCAGGTTAAAAGCATACCTGAACTGCGATTTTTTCTCGATGAAACCCTAGAAAACGCGTATAAAATGGATGAGCTTTTCGGCAAAATCAGAAAGGAAAGAGCGTCTAGAACAGGAGAGCCGGAAGTTGAAGATGATTCGACACCTTTATAATGGCAATTGCTCCTAATCCAGAAACAGTCCCCGTTTCTACAAAGGGAATCGGGATTGAAGCATGGGATCCACTGGTTATTCTGATCGACAAGCCGAAGGGATTAACGTCTTTTGACGTTATCCGCCGGTTGCGAAGAATTTCGCCGATTCGAAAAATCGGGCATGCTGGAACACTCGATCCCATGGCGACCGGATTGTTGATCTGTTTGTCAGGAAGAGCCACGAAGTTGATGGAACACTTCATGGGGCAGAAAAAGTCCTACACGGGCACCATTCGACTTGGAGAAACAACCCCGTCTTATGATGCGGAGACGGAAGTTTCAGAACGTAAAGATGCCTCTCATCTAACGGATGCCGACGTGGAAGACAAAAGAAAGCTTTTCATAGGTGATATCACGCAGCAAACGCCTGTCTATTCTGCGGTAAAAGTTGGCGGAGAAAGATTGTATAAGAAAGCTAGAAGAGGGGAGCGTGTTATCTTACCCTCACGTCATGTTTCCATTTATGCATTTGAGATTACCGCTCGACATGGCGCAGATGTATCCTTCCTCGTTGAGTGTTCTAGTGGTACGTATATTCGAAGCATAGCGCACGAATTTGGAGAAGCGCTGGGCGTAGGTGGACACTTAATCGAACTTCGAAGAACGGTTTCTGGTGGTTTTAACGTAGATCAGGCCTGGCCGCTACAATCTTTACTCGATGGATAACACAATTCAATTCGGTAAACCGCTTGGACCGCCATCCGTCTTGACCATCGGAAGTTTTGATGGCGTTCACCTTGGGCATCAAGCGATTTTAAACCTTGTTCTGGAGGAGGCCAAAAAATTTGGCTACCAGTCTATTGTCGCCTCATTTGATCCGCATCCCAGGGAGGTACTCTTCGGAGATTGCCCAGAATTACTTGCACCGGGCCTCGAGCGCACCGAGTTGTTGGCCGCTTATCCCATTGATTCGTTCACATTAATTCGGTTTGACAAGGCGCTGGCCCAAAAGAGTGCCGATTCGTTTGTGAGAGACGTGATCGTGGGTCATTTTAATGCAAAAACGGTCGTTATTGGGTATGACCATCGTTTTGGTCATGATCGCAGAGGTGATGTACATCTATTACACATACTGGGAGCTGAATTAGGATTTTCAGTCGTTGAATGTGGCAAGGTGGAGGTCGATGGATCGACGGCTTCCTCGTCCTCAATCAGAGATGCACTTTTAGCCGGAAATGTTGGCTTGGCCAGCTCCCTTTTGGGTCGTTTTTATTCCCTTTCAGGAACGGTTGTGCACGGAGACGGCAGAGGGAAACGCATAGGAATAGCCACAGCAAACATCGGGCTAATGACCGAAAACAAGCTAAAACCGGCAAATGGCGTTTACGCGGTAAAAGCCGAGGTAAGTGGATATTCTAAACGATTTAGTGGCATGATGAATATCGGAACCCGACCAACTTTCGATGGCGGGAGTGAAATAAGACTTGAAGTGCACCTATTTGATTTCGACCAAGACGCCTACGATCGTGAAGTTCGTGTTGAATTCGTTGAAAGAACCCGGGATGAACGTAAATTCGAGTCGTTGGACGCTCTTATTCAGCAACTTAATGTTGATAGAGATCGTTGTACTGAGCTATTACGCAAAATTGCGTAATAGCGGGGCAGCTTGCCCCAATGGATAGGATTCGGTTTCAGAGGTGTTTTCGGCTTGGTAGTTAAACACCTTGACAACACTCAGCCTCTGAATGTCGGGTTCTTCTTTAGCATGGTATTAATCTAAAGAGGTTCTCACGTGATAACACCAGACCAAAAAAAGAAGCTAGTAGAGCAATTTGGCAAGACGTCTTCGGACACCGGTACGTCTGAAGTTCAAATTGCCATTTTTAGCACACGAATTGCTGAATTAACAGAACACCTGAAAATTCACAGCAAAGACCATTCAACGCGCCGTGGACTACTAAAGTTAGTAGGTAAAAGACGTCGTTTGTTGAATTATCTGATGGAAGTGGATATCGAAAGGTATCGTACTATCATAGCAGAATTGAATATCCGTAAGTAGCGGTTGTACGGCGCGTTCGAAGTTTCGAACGCGCCGTACTCGTTTATTTGCACACCTTCCAACATCTTTTCCTGGTTCGGTGTGTAACGGTAAGGCGCCGTGACACAAAGGTATAAGTCCTTGTCACACAAGGCATTAGGCGTCTTGCTTTATTGTATGTGTAGGAAAGGAAGAATAAAAGACAATTGAATATGTCAGAAGCAACAATCCAGGAAATTGAATACGCACCTGGAAAAGTATTATCCATCGAGACCGGTCGTTTAGCTAAACAAGCTGACGGCGCTGTTGTGGCTCGAATTGGAGACACCATGGTAATGTGTACCGCGGTTCTCGCAAGAGAAGTCCGTGAGGGACAGAACTTTTTCCCCCTAACGGTCGATTACCGTGAGAAATTCTGTGCTGGAGGTAAAATTCCAGGAGGATTTATCAAAAGAGAAGGTCGTTCAACCGACAAAGAAACGCTTTCTTCTCGCATCATTGACCGGGCACTCCGCCCTTTGTTCGGCGATAACTTCTTCAATGAAGTGCAGATTATCTGTAGTGTTATCTCGGCCGACGATGAAAACGACGGTGATGTGATCGCCGGTGTTGGGGCCTCTTCAGCTTTGTTGCTAGCAGGCGCACCATTTGATGGCCCTATTGCAGAAGTACGCGTTGGTCGTGTAGATGGCGCATTTATCGTAAACCCAACCATCGAAGAATTGCTTTCTTCGGATATGAACTTGGTTGTGGCCGGTAAAAAAGATGCGATCGTGATGGTTGAAGGCGAAATGGACGAGGTATCTGAAGAAGATATGCTCGATGCATTGGCCGTAGCCCACGAATCGATCAAGAAACTATGTCAGGGACAAATTGACTTGGTTAAGGCCTTTGGTGGCGCAAAAACTTTCGAATTTACTCCTGTCGGATTGCCTGAAGGTGTAGTAGAAGCCGTTCGCGCTTATGCCGCTGATCGTTTGGAAAAGCATATTCTTATGCCTTATTCCAAAGAAACCTTTTATAGTGGAATTTCTGAAATCAAAGCAGAAGTCGTAACCCACTTTTTAGGTGAAGGCGAAACGGCTGTTGCAGCAACTGAACAAGGTTGGACCAAATCAGACATCAAAGAAGCCGTTGGCAAAGTTGAGTCTGATGTGATGCGCGAACTCATCATGCGTGACGGTCGTCGTATCGACGGTCGTGGTTTAACTGATGTACGTAACATCTGGACCGAAGTAGGTTACCTGCCTCGCGTGCATGGTTCTGCTATCTTTACACGTGGTGAAACACAGGTTATTTCTAGTGTTACGCTCGGTACAGGCAAAGACGTACAACCAGTTGACCAGGTATTTGATACCAAAGACAAATCATTCTACCTCCATTATAGCTTCCCTCCATTTAGTGTCGGAGAAGCTAAATTTTTACGCGGACCTGGTAGACGTGAGATTGGTCACGGAATGTTAGCTGAACGTGCTTTGCAGGCCATGATTCCCTCACAGGATGAATTTCCTTACACCATTCGCATCAATGCGGACGTATTGGAATCAAATGGTTCTTCTTCCATGGCGAGTGTTTGTTCTGGTTCAATGGCCATGATGGATGCCGGTGTACCGCTTCGCAAAGCTGTTTCAGGTATTGCCATGGGTATGATCTCCGATGGAAAGCGTCATGCTATTCTCACCGATATCCTCGGTACAGAAGACCACCTTGGCGACATGGACTTTAAGTTGACCGGTACCAGAGACGGTATTACGGCTTGCCAGATGGACATCAAAATTGCTGGCCTAAGCCACGAATTGATGTCAAAAGCCCTTCACCAAGCAAAAGAAGGCCGCTTACACATTCTGGACATCATGGATGAAACACTCGCCGAATCGCGGATGGATCTTTCCCCATATGCTCCTCGATTAACACAGATCACCATTGATTCCAGCTTTATCGGAGCGGTTATCGGGCCAGGTGGGAAAGTTATTCAAGGTATTCAGCGCGAAACCAACACGGTTATTGAAATCCGTGAAGAAGACGGCGTTGGTATTGTAGTCATCGCAGCGACAAACGGTGAAGATGCCGAAGCGGCACTTGAAATTGTTCGTGGAATCGTAACGGTTCCTGAGGAAGGTCAAGACTACGAAGGTACCGTTCGTAAAGTCGAAGGGTTTGGAGCCATTGTTGAGATTCTTCCTGGTAAAGAAGGACTTCTGCACGTTTCTGAGCTTGACTACGGTTACGTTGACAACGTTCACGATTACCTAGAAGTAGGAGACAAAATCAAAGTCCAACTTATTGAAGTTCGTGACGATGGTAAACTTCGCTTCAGCCGTAAACCTTTCCTTGAAAAGCCTGAAGGCTACGAAGAGCGTCCGCGCGAACGTAGAGATGATGGTGGTGGAAGAGGCCGAGGCGGTGAT
>Ga0222714_10007364_pt1 | contig 10093 bp, 15 predicted proteins | sample C33_3DmetaG_FD_165048 | JGI IMG/M metagenome (GOLD analysis project Ga0222714, IMG submission 165048) | Estuarine water microbial communities from San Francisco Bay, California, United States - C33_3D | ecosystem: Environmental > Aquatic > Marine > Unclassified | place: USA: California... | reverse complement strand
GTCAACGCATTTTGAATAAAAACTGTAAATTAGGTAAATTATTTTTTAGGGGTGTTAGGAAAGTTTAGTTCTTCCCATTCTTCATCGGTGTAGGGCCACCAATTGTTCATAGTTTTCTCCTGTGTAATGTGTGTGCAGAGCATTGCGCTCTAAAGTTATTTAGCGTCGACAAATTTGATCATATGATCAATAATCTGTTTATCTATTCCGAAGAAACCATGATGTCCCATTGAAAAGTGCGGCAGTCCGTTGTCTGTGCCACCTTCAACTTCTATTACTTCTCGTCGTGGGCTTGTTGACTGCTCGCTGATCCGATGTGTTAATTCAACACCAACTACTCGAGCAGAATCATACTTGTGTACAATACTCAAAAGGGGTATATCTAGTGGTTTAGCAAAATATTGCATGCGGCCTATTGTTTCTTTCCAACTGTTACGCCAACTTGGAGATAAGAATATCATCCCTTGATATGTAGGATTTGGGTAAAATGCATAATGCTTAGATAACAGTTCGCAAGAATTACAATGACCACTAATCCAATGCTCCCCGGGAAACATAGTTTTAATTTGTTGCAATACTTTTTCTAAATCCGACAACCCAGATATTAATTTTTTCACAGGGCCGTCGGGCATCATACCAATGGCCTTACCGGTCAGGCTCCCAACAGACATACCACGGGGAGGAACAACACGTTCAACTTCCCGGGCAAACAACCATCCCATATTGTGATCAAAATCGATCGAAACTATATTAAAATCGTCGGGGAACAAATTGATATAGTTTGTTGGCATAACCAACAGGTCAGGAGTAACAGCGTGAACTCTGCCCGCGCCGCCTGGGAGAAAAATTAAAGTTTTTTCTTTCTTAGGTTTTTCTTTAAACAGAATACGATGTTTATTAAAAGTATCAACGGACTCTACACAAGTAAACCCATTATAAGCAATATCTTCGTCGGTGATCCACCTGCCGTGTTCACCAGGCAGACTTTCGTCGCAGATATCCTCACCACGCCCTTTGGCATTATCCAGGTCAAGTAAACTGTTAATTGCCGGATCTATTGCTTTGGTCATTTCGCTGTTAGTACCCACTCTGCTAATTCTTTAGCCTGAGCGTCAGTTAACTGCGGCTGGGCCGGCATCGGCATTAAACCCCATACACCTGACCCGCCACTCTTGATCTTCTTTGTTAGATAATCAACTGCATCCTTGCGAGTTGCGTACTTGGCAGCAATATCTTTATATGCTGGCCCAACTACTTTCTTGTCTATTGCATGACAAGCAAGGCACATGTTGTTTTTTGCTAGTGTAAGTGTATCTGCTAATACAGCAGTTGAAGCCATTGTTAAGGCTACGGTTACTAATAATTTTTTCATTTTGTTTCCCTATCAATGAAATTGATCTGCTTCAGTTGAATGTTTGTTAGCCACAGTTGATGTAGCACCAACTGCTTCGCTAATTAAGTCAAAGTAGCCAACGCCAACTTCACGTTGATGTTTGACAGTGGTAAAGCCACGTGCCTGTGCCGCAAACTCACGTTCTTGCATTTCTGAATAACCAGCCATGCCACGTTGTTTGTATGCTTCAGCAAGTTCAAATGTTGCCAAGTTAACAGAGTGGAAGCCTGCTAGTGTGATAAACTGGAACTTGTAGCCTAGTTCGCCTAGTTCACGCTGGAAAGTTTCACATTCTTCTACAGATAAAAACTTGCGCCAGTTAAAACTAGGGCTACAATTGTAAGCCAGCATTTGGTCTGGAAACTCAGCATGGATAGCATCGGCGAATTGTCGAGCCAATGCAATATCTGGCGTACTAGTTTCGAACCATAAGAGATCAGCGTAAGGGGCATAAGCAAGCCCTCTTGCAATACAAGCATCAATGCCGTTTTTAAATTTGTAAAAGCCTTCTTCAGTGCGTTCATCAATAACAAAATCCTTATCCAGTGGGTCGTGGTTGCTGGTAATCAGTGTAGCGGCTTCTGCATCTGTACGAGCCATAATAACTGTGTCTACACCCGCAACGTCTGCTGCCAAACGTGCGGCGTTTAGTGTACGCACCATTTGACTGGTAGGGATTAAAACCTTGCCACCCAAGTGTCCGCATTTCTTTTCACTTGACAGTTGATCTTCAAAGTGTACGCCTGCGGCACCTGCTTCAATCATGGCTGTCATTAGTTCATAACTGTTTAGAGCACCACCAAAGCCTGCTTCCGCATCTGCTACAATGGGAAGGAAGTAGTCGGTAGTAACTTGTCCTTCTGAATATTCAATGGCATCAGCACGACGGAAAGCATTATTGATGCCTTTGACCACGTTGGGCACTGAGTTAACAGGATACAAGCTCTGATCTGGATATGTTTGTAGTGCAGTATTGTTTGCCGCGGCCACTTGCCAACCTGACAAGTAAATTGCTTTTAGACCTGCTTTGGCATGTTGTACTGCCATCTGTCCATTGTAAGCACCTAGTGTGTTGATGTAGGGCTCAGAGGCCAACAGTTCACGGAGTTTAGTTGCCCCACGTTTTGCTAGTGTGTGTTCGACCTGTACGCTACCTTGTAGTTTACGTACTGTGTCTGGTGTGTAATTACGCTTTTTCATTTTAGTTCCTTTTTCGATAATCTTCTACTGCGGCTTTGATGGCGTCTTCTGCCAATATTGAGCAATGTATTTTAACAGGCGGCAAAGCAAGCTCTTCTGCAATTTCTGAGTTTTTAATGCTGGCTGCTTCGTCGAGTGTTCGTCCTTTGACCCATTCGGTAACAAGACTACTCGATGCAATCGCAGACCCGCATCCGTATGTTTTGAATCTTGCATCTGTAATCACTCCATCTTCTACTTTGATCTGTAACTTCATCACGTCGCCACATGCTGGTGCGCCCACCATACCTGTGCCTACATCGGGATCCGATTTGTCAAAACTTCCTACATTGCGTGGATTTTCGTAGTGATCTATTACTTTATTTGAATAAGACATTTGTTTACCTTTTACATATTTATAATCCGCTACCGTTATCAAAATTAAGTTAAGGGTGGGAACACCAAATAAATATTCAGCAACAGAGGAGACATGTCCGTGCCTACAGAATTTACTTACAAACTAATGCCGGAATTGCCAGCGCCACCAGACTGGTTACTTAATCAAATTGACTACAATGCACAGCCCGAAGTTAACAATATCGGGGCAATGGGTCGACGTGTACTCACTGACTGGGATGGTTATGCTGGTCCAGCAACTAAAAATATTCGTCGTGCATTTGTTGACGAGTACGACACGTGGATTAGAGAAAACATTACTAAAGATTTTCAAAATTGCAGCCTTATGTATTGCCGCAATTATAACGACGCCCCTAGCACCGGAGCACATACAGATTATACCAGAGACTATATCTTAATGTACAACGTGCAAACAGGCGGTCCTGATGCTGAATTGGTTTTTTGGCAAGAAGAAGGTAAGCCTCTAATTAGAGAACGCGGTTGCGAAATTGGTACCAAAGCAAACTTAAAAAAGATCGACGGCATTGTTGGTCCTGCCGGAGTGTGGTATTTGGCCAATGGTAGAATCTTACACTCAACAGAAAAAGTAATTGATCTAAGATTAAATTTTCAGATCAGTTTCGACACTTCCACCCCATGGACTTAATACATGTCAACAATTCGAAACTCGTTATTGGTAGCACCCGGTCTTTTCAACAAATTTCAAGAGAGCCCGCTAACTAAGTTACCAACTGTTGGGAAAGACACATTTGGCTATTATACTGTTGACGATTTTAAAACATACAGCAAGCTCGAAGCCATTGAACAAAGTAAGGCTAAGAAAAGGCCGTTCTTTTGGAATTTTAATCAATACGAAACCGACAACCATGTATGGGACGTTGAGCCTAAGGACACGTTAGACGAACTGTATCGTCAACGTGCTCAAGAAATCAGAGACAAATACGATTACGTTGTATTGATGTTCAGTGGGGGTCGAGACTCAGGTAACATCTTTCATGCATTTACTAGCAACAATATCAAGTTAGATGAAATAGTTACATACAAGTACGACGGTGGTGTTGAAGACCAAATAACCGATTTCAAAGATACAGCCAATGTACCTAAACGTCTTAAGGAAGCCGAAGATGCAGGTTATCCTTATAAAATTACACAACGACACATTGACTTAAGTAAGATTGTTGCACAGTATGGTTTGTTTGGCAAGTTCCAATTACTTAATAGAGGCTATTTACAAAACCATCATTATAGTATTAGTCACTATGCTAAGAGTTACATTAGAGAATATGTACCTGAGTATAGACAAATCATTAATAGCAGTAAAAAAATGTGTATCATTTGGGGTTGTGACAAACCTTTAATTGCTCGCTGGAAAGATGTAGATAACACATATCAATTTGGTGCATTCTATGCTGATTATAGCCTAGATGCAACAGTTCCGTTAAACAGTCAACTTAGAGGTATTGAAGCCGAACACGACGAAATGTTTTATTGGGGGAATACAACTACTGCAATGAATATTGTTTCCAAGCAATGTTATACTGTGGCAAGATTTTTCAATACGGTTGGGTTAGCGGGTATATTAGATATGCGACCCGAGCTTATAAGTTTTAGAATGGCTAACAAATATAAACTGCTAGACGATAACCCAATAACACCGGAGCATTGGGAGAAGTTACGGCAAGTTCCAGTTCCGTACTTTACCAACTACCGAGATATTTCAGATTGGCTAATATACCCTACTAGTTTTGATATCACAAAACATTCTGCGTATGGAAAAATTGGACAGAGTGCAATCGACATCGATGGCCAGCAAGTAGTATATCTAAATAAGTTTGCCAGTTTGCGAGATGTGCGTTGGCAGAATGACCAAGACACTCAGTATCATTTTAAAATTCTAAAACAACAACTTGATGAACATCGAGAATTTTGGAGAGACCCGAGCGCCCACTTTGTTGCAAACAGTTGGCGCTGGAATACATCAAAAGTCTATAGACTCGGCAATATTTAATTTGCAACTTTTGCTAGTTTGCCTAACAATGATTCTTTCTCGATAATATTACGGAAATACTTATAAGGCGTTCCGGCTTTATCAACTTTGTTTTCAATCTTAGCACGAATTGTTAAAAAGCGTTCGCCGGACGTTTGATCTTTAACTTGGATCTGAGGCTTACCTTCTTTATCTGTTACGATGTCAGCAACTAGATTGATTTTTTTCACAAACTTATGTAAACGGTTGAAGTCAATTACTGAATAATCACCTTTGTCAAATTGTACAAGTTTAACATTTGGATTATTAAGTGTACCAAAGTAGTTAATTCCGTTGATAACTTCTTTGATGAATTGTTCCTCGCGTTTGTCACCGCTCATGTGCTGTGTTAATAATTCAGCGGCTCCAGTATAAATCATTGTCAATGCTTCGACTTTATTCTGTTCTTTGTTATATGATTCTTCAAATTCACTGATGTCAACACCAAATCTAGTAAACAATTCAACTAACTTGTCAAAGCCTGTACCACCCACTTGTCCAAACTGTTTAACAGGGCCTGCCTTTAAACTTACATCTAGTTTAGTTGTTCGTGCTTGGCTACCGATAGGACTTTCTACTTCGACGTATACGTCTGTCTTGCGTCCAGATTCGTCACTTATACCATCACTAATAACTTTGATCATATCGTCTTTGTGATTATGGTAGAAGAATGTAGCATAACGTTGCGACATTGAACTGTTGGCATATTTTACTGCACTACTAAACAAGTCGGCAATCATTGAACGTTTTGCAGGATCCATTAGATCTTTGTATGGTGCGGTTTTTAAACGTAATACAAACACAAGAGTATCTTTATTAGCACCGTCACGACCTGCAATGTTAGTTGTGTATTCGTCTTTGCCTGTTTTACCTAGTGCGCTGAGTACATTACTAATATCTTCAGCAGTGATCTCGCCGATACCATCTTCTGTTCGCTTTGCAAACTTTGCAACGATTGCGGCACCTAATACACCTTCGGATATTTCGCCGCGGTTAGCAACACCGGCTTTTCCACCCTCATCACTTTCGCTGCCTTTGTAGTGGTTAAAGCCACTACCCATGTTAACTGCACCGGTTAACTGTATTTGCAAACCATTGGCATCTTTAAGTTTAACAGTAACACCAACACCTGATCCTATTGCTACTTTTGTGCCTGCGCCCTTAAGAGTTTTAGTTAGCGGTTGTGTCACGTCAAACGCAGGAACAACTGCTCGGATAGCATCTGCTATCGCTTTTCCTTGCTTGCTCCCACTTAGGATAAGTTGATGCCCTTCGCCATATTTTGCATCATGGATGCTGGCTTCTTTAATTAGGGTTTGTGGTACTAGTTTAAAATCTTCAAAACGCATGGTAAATTAAATCCTGCAAAATTATGTTACAGTATTTATGTTCTGACTATGCTTTAATTCGTGAAGTAAAAACTCGCCCGCTTCTATCCAATATTTGTCAATTACAGGCTCGCCTAGGCCCGTAGCCATCATGGTAGTTACTACATAACATTGCCTAAACCATAGCCACTGTTCTGTTAGTAAACAACGTCTCGGCCACAGGGCAAATGCAGGTTTCACTGATACCCTACACTGGTTAATTTTCCAAAAACCCATAGCCGAATCGTGCCATGATTTCTCTCGCTCGTCTCGTGGATCTTTAGCATGCTGTCTAACAAAACTAAAAGGGTTTGTCATTTGAATAAGTTACTGTACACCCGCAATTTATCTTTTTTATTTTGTTTTGCCTGTTCAATAATCTCGGGTGTAACTTCTCCTTGATCTAATAGAATGTCGATCATTGCGGCAACATCACCAATTTCTTGCGCTAGCCATTCACGTTTGTTTTTAACGCTGTTGTCCTCAATCCCAAAGCGTCTAATTTTGCTTATTACTTGAACTAGTTCCCCACACTCTTCGGCTAAGATAGTTAAGGCTTCGTCTAGTTTATCTGTAATCATCGATGGCATAAAGTTATCCGTGTATAATTTGCTCAACTGCATCCCAAAAGTTTATCTTATCCTGAATCGACTTATGAGCGGCTTCTTGCGCTTCTTCGTAGAATGCTTTGTTATTATTGCACGAAACTGCAACTAAGTCAATACTGGCTGGACCGTGAGTATCAGTATCAACTTGAATATGTCTGTTTAACCAGGCGTAAAACTTTGGTGCTTGCTGTTCGGTGATACCTAGTTTGTTTACCATGTTAATATACATGCCGGGAATCACCGTTTCACGCCCAAATGCAAACGCACTTGCCATCACATGCAATTTGTCAGAAAAAATAAAACCAAATGTACTTTCCATAAAACGCTGACTAGGAACTGGTGCTGTTTCAATAGCGGCACTGAGACCTTCAGTTTCTAATATATAAATGAAACGCTTAACTGGCTCGATGTTGGCTCCAATTTCTTCCATTGCACGAATATAAAGATCAAAGTGACTTACATATCCCCATTGTTCAAAATAATCACTTTCTTCTTCGGTGACAATATCATTGATTAAACGTGCCGCTCCATTTGTAGTATACTCGGACGGGCGCCACGGAACGCAACTAGGTGCAATTTTTTGTTGCATACCTTTTACCAAACACATGAAATCCCATACGCAATAAACATGGTGTTCCATAAATGTGCGTAATTGTTCTACTGTTTGAATTGGATGGGAGTCGGTAAGTAACGGGTGTTGTTCTAATTGTTTTTGATGTTGCTTTATTCTGTCTAACTCTAGCAAAGTATTCTCCATTTTTACTATATAAGAGTGGTGCCCGGGGCCGGAATCGAACCGGCACGCCCTTACGGGCGAGAGATTTTAAGTCTCTTGTGTCTACCTATTTCACCACCCGGGCTAAGAGTGGCCTGCCCTAAGGGATTCGAACCCCTGACCCTGTGCTTAGAAGGCACATGCTCTATCCGTCTGAGCTAAGGGCAGTAATTTGCTACGTTATGCGCTTATTATAGCAACAAATTACGCTTAGAGCAAGCATTATGTGATATTTACCCTAACTAAGTTTTACCAAATAAAAACCTGTTATTTTTTCATGAACCCAGAAAAATTTACCATGTACAAATCTTGCAAACTACCATTGACTGTTACGTGAGGAACTTTATCATTCCAAATATAACCATCGCCCGGCGCCCAGAATGTATGCGTATGCCATTGCTTTTCCCAACGTATCTGAGTTAATTGTCCCGGGCTGTAACTAGATGCATAAATCACTGCACGAACATAGTCGTCACGAAGTGGGAACTCTTTACGCATTTTATCAAATGTATCAGTGTGCATAGGGATAACATTACCCGGCGGCAATAGTACACTTGATACAGTTTTAATATCCATGTTTAGCTCATCTTCAATTTGAGCAATAGGCAACTCCTCTGGCCGCCACCAATTTTGATGTATGGTAGTATTTTCATGACATAGAGAACTGGGAAATTTAGTATTTGATTTAAAAATTGTAGTAGAAATGCAACTTTGCGCTGGGCGCAATTTGTGATTAATTTCTAATATTGGCGACAAGTCGGTGTCTATCTTTACACGACTAAACATTGCTATATCCTTAATTGAGTTAGATTCCTGCCAATGCCAATTGACTTAGCACCCAGGTACGGGGATTTAGATCGAGTGTCCACTCTGCAGGTTCGCTCCGCATGTCCTGCTTGTAAACGATATTTATTTGATCGTGCGTTAGTTCAACCAAGAAGCCGTCGGTTAACTTTTTAAGATTCTGTACTACTGTTGCATAATCAACAAAACCTATTGCAAAGGTTCCATAAATTTGTACTATCATTAAATAGTCAAATTCTTTATCTAACTGCTCACGCTGATAACTGCTTTCGTAAACATTTTTTAATTTTAATTTAACTTTTTTCTTGGGCTTGCCTGTCTTTTTAGAAAACATAGGCTCGTTGCCAGTTTTAACTTCAACTAGTCCATTGGACCAACTGTTAAAAATTAAATCGTAATCAACCGCATCAGACCATTCGATGTTCTTTGCATGGTTACATAAAAGCAAGGCACCAAGGATGAATTTTTCCTTCATCATCCGGTTGGTGCTTTCGTTTAAAACAGATTGCTGACTAATATTATGACATGCTAGTGCAAACTTAGGAACATCAACCCATTGAAGGATATCGTTGTAGTTATTATTTGTCTGGGTCACCGTCGGCTACCACATTTCCTTCAGAGTCTTCGATAATCAATGGACCTACTAATTCCATTTCAGTATCGCTGTGTACCCAGCCTTCGTCTTCCAGTACAGAAAAATGCCCATCTTCTTCTATAAGTGCTTCAAGCCGATCTTTTTCTTCATCGGTCATATCTGATGGATATTCAATGTCGCACCAACAGCCGTCGAAGGTTTCATTTAGTTCAACTTCTTCAACACCGTCGGGATAATCGCCGTAGATATCTATACCGCTGACATTGACTACATCGTACTCAGGCATTGCATCAGTTTCGGTAGTAACATTAAAACTGCCACTGCGCCAACCGGTTTCAACTGCAATAAATTTGTTATCTTTTACAAAAAATTCACGCTCAATTGTCGACTTTTTATATTTTGCACTTACGGTCCATGTTGCCATAATACTCTCCAAAAAATTTAAAACTCAACTATATTATAAGTTATTGCTATAAGAAATGTCAACCTCAATAAACAGTTAATTTTCACCCAAAACACTGGTTAAATTGACTACTCTTTATCTTCAGAGTCATTGGATTCTTGTGCAGTTTGATCTTCAGGGAATACCAACGTTGCTCCGCCGATAGTTCCGGGCATAGGAACAGTATCTTTTTTCTTGCCAAAGATACGATCCCAGTTACTTGCAAATTCTTCTTGCGATACGCTATAAGGGCGAGGACTATCGCCTTTTCCACCATGTGACATATTGTTTTCTTTATAAATCTGCGTGTCGTGTTACAAAGTTTACTCGCATCTTCTTAGGATTGAAAAATTCGTTAACTACATTTTTGGCATCTTCGATGTCAAAAGTTTTACAACTGAAAATATCAAAATATGCTGTTCCATCTAGTTCCATGAAGTGCCCACTGATGTTGCTTGTTGTAATTAACTGCATTAGGCTAAACCCT
>Ga0222714_10007362_pt1 | contig 10093 bp, 10 predicted proteins | sample C33_3DmetaG_FD_165048 | JGI IMG/M metagenome (GOLD analysis project Ga0222714, IMG submission 165048) | Estuarine water microbial communities from San Francisco Bay, California, United States - C33_3D | ecosystem: Environmental > Aquatic > Marine > Unclassified | place: USA: California... | reverse complement strand
CTCGTGACATTGCGCTCTGGAAAGACCCAAACGGTCTTACCGAAGACGAGCGTCGAGTCATTAAGCGTAACCTTGGTTTTTTTGTAACGGCCGACAGCCTAGCCGCCAACAACATCGTACTTGGCACCTACCGGCACATCACGGCCCCCGAGTGTCGTCAGTACCTGTTGCGCCAGGCCTTTGAGGAGGCTATTCATACCCATGCCTACCAGTACATTGTTGAGTCGCTCGGCCTTAACGAGGCAGAGATCTTCAATGCTTACCACGAGGTCTCCTCCATTCGCGACAAGGACGAGTTCCTCATTCCTTTCATCGACGTTCTGACCAACCCGCAGTTCAAGACAGGAACGCTTGAGAACGATCAGAAACTCTTGCGCTCCCTTATTGTCTTTAGTTGCATCATGGAGGGTCTGTTCTTCTACGTGGGTTTTGTGCAAATTCTGGCCCTTGGGCGTCAGAACAAAATGACAGGTGCTGCTGAGCAGTACCAGTACATTCTTCGCGACGAGTCGATGCATTGCAATTTTGGTATTGACCTTGTCAACACCATTAAGCTCGAGAACCCACAACTCTGGACGCCCGAGTTCCGCGAAGAACTGCGTGACTTGTTCGTTAAGGCGGTCGACCTCGAGTACCGCTATGCCGAGGACACCATGCCTCGCGGTGTGCTTGGTCTTAACGCCAGCATGTTTAAAAGTTACCTGCGATACATCGCAAACCGCCGTTGCCAACAAATTGGGCTTGAGCCCGTTTTTGGTAACGAAGAAAATCCCTTCCCATGGATGGCCGAAATGGTCGACCTTAAGAAGGAACGCAACTTCTTTGAGACCCGTGTGATTGAGTATCAGACGGGTGGTGCCCTGAGTTGGGAATAAAGGCAACAAGCCTTTCTAACTCTTCGATTGGCCAGCCTTCTCTGGTCAAGGGACGTCTCTCCCGTATTCATTGGCGTTGGACTTTAGAGGAAAGCCCCCCAGGCTTTCCTCTTTTAACAGGGTCTTGCGCAAATGAATGGTTCGAGCACGATGCTCGAATCTCCCTGTGACCCTGCCGAAACGAATCGGCATAAAGGAGAAAGAAAATGGCAACAAAGAAGAAGGTAAAAAAGGCGAAAGCCGCAAAACCTGAAGCAAAGAAAGTGGCAGCAAAGTCGGTAGCCAAGAAAGTCGCTGCCAAGAAGCCTGCTGCTAAAAAAGTTGCAGCGAAGAAGCCTGCTGCGAAGAAAGCTGCTGCTAAGAAGCCTGCTGCTAAGAAGCCTGCTGCTAAGAAGCCTGCAGCTAAGAAAGCAGCTGCCAAGAAACCTGCATCTAAGAAAGCAGCTGCCAAGAAACCTGCAGCTAAGAAAGCAGCTGCCAAGAAGCCTGCTGCTAAGAAAGCCGCTGCTAAGAAGCCTGCAGCCAAGAAAGCAGCTGCTAAGAAGCCTGCTGCTAAGAAGCCTGCCGCTAAAAAGGCAGCAGCTAAGAGGCCTGCTGCAAAGAAAGCTGCTGCTAAGCCTGTTGCCCCGGCAGCTCCTATCTCGAGTACCTGGCCGTTTCCTACGGGCTCACGTCCGTAATTCCTTAGCACGTTGTCTGTGCACACCCCGCCCTTGGGCGGGGTTTTTCACTTTAGTTTCTGCGAACCATGGCCCTCTGGTTTTTATTGAAAGCTGCAGGTAGTCTTCTGGCCGTTTGTTTCATGCTTCGGGCCTATCTGCAATTTGCCAAGCTTCACCCAATGAATCCCTTGAGTCAGGTGGTTTTTCGTATCACCGACTGGCTGTCCATTCCCATGCGCCGTCTTTTCCCGCCCAATGCGAAGACAGACTGGGGAAGCCTTTTCGCGGCTGTTCTGGTGGCACTTGCTTTGGCGACCATTCGTTTTCTTATGGTCAGCCTCGACCCTGACCTTGTAGGTTCAGAGCCTGTGGTGCGGCCTTTCGGGCTTGTTCTTATTATTGCCCTAGTATGGCTTGTCGGCTGGTGGTTGAAGTTTCTGATTGTTCTGGTTATTGCCGAGGCACTTTTAAGCTGGTTCTCTAAAAGCACCACGGCGGCAGCGCTTCGGCCCGTTCTGCGGCTTCTGCTGCGACCACTAATTGAACCCATTGCACGGCGTATGCCCGAGCGTCAGCCCTGGGGTCTCGATTTCTCCCCCATCATTGCCTTTCTTATTCTTCAGGTCTTGGTGAGCTTTCAGGCAAGCTTAGAGGCGACCGTCCTTAAGGCCTTGCTAGGGGCTGGCTAGGCAAGTGCTGCGGCCTTAACGGCTGCAGGATTAATGCTGTGGTTCTGGGCACCACGAACCTGAACCTTCGCCGCACCTAAGTAAACCCCAGCCTTGCAGCTTGCCGAGACGGACAGGCCGTGGGCAAGGCCCCAGAGCAGCCCTGCACGAAACGCATCCCCGCAGCCTGTTGGGTCCAAGGCCTTTTCAACACGAACCGCATCAAGGGTCTGGCTTCCTTGCGGGCCATCAAGCCAGACGCCCTGACTTCCCTTGGTAACAATGACTGCAGCCTGGGGATGAGGCTGCAAAAGTCTGCGAAGTTCAGACAAGCCTAGGCCCACAGTTCGACTAAGCATCTCGCCCTCGTAGTCATTCACAGCAAGCCAGCTTGCCTTCTTAATGAAACCAAGCAGCTCCTCTTTGTTGAACATGGGCAGGCCCTGGCCTGGGTCAAATACAAAAGCAATACCTGCATCAGAAAAGGCCTGGGCATGGTCGAGCATGGCCTGCCTGCCATTGGGCGAGACTATGCCAAGGCTTGCGGGGTTGGGCACAACCTTGGCCTCGTGGGCAACTGCCATTGCGCCGGGGTGAAAGGCCGTGATCTGATTGTCATCAAGGTCGGTGGTAATAAAGGCCTGGGCCGTGAACAGGCTGTCTCTTACGACAACGCCCGAAACATCCGTACCAAGGGACTGCAGCCGTTTAAGGTAGTCATGCCCATCCTTGCCAATGGCGCCTAAAAGTCGTGTGGGGCATCCCAGGCCAAGAAGTCCATAGGCAATATTGGCCGCGCAGCCTCCAAACTCCTGGCGCATCTCCGGCGCAAGAAAGGCAACGTTCAACATGTGAACCTGGTCTGCCAGGATATGGTCTTTAAACCGCCCTTGAAAAACCATAATGGTGTCAAAGGCAATGGAGCCACTCACCTGAAGCTGCATGGGTGGTTTTGAAAAGGGTTGTGAGGCTTCAAGGTTTAGGTTAGACATGGTTAGTAGGAGTCCCTTTTTCTTAAGTTTGTGTCGCGTCTGCAGGCCGTTTCCAAAGACAAGTCCAGCCCTCCCTTTGGCCAAAGACCTCAAGCTGACAACTGCCGTGAGAGGCCTCACCGTAAACTCGAATCAACTCCTCTGCCTGTCGGTCTAAAAGGCCAGCGAGAACAAGCTGGCCCTTGGCAGCCAGTTCAACAAGCACGGGGGCAAGAACCTTAAGAGGCTGGGCAAGGATATTGGCAAGTACAAGATCAAACGGCCCGCAAATGGCTGCGTCGGCATCGACAAACCGTGCTCGCGACTCCAGCCCGTTAAGCCTGGCGTTTTCCTTTGCGGTGGTCACAGCAACGGGGTCAATATCAAGGCCGATAACCTCGTCATTATTATCTGTAAGCACAGCCCAGGCGAGCCCAAGCACCCCCGAGCCACAGCCGTAGTCAAGGACGCGCCAAGGCGCGCAGGCTTGGCCAGGCATTCGGCCTTGGGCCGCCGAGTGAGCCAGAGAGGCAATGGCCTCAAGGCAGAGTTGGGTGGTGGCATGGCTACCAGTTCCAAATGCAAGGCCAGGGTCGATGGTCAGGGCCCTGCCTGGGGGTTCACGAAAAGGCGCAGGTACCTCGTGCCAGCTTGCCCCTAGCCACAGCGTCTCGGCAATGACCATGGGCTCGAACTGGGCCTGGGTCGTACGCACCCAGTCTTCGTCATAAATTCTCGAGATTCTGGGCTGATCTTGAAGGGCAAGGCCACTGACCTTGCCCTGTTGAGACGCCCACCAGCAAGAAGGGTCCAGAGTGGTGGGGATAAGAATATAAAGCGCCGTCTCATCAAGTGCCATGCTGAGTGCGCCTTCTTCCATGAGTCGGTCGCTCCAGTCGCCAAGCCATTGCTCAGCGGCAGCCTCATGGGGAAAAAACAGGGAGACCGAAAACTCGAGCTGCCAGGCGATGGCCAGTCTAGAGCTTGGGTTCGCGTTCAAGCATTGATTCCAGGTAGTGGATGGAGGTTCCCCCATCCTGAAAGTGGGAGTCGCGCATGATGCGTCTGTGTAAGGGCACCGTGGTGAGAATTCCCTCAACCACCATTTCCGAAAGTGCAATCTCCATGCGTGCCATGGCCTGGGCCCGGGTGTCACCAAAGCTAATGATTTTCCCAATCATGGAATCGTAATAGGGAGGTACCGTGTAGTTGGCGTAGGCATGGGAGTCCACTCGAATACCCGGTCCGCCAGGGGTATGCCAGCTCGAGATGCGGCCCGGTGAGGGAGTAAACGAAAAGGGGTCTTCGGCGTTGATTCGGCATTCAATGGCATGGCCCCTGAAGGCAATATCTTTTTGGCGAAAGCTAAGCTTCTCACCGGAGGCAATTCGAATCTGTTGTTGCACGATGTCGATGCCGGTGATCATCTCGGTGACCGGATGCTCAACCTGAACGCGGGTATTCATTTCAATGAAGTAAAACTCACCGTTTTCGTAAAGAAACTCGATGGTTCCTGCACCCCGGTAGCCCATCTTCTTGCAGGCATCTGCGCATCGCTGACCAATCTTGTCCCGAAGCCTCAAGGCAATGCCGGGCGCGGGGGCTTCTTCAAGCACCTTCTGATGACGGCGCTGCATGGAGCAGTCCCGCTCGCCCAGGTGAACCACGTGGCCATAGTGGTCGGCAAGAATCTGGATCTCAATATGGCGTGGGTTCTCAAGGAATTTCTCCATGTAGACCTCGGGATTACTAAAGGCTGCTGCGGCCTCGGCTCGGGTAGTGTTCACCGCGTTTACCAAGGCAGCCTCGGTGTGAACAACTCGCATGCCACGCCCGCCTCCACCTCCGGCAGCCTTAATAATGACCGGGTAGCCAACAGCCCGAGCGGTACGAATAATTTCCTTTGGGTCTTCTGGAAGGGCACCCTCGGATCCGGGCACGCAGGGAACGCCTGCGGCCCGCATGGCCTTCTTGGCCGAGACCTTATCGCCCATAAGGCGTATCACATCGGGTGTGGGCCCGATGAACCGAAAACCGCTTTGTTCAACACGCTCGGCAAAGTCCGCGTTCTCTGCCAAAAAGCCATAGCCGGGATGAATGGCCTCGGCATCGGTGACCTCTGCGGCCGCGATAATGGCAGGCACGTTAAGGTAGCTCTCTTTCGAGGCGGGCGGCCCAATACAGACAGACTCATCGGCAAGCCGCACGTACTTGGCTTCGGTGTCTGCAGTTGAGTGAACCACGACCGTCTTGATGCCAAGCTCGCGGCACGCCCACTGAATGCGCAGAGCGATTTCACCCCGGTTCGCAATCAGAACCTTCTCAAACAACGCCATACCTAGGCGATTCTAAAAAGAGGCTGACCGAACTCGACGGGCTGCCCGTTTTCCACCAAGACGGCCTTAATGACACCGGCTCGATCTGCCGGAATCTCGTTCATCAGCTTCATGGCTTCAATGACACAAAGCGTCTGACCTTCTGCTACGGTGTCGCCTACCGAGGCATAGGGTGCGGCGCCGGGTGAGGAGGCACGATAAAACGTCCCCACCATGGGAGACAAGACAGACTGCACAGAGGCTTGGGCCGCAGATACCCCTGCCATGGTCGCGCCTTGGCCAGTTGGGCCATTGCTTTGATAGTCAGCCGGTGCCTCCTGACCAAGGTCCTGAGCCTGGCTGGTGGGTGCGACTTGAGGGTTGGACTGTGCGGCCATGTTGGCTGTCAGGGGAGGCACGCCCGTAGCAGCAAGAGCTGTCATTTGCTGGGCAACACCTGCCTTGACGATACGAACCTTGCCTTCGCCCTCGGTGATCTCAAGCTCGGCAATGTTTGATTCGGCCACCAGGTCGATGAGCGTTTTCAGTTTACGCAGGTCCATAGCGAACTCCTTACCGGGCGGGTGTCGTGGACTTCAAAAGATGCTTGTGAAAGAAGCGAATGGCCGATTCGTAGCCCAGAGGGCCCATGCCGCAGACCACCGCCTCGGCCTTGTCTGAAAAATAGGAGTGACTGCGGAAGGGTTCGCGTCGGTGAATGTTGCTTAGGTGCACCTCAACAAAGGGCAGTGCAACGGCGGCCAGTGCATCACGTAGGGCCACGCTGGTATGAGTAAAACCTGCCGGATTAATAACAAACCCTTTGACCTGCTGACCAAGTGCCTGCTGGATGCGGTCCACCAGCTCGCCTTCATGGTTTGACTGGAAGCACTCCAGACCTAGGCCAAGCGATTCCGCCAGCAAGACCGACTGGGTATTAATGCTTGCAAGGGTCTCTGAACCGTAGATCTCGGGCTCACGCTGCCCGAGCATATTTAAATTGGGGCCATGAAGCAGCCATATAAGAGGGCCTGTTGCCATTCAGTTGCCATGGGAAAAAGAAGGAAAAAGTAGTTTACCGCATTTAGCTCTAAGCCCCCCTCTAAAAAGCTCTCAAATGTAGTCTTCTACCCAGTTTGTGAGCTCTTCTTCGTAGATTCTTCCCATCTTTTGCTGGGTCACCTGACCGTTGGGGGACACCAGAACCGTGTAGGGAAAGGCATCCACACGACTGCCTAATCGGCTTGCAAGCTCGCTCCCGTTGGCACCAGCGACGACCAAGGGGTAGGAAAACCGACGCTCCTCGAGAAACTCCCGAACATTGGAGGGGGAGTCAACAGCAATTCCAAGAAGTTGAACCCCTTTTGGCTGGTATTTATCGTAAAAAGCCGAAAGTTCTGGCATTTCTTCAACGCAGGGTGGGCACCAGGTTGCCCAGAAGTTCACCACCAAGGGCTTGCCTCGAAACTCCGACAAAGAAAGCAGTTCGCCACGTGCCTGCCCGGCCTTTTGAAGCTGAAGGTCGAAGATCCAGCCCGCTGGCTCGGCTAAGGTCTTGGGCGACTGACGCCATAGGCCCAGGCCCATTCCGACGCCCAGACCTGTAAGGCCAACTGCCCCCGCCAACATCCAATGCCGTCGATTCAAGCCAGACCTCCGTGGTTAAGTTGCAGAATGAGTTCTTGGGTGCTGAGGTTGGCAACCCGCCGGGGAAGGCCTCCTCGAGCAAGGGTGGTGATGACGACCGGGTGCCCCTGCCAGTCCAGCAATAGGCCTTCCACCATGCCTTGACCCACTGGGTTGGGAAGTTCGGTTGCCTCAACCGCGATCCCATCGTTTAGAAAATCAATGGCGAGTTCTTTGGCGGATTCCGCCCGGCAGCCCAGGTGAATGACGCTAAAGGCGGTGGCCGTGCCGTTGGCAAGCGCGCCCATAAGCACGGGTTGATAGGCTGAGAGTCGCTGCATGAGATGCAAGGCTGCCCTGCGCATGGCCTCGCAATGGGCGCGTTGGCTCTCGTCGGCAAAGAGCGCGAGATGATCACGGACCGCCTCTTCAATTTCTTGGTTGCTTGGCAGATCGCTTGCTGCAATTCGCCCACCAAGGCCGCCCGTCACTCGTTCATAGGCCTTGCGTTTGGCGCTTTGGTAATCAAAGCCTTCCTCGGCAATAAGCTGAGCTGCACCGCAGGCAATCTCGTGTCGAAGGCTGGACATAGCCTGATTATGCCGGCCGTACAATGGCTCATGCATATTCATATCCTTGGTATCTGTGGCACCTTTATGGGCGGGCTTGCTCAGCTCGCACGGGCTGCGGGTTTCCGGGTTACGGGCTGCGACACCCAGGTCTACCCACCCATGAGCGAGCAGCTTCGCCTAGCGGGTATCGACCTTGTTGAAGGCTTTGAGGCCGACCAGCTTGGCCTGCAGCCCGATCTTTTCGTTGTGGGCAATGTGGCCCGTCGAGGCCTGCCACTTGTTGAAGCCATTCTCAATCAGCGCCTTGCCATGACCTCCGGCCCCGCGTTTCTCTCCGAGCATCTGCTGGGCAGTCAGCCCGTCGTTGCAGTGGCTGGCACCCACGGCAAGACCACAACCACCGCCCTTATTGCCTACCTACTTGATGCCTGCGGGCGTGCGCCCGGGTTTCTGGTGGGGGGCGTGCCAGAAAACTTTGGGGTCTCGGCTCGGCTTGCTGGGCCTGGAGCCCCCTTTGTTCTTGAGGCCGACGAATACGACACCGCCTTTTTCGACAAGCGCTCGAAGTTCTTGCACTACCGAGCGCAGGTTGCTGTTCTTAATAACCTTGAGTTTGACCACGCCGACATCTTCGCTGACCTTGCAGCCATCGAGACCCAGTTTCATCACTGGGTGCGAACCCTGCCTTCCGAAGGGCGCCTCGTGGTCCACGCCCAGGAGCCCGCCATCGACCGTGTCCTTGCCAGGGGGTGTTACACGCCGGTCTGGCGGTTTGATGCGGAGTCTGATTCGCCGGCAACCAGCCTCAATTTTAGTGTGCAGCCCGCTCAGGTCAGTGCCACCACCCACCATGCAGCCCCAACCGACCTGCAAGAGCTTGAAGAACTTGAACTCTGGAGAGACGGCCGTTGCCTTGCTCAGGCAAGCAGTCCCCTGTGGGGTCTGCACAATCGGCGCAACCTGGCGGCGGCACTGGCGGCTGTCAGCGCCCTAGGCCTTGATCCGGTTGAAGCCTTTGAGGCCGTCAAGGGGTTTAAGGGCATTAAACGTCGCATGCAGCAACGGGGCCAGGCATCAGGCGTTCGGGTCTTTGACGATTTTGCACACCATCCCACGGCGATTGCTACAACGGTTCAAGCCCTTCGGGCGCATCTACCCAAAGGCGCAAGGCTTTTGGCAGTGCTTGAGCCGCGCTCCAACACCATGAAGATGGGCCTTATGCGAGACCAGTTGGCTGGCTCTCTTGCCCAGGCCGACCAGGTGTTTGGCTACAGCCGTGGCCTTGACTGGAGCCTTGAAGAGGCGCTGGCAAGCCTTCGCCCGCAGGCCTTCATCAGCAATGACATCGCCAGGCTTGTAACCAGCATTGTTCAACAGGCGCGACCGGGTGATGCGGTTCTTGTGATGAGCAACGGGGGCTTTGAGGGGATTCACGAGCGACTTCTGCAGGGCCTTACCCAGGCAGCGGCCAGCTAGCCATGAACTGGTTTTTTGAAGACTCGGGCCAGCTGAAGGTGGCGCGCCAAGTCTCTGAGGCGCCCGCGAGCCTGCAGCTTGAGCTTGGTTCGGGTCGTCGGCTGAAGGTCAAGCGGGCCCAGTGTCTTCTGGCCTTTTCAGAGCCTGACCTCGAGGGCTTTTTTCAGCAGGCCCAGGGCAAGGCCAACGAGCTGGATGCCGATTTTTTATGGCAGTGCGCACCGGCCGAGGAGTTCGCTTTTCAAGACTTTGCAAAAGACGTCTTTGGCAGCGAGGGCGGCAGTGCGCTTGAGCAGGCCAGTCTTCTTCTTGCTCTTCATGCTTCGCCTGTCTACTTTCAACGCAAGGGCAAGGGGCTTTTTCGTGCCATGCCCGAGGAGTCTCTAAAGGCTGCGCTCGCAGGCATTGAGAGGCGACGGCTTGCCGCCGAGCGTCAGGCCCAGATGAAGCAGCAGCTCCTAGATGGGCAACTGCCCGAGGCGCTTGAAGCCCTTGGGCTCGATCTGCTTATTCGGCCCGATAAGCAATCGGTGGAATACAAGGCACTGGAGCAGGCGGCCTTCGAATGCCAGGTCAGTCTCGAGCAGCTTGCCCTGCAACGCGGTCTTCTGCCATCGGCCTACAGCCTTCACCGGGCTCGCTTCATGGCCCAGGGTCTGCACCATGCCGCAAACGATGCGCCAGCCAATTCTCAACAGGCCATCGCCGACTGCCGAGGTCGCCGCGACGACCTGCTGGCAAGCCTACCCTTGGCATCAAGCCCCGCCTATTCCCTTGATGATGCGGCAACCACCGAGGTCGATGACGCCCTTTCGTATGAAGCCTTGCCCAGCGGGGGCCTTCGGGTGGGGGTGCATATTGCTGCGCCGGGCCTTGCCATTGAACCCGGCTCGCTGCTTGGCCAGTGGGCGCGAGAGCGTGCCTCCAC
>Ga0222714_10007361_pt1 | contig 10093 bp, 7 predicted proteins | sample C33_3DmetaG_FD_165048 | JGI IMG/M metagenome (GOLD analysis project Ga0222714, IMG submission 165048) | Estuarine water microbial communities from San Francisco Bay, California, United States - C33_3D | ecosystem: Environmental > Aquatic > Marine > Unclassified | place: USA: California... | reverse complement strand
TATCAATGAATGAAGCAACAGGACTCGTTGTAAGCAATTACAACTTGGTTTACAACGCTCTGTCATTCGCAACAGCAACATTGGGAATTGCATTCGTGTTCTTCTTGGTGTCGCGCAATCGAGTGTCAGTGAATTACCGCAGTGCCGTAACAATGTCCGCAATGATTTGCGGTGTTGCCGGCTATCACTACTGGAGAATGTTTACCAACTTTGCCGAAGGCGGTTGGAACGAAGGTTACCGCTACGCAGACTGGCTACTCACCGTGCCATTGTTGGTGGCAGAGCTTGTCGTGGTAGCTGGAGTATCGAAGGAAGTTGCCAAGAAGATCACGCCTCGTTTGGTGATCGCAGCACTTCTGATGATAGCAACCGGATACCCGGGAGAAGTAGCAGAACATGGCAGCACCGCTCGCTACGTTTGGTTCTTCATCTCGTTGGCATTCATGCTCTATGTGCTTTACGAATTGTTCGCAGGAACAATTGGCAAGACACTCAAGTCACAAACTGGAGAAATTGGCAAGAAGCTCAACAACCTTCGTTACGTATTGGTTGTTACATGGACTATCTACCCAATTTTCTACCTCCTTGGTGACTCCACCACTTTCATATCGAAGATTTTCGATCTTTCAACAGAAGAATCAGCAACCGTTATCCAAGTTGGTTACTCAATCTCAGACATCCTTGCTAAGGCTGGCTACGGATTGCTCATCCTTGGAATTGCAACCGCTCGTTCGGACGCAGAGGGATACCGCGCCGCTTAACGCGAAGCGTTTACGAAAAAGCCCCGGCTTCGGCCGGGGTTTTTTTATGTATCCACTACATCGTGCGTAATGCACGACGCAACAAGTCGAGGGCGCTGATCACACTGAGTTGACGCATCGTGTCGCGATTGCCCGGCAACTGCAACATTGCTGACTGAGTTGTTCCATCAGGCATCACTAGACCAACGCACAGCGCTCCAGGCTTCATGCCTTCTTGGTCTGCAGGGCCTGCAACGCCGGTAAGCGCCAAACCAACGCTCGCACGAAGCACGCGCTGAGCGCCTTTCGCCATTTCAATTGCAGCGCTTTCACTGACTACAGGGCCTTCAGTTACGCCGAGTACATCAAACTTCACTTCGCTGGCATACGACACCACGGCACCGCGCAACACATCACTCGAGCCGGCAATGTTGGTGAGGCGCCCCGAAACTAAACCACCTGTTACCGATTCGGCAATACCAAGCGTGAGCCCGCGTTCGCGCATCATGTGAAGCACGACCGATTCCATCGTGTCGCTATCTATGCCAAACACAATGTCGCCAACGGCGTGACGCACTTTCGCATCCCACTCGTCGAGCAATGCATTGACTTCAGAAGTGGTCGTCGCCTTGGCGGTAAGGCGCACTTTGATGCCCTCCCACCCACTGGCCAAAAATGCCAGCGTTGGGTTGCCCGCTTTTTCAAGGTCGTCGATGACATCAAACAAGCGCTCGTTCAATCCGCTTTCAGTTTCACCCCACGTACGCAACGTGCGACTTGAAATCACCGATGCCGAACCTGATCGCTTCAATAAGTCGGGCAGGATTCCCCGTTCAAACATCTCGTACAGCTCGTACGGCACACCTGGCACCGCATAAATGACCTTGTCGCCAACTGGGCAAACGAGCCCCGGCGCCGTTCCACGACGTTGTTCAACAATGCTGGCCCCCTTTGGCACCATTGCTTGACGCATGTTGATCTCGGGCATGCGACGATTACGCGAGGCAAACATTTCGGATATGACCATGCCGACTTCGTCATTGAATTCGAGTTCGACGCCCATGATTTCGGCAATTGCTTCGCGCGTAATGTCGTCGTGCGTTGGCCCCAGGCCACCACAGATGATTACTGCGTCTGCGTCATCAAGCGTTGAGCGAATGGCTTTCACCATGCGACCTAAGTTGTCGCCGACCTTGACTTGCAAACACGAATCAATTCCTGCAGCCGAGAGTTGCTCACCCAACCACGACGAGTTGGTGTCGACAATTTGGCCAAGCAGAAGCTCCGTGCCGATGGCCACCACATCGCAACGCATGGCTACGCCTGCTTACGAGCTTTTACTGCAACGGCTGCGTACTGCAGGCCGCTATACAACGTGAGCACTGTGGCGATAACGAGAGAACCCTTCGCCAAGTAGTTGTAATCGGCAGCGCTCCATGGCAACACCGCGAAACCTACGGCAACTTGCTGTGCAAACGTTTTGAATTTTGCCGCTTTGCTTGCTGGGACGCTGACACCTTTTGCACCCGCAAACACGCGATACAAACTTATTGCAATTTCTCGGGTGGCAATGATGCCTACCAACCACACACTGAACATTCCACGATCGACAAGAACGAACATTGCGCCGAGTACACACACTTTGTCGGCCAATGGATCGAGAAAAGCGCCACTGCGCGTTACACCTTGCCGGCGTGCCAGGTTTCCATCAATCAAATCGCTTAAACACAACACGAACCACAAGCCAGTTGCTGCCCACGAACCCACATTGTCATCGGGGATGATGGCAAACATCAGTGGCGACACCAACAGTCGGCTGACCGTAATGGCGTTAGCCCACGTACGGATTGCGTTTGGGTCAGTAGCCATCGCTTCTATTCTTCCCCATCAAAGGCATCAGAGTTTGCACCGGCGGCAAGCAAGTCGGGCCCCATTGCATCAGCGATCACAACGTCGTAGAACTTGCCAACCTGCAGATCATCAGCCACATGCACCACGCCGTCAATGGATGGCGCCTCACGATGCGTGCGACCAATGCCCCGTTCATCCACCAAAACATTCACAGTCTCGCCAATCAGGTCATCACGACGTGAAGCCGTAATGGCATCCTGCAATTCACGAAGTTCTGCAATGCGCTCGTTCATCAGCGACTGAGCAACATGATCGGGTTGCGTCATCGCATGAGTTCCCTCTTCAGGACTAAACGTAAAGAATCCGCACCAGTCCAACTGCGCTTCTTCGACGAAGCGCAACAGTTGGTCGTGATCTTCTTCGGTCTCACCTGGGTAACCAACAATGAAGTTGCTCCGGAATGCCGCCTGCGGACTGAGTGCGCGAATGTCTTCAATTCGCTTTAAGAAGCGCTCACCGTCTCCCCATCGACGCATACGGCGCAAGTGTGGCTTGCTGACGTGTTGCAATGAAAGATCAAAATACGGAACGTTGGTTTCCAACATTGCATCGATGAGTTCATCGGTTAAGTCGCTTGGGTACAGGTACAACAATCGAGTGCGTGCAACTCGCTTGGCCACAGCCCGCACCAACGGAACAATTGACCCTGCACCAAGTTCGCTTGGGCGATCCTTGCCGTAACTGGCGAGATCTTGGGCAATCAGCACAATTTCATGAGCCTCAAGTTCGTCTACTTCGCGCAAGATCTGGTCAATATCACGACTGCGTTGTGGCCCACGGAACGAAGGAATCGCACAGAACCCACAGTTGCGATCGCAGCCCTCGGCAATTTTGACGTACGCCCAGGGCGCGGTCGACTTTGGTCGTGGCAAGTTCAGCAAATCGAATGAAGGAATTGGCGCACTCGACACTGCAATTGGCTTCTTGCCGAACTGCACGGGCACACCAAAGCCGGCAACTTGGTCAACTTCTGGCAAAGCATCGGCGAGTTCCTGGCCGTAGCGCTCGGCCATGCAACCAGTGACCACAATTCGGGCGCCAACTTTGCGCTGCGATTCAAGCGCCAGCACGGTGTCGATACTTTCCTTGCGGGCGTCTTCAATAAACGCACACGTATTTACCACAACCACGTCGGCAAGTGATGGGTCGTCGGTGGCGACTAGGCCATCGGCAAGCAACGTGCCCATGATTTTGTCGGAGTCGACATCATTTTTTGGGCAGCCCAACGTCTCGATGTAAAAACGTTGTTGCACAGTAAAACAGCCTACCTGTGAAGGCTGTTTAGAAGTTGAGTTTCAACCCCTTGTATGGCCATGGCATTGACACCAAGCGACCAGTTCCCGACAACGTAATGTATGCGGTCTTGAAATCGGGCCCACCGAAACAAATATTTGTGGTGAGCGGGTCGCCCGTTGGAATCTGCTCAAGCACTACTCCTTCCGGCGAAATCACCGTAATTCCAGCAGCCTCCAAACCAAGTGTTGCTACACATACGTTGCCATCGCCGTCTACGGCGAGTGAGTCAAATAACTGAACACCCGGCAAACCAACCAGGCATGCAGATGGGTCAATTGCGCTGAATGGCGCTGTCTCGCCTGGCGCAGTGATTGCCAACTTGAACACCCGACCTGTGTGTGTTTCTGCCCAATACAACGTATTGCCATCTGGCGATAGACCAATTCCATTTGGAGAGTCGGTGGGAAACACCACTTCCTTAATCATTGACCCGTCGGTCTTTGCGTAATAGATGCCACTCAAATCTGCATGGCGCCCATGGCGGATTCCGTGGTCGGTAAACCACATGCCGCCGTGTGCATCAAACACCATGTCGTTTGGTCCGCGTAACTTGTTGCCATTGCATTCGGTGTATACATCTTTTAGTTCGCCTGTTTCCATGTCCAGACGCTGAATACGTCCGCCGATGTAGTCGGCTTCCACCATTGGTCCTGGAAATGTGAGGCCAAGAAAATCAACTTCGCCAAATGATCCGCCGTTATTGCAAATGTACAAACCGCAATCAGGGCCAAAAGCAATTCCGTTTGGACCACCGGGTACATCTGCAATCTTTTCCTTCGAACCGTCAGGTTTCACACGAGTAATTCGTTTGCCAAACATTTCAACAAGAATCACACTGCCATCAGGCATTGCGATTGGCCCTTCAGGGAAACGGAGTCCGGATGCGATTTCGGTTAGTTCAGCCATAGGCAAACATTACGCCTTTTTTGACTGGCAAATTTACGGCGCTAGCTGCCCATCTGTAGTTGTTCGAGTTCTTCAACGGTCATCAGCACTTCGCGAGGACGTGACCCTTCGCTTGGGCCCACGATGCCCCGAGATTCGAGCAAGTCCATAATGCGGCCGGCGCGGGCAAAGCCGATCTTTAGCTTGCGCTGCAGCATTGATGTGGACCCCTGCGCGCTACGCACCACCAAGTCCATCGCCTGACGCAAGAGCTCGTCGTCATCGGCGTCTCCTGTAGTTCCACCAAACAGGCTGTCGCTTGCGTTGCCGCCTGTGCCTTCGCCGTCGACACCCGATACGTACACCACTTCAGGCGCCTGCCTGCGCCAGTGGGCCACCACTTTGCGCACTTCGCTTTCGTCCACCCATGCCGACTGCACGCGTTGCGCAACTGAAGTGTTGCCAGGCAATAACAGCATGTCACCCTTACCGATCAGCTTCTCGGCGCCCGGTTGATCAAGGATCACTCGGCTGTCAGTAAGGCTGGACACTGCAAACGCCATACGCGCAGGAATGTTGGCCTTAATCACGCCGGTAATCACGTTGACGCTTGGTCGCTGCGTAGCAACGATGAGGTGAATACCCACCGCACGAGCCTTTTGAGCGATCCGCGTAATGCAGTCTTCAACGTCTCGTGCAGCAACCATCATGAGGTCATTCAATTCATCCACCACGATCAAAATAAATGGCATGCGCTCGAATGTTTTTTCGGCACCTTCATCACTTTCAAGTTCACCGCGGTCGTATGCAGCATTAAAACCGGTGATGTCGCGGAACCCAGCTTCAACCAAGAGGTCGTAGCGACGTTCCATTTCTTTCACAGCCCAACCGAGTGCATTTGCTGCCTTTTTCGGGTTGGTTACTGGAGGCGTGAGCAAATGCGGAAGACGCGCATATTGTGCCATTTCTACTTGCTTTGGATCGATCAAGATCATGCGCACTTGCTCGGGAGTTGAGCGCATGAGCACCGAAGTAATGATGCAGTTAATTGCACTCGACTTTCCTGCACCCGTGGTACCCGCAACCAACATGTGTGGCGTGGTGGAAATATTAAGAAACACCGAACGACCTGCAATGTCTTTGCCCACGCCAACATCAAGTGGATGCATTGCCGTACGTGCTTCTGGAGACACCATGAGGTCGCCGAGTGATACCAGTTCGCGCTGCGCGTTTGGCACTTCGATACCGATGGCAGATTTACCTGGGATTGGCGCAAGGATGCGAACGTCAGTTGCAGCCATGGTGTAGGCGATGTCTTTCGACAACGATGTCACCTTTGCAACTTTTACTCCTCCACCAAGCGACAACTCGTATCGCGTTACTGTTGGCCCACGCGTGTAATCAACCAACTCGGTTTCTACGTTGTGCTCTTTAAGCGCATTCACCAAAATGTCGCCACGCTCTTCTGTTGCCCTGACATCGGCCTTCTCGTGGCGCGTCACCGTGAGCAAATCAAGATTCGGCAATGTCCAGTTGCTTGCTTTGGCGCCTGGGCCAAGCGGCATTTGCTGTGGCGCAGCCTTTTCAATTTTCGCTGCAGACGGGTTAGCTGCTGCGGTAACAACCGGCTTGTCTTTAAGCAACGGCTTGCGAACGCGACGCGGCTTTTCTTCTTCCTCTTCCTCGGCGTCTTCCTCAACTTCTTCTTGTACAACTGTTTTGCGTCTGCGACGTTTTGGCACTTCATCTACATCAAAGTCATAAAAAATTGGTTCACCGTATTCGTCAACCTCGTCATCGCTTTGCTCACTGTCATCACTCGATGAACGTAGGCTGTCGAGCGAGACACCATTCGCCCACGCAGAGATTCGGCGATACAACTGCGCTGGGGAGTTTCCCGTGATTAACAACACACCACAGAACATGATCGCGATAAGCACAATTACTGCAGCGAAACTTCCCATCAGACTTTGCAACGGCTCGCCTGCTAACCAACCAAACCATCCACCTGTGCGCGAGACCACCGCATTGTCGGTATCCGAAAATGATGTTCCCCAGATGATGTGAATAACTGCAAGGATGCCAACGCACAACACCGTCCAACCAAAGGCTAATCGAACACGATGCTGCAACGACTTCCTGTTAATCGATGCAAAACCTGCTGCAATGATGACAATCGGCAGCACAAACCGGCCGACACCGAGCAACGACGAACTGGCTGTATCGAGAAGTCGACCCAACGGTCCCGCGAACTCAACGTAAATCGAGATTGACAGCAAAATGCCAAAACAAATGAGTGCAATACCACCAAATTCATGACCTCGACCCTCAAGAACCGACTTCAATACCGAAGGGCGACGCTCGCGACGGCGCGGAAAACGAAAGGACTCGATTTCATCCTCTTCTACATGTGCGTGGCTGCGCACGATCTTGGGACGTGGACCAGACCCTGATTTTGAGGCTGGGCGCGTGCGGGAAGACCCCTTCCGGGGCTGTGCGGCCATACGTCAACAGTAGTAAGGGGGTACCGCCCCATTGAGGCATACCCACAAGTGGCAGACCAGCGCTAGGCCTCCATCACGATTGGCACAATCATCGGGCGTCGCTTAGTGCGCTCGGAAACAAACTTGCCCGCAGCGCGACGCACTTCTTTTTCGAGTGCATCAATGTCGCGTGTTCCACCCTTCAGCGCTTTCTCCACTGCTCGTGCAACCGTTTCGCAGGCTTCCTCGATTAAGTCTTCTGCTTCTGGCGCATACACCCAACCGCGAGTAATGATCTCGGGGCCAACAAGCACCTTGCCAGCAGAGACATCAACGGTAACCACGGCGACAACAACGCCTTCTTCGGCAAGCACCTTGCGATCGCGCAGTACACCTTGCCCCACATCGCCAACAATGCCATCTACATACAACATGCCAGCAGGAACCCGTTCCTTGCGCACAATGCCGTCATCGTTGATTTCAATCACATCACCGTCTTCACACAACACAATGTTGGATTCGGGAATACCCATGGTTCTGCCGTGTCGCGCGTTGGCAACCATGTGGTGATACTCGCCGTGAATTGGCACGAACCATTCGGGTTCGGTGATCGACAAATACATTTTTAAGTCTTCGGCTTGCGCGTGACCCGTCGCGTGCACATCGGCGATCCCCGAGTGCACCACATCGGCACCAAGTCGCAACAGGCCATCAATTACCCGGTTTACATTGCCCTCATTGCCGGGAATGGCATGGCTAGAAAAGATCACCGTGTCATCGTGGCCAATGGTGACGAACTTGTTGTCACCGCGCGCAAGCAAACTGAGTGCCGCCATTGGTTCGCCTTGCGACCCAGTTGAAATGACGCAGATTCTCTCTGGTGGGTAGTCATCAATGTCTTCAACGTTGATGAATGACTTGTCGGGCAGTTTGATAATGCCTAAATCGCGAGCCATCCGTATGTTGTTGATCATTGATCGACCAAGCGGGGCGATTACTCGCCCACTTTCAATTGCGGCCTCGGCAATTTGCTGTACGCGATGAATGTGGCTGGCAAAACTTGCCGTGATGATGCGGCGTGTTTTGTGTTCGGCAAACAGTTGTCGCAACACCACACCAACCGACTTTTCCGATGGCGCCGAGCCGCGCTCTTCGGCATTGGTGCTGTCCAGCATCAACAAACGAACGCCATCACCGGCTGCAAGCGCACCGAGGCGTGCCAAGTCAGTACGGCGATCATCGACTGGTGTGAGGTCTATTTTGAAGTCGCCCGAGTGGATGATGACGCCTTGTGGGGTGTGCAGTGCAATTGCATGAGCAAATGGAACCGAGTGTGTGACTGGAATGAATTCAACATCAAATGGCCCAATTCGACGACGCTCATTGTCTTTTACCGCAATCATTTCGGTTTTGCCGAGCAGCCCAGCCTCTTCAATGCGGTTGCGTGCAAGACCAAGTGTTACTTGCGAGCCATAAATAGGAAACGACATCTCTCGAAGCAAGAATTGCAATCCGCCAACATGGTCTTCGTGGCCGTGCGTGGCAACACATGCTTCAATGCGGTCGGCGTTTTCGCGCAACCACGTGAAGTCGGGCAACACTAAATCGATTCCGTGCATGTCTGCATCGGGAAACATGAGTCCACAGTCGATCAACAGCAGTCGATCATCTTGCTCGATCACCATGCAATTACGACCTATCTCGCCGAGACCGCCGAGGAAGATAACGCGAACTGGCGCTGCCATTAGTTGCTTGCTGCGCGAGCGGCACGAAGGTTTTCGAGCACCTTCTTCGCACGTTCTTCAAGACCAGCAGGCGGCGGACCCATCGGCAATCGGGCTTCGCCAACATCGAGACCAAGCAGATTCATCATCACTTTGCTTGGCAATGGGTTTGGATTCTCATCCCCAGTCTCGTAGGCAAAACTTTCGAGCAATCGCGCGTTCACCTTGCGCGCACCAGCCGTGTCGCCTTTTTCCCACAGGTTGAACATCTCTTGATGATCTTGTGCCGACCAATGCGTTGCCACACCAATAACACCCGTTGCGCCGATTGACATGAATGGCAACGTGAGGTTGTCGTCTCCGCTGTACAGCTCGAAACCGGCAGGTGCCTGACTCATCAGCACAGCAGATTCTGACGGGCTGCCGGCAGCATCTTTGACTGCAACCACGTTCTTCACTTCGCGGGCAAGTTTCAGCAATAGCGCAGTCGAAATTTTGCGACCCGTCCGTGCCGGAATGTCGTACACCACCACGGGCAACTCAGTGCTTTCGCACACCGCTCGCATGTGCGCTTCGATTCCCACTTGCGATGGGCGGTTGTAATACGGAGTCACTGCCAGGATGCCGGCCGCTCCAAGCTTGCTTGCTTCCTTGGTCATATGAATGGAGTGCAGCGTGTCGTTGGTGCCCGTACCAGCAATCACCGGTATGGTTACCGCGCCAATCACTGCCTCGAACAAACTGAGGCGCTCAGCGTCGGTAAGCACAGGAGCTTCACCCGTGGTGCCAGCAACCACTAATCCATCGTTGCCATTATCTTGCAGCCATTTGGCCAAGCGGCGCGCGCCATCCAGATTCAATGAGCCGTCCTTGTGGAACGGCGTGACCATTGCAGTAACTACACGCCCAAACCTTGCCATTTAAGAAAGACTAGTTGCCAGCGACCAGTTCAGAACCAATCTCAAATTTGACGAATTCATCAGCGGTGTCTTCATGGTCCTCAAACTGAATAACGCCCATTTCTTCAAAGCGATGGCGCAACCACTTGTCGTTG
>Ga0222714_10007360_pt1 | contig 10095 bp, 6 predicted proteins | sample C33_3DmetaG_FD_165048 | JGI IMG/M metagenome (GOLD analysis project Ga0222714, IMG submission 165048) | Estuarine water microbial communities from San Francisco Bay, California, United States - C33_3D | ecosystem: Environmental > Aquatic > Marine > Unclassified | place: USA: California... | reverse complement strand
TTCGATTTGGTAATCAATGCCGGGATCAAATTCCACCTTCAAGTTGTGCCCCCAAAACGAACCGAAAACCTGCCACATGAGTGCCTCGGTTGTACCCCGATAGCCTTTCATGATCTCCCAAGTAGTACTCCCAGTTTCGCGGTGAATCAACTTCATTAACACTTGGCCCTCGCCTACCGTGAGGTTCTTGAGTTGTTCCATGTACATGTCTTTGATGGCGGTTTCGCATTGCTTGATGTACTGATTTCGGGCTCGGCGGCCTTGAATGCCATTCAACTTGTCTTCCATGGCACGCATGCGTGCGGCCGCCATCTTCGCGTATGGCAAGGTTTTGCGCACTCGACGCTTGAGCAACTCGTACTCCTTGCGGCGAGCCTCGTCCATGTTGGAACTGATGAATATAGGATCCATGCGCTCCAAATAGACGGTATCTACCGATTGGGCGCGCAAGCAAGGGCTTAAAAAAGCCCAGAAAACCACTAAGAGGAAGCGGCGTTTTTCTTGTTTGGAGCGAAAAAGAACCATGATGCTGTACCTAAAGCTAGGAGCACAATCGAAATCATCTGCGCTTGGGAGAACACCAGCGTTCCCACCGAGTACAGACTTTCGCCATGCTCGCGAATCGATTCAATCAAAAAGCGTTCCACGCCAGCAAACACCAAATAAACCGAAAACAATTGGCCCGCGCCTTTCACCCTTGGTCGAATCAGGTACCAGATGATGGCAAACAAAGCCAGAGCCATGAGGGCCTCATACAAAGGGGTCGGCCAAACAGGATCGACCAATTGATGGCAATAGCGCCCTTGGCAATCGGCAATGCGCTCCATTCCAGGCAGTGGGTAATCTCGACCCAACACATTGTGGGGGTATTTGTAGGCCCAAAGCCAATCGGGCAAACCGGGATTGGGTTTGAGGTTGGCCACACCCCAATCTCCATCGCCTGAAAAATGGCATCCGAAGCGACCCACGCCGTAGGCCAACATCATGGCAGGACCACCTGCATCGAGCACATAGCGCCAGTTCAATCCCTTGCGGTTTGAGTACACCAAAACAGCAGCAGCGCCACCGATGAGCCCCCCGTAAAAGGTCCATCCGCCGGAGGTAAACAAGTCGACAAGCAGCGTATCCAGGCGAAAGGTATCCAAGTTTTCCAAGAGGTGGAACACCTTGGCACCCAAGAACCCGAAGAGCAAGGCGGCTGTAGTAATACTGCCCATGTGGTAAGAAGCATCTTCTTGAGAAATGCTTTCTACCGGCTTTGGCAAACGCTGTTTTTTGTCTTCCCTATACCGCCATCCCAAAAAGGCGGCGGCACAAACCAGGCCCCACAACAGGCTTCCCTCACTGGTGGCCAAATGTTCTTGTGGCACAAAACCCTCGCCCGATTGAGTCATGACCCAAAGCACTTTGTAACCAAAAAGGAAGGCAAACAAGCCATTCAAGGCGTAGTCTGAGGCAGGATAAGCTTGGCCGGTTATGGTTTTCACCGGAACGGTGGGCATTTGCCCCAACTGGGTGCGGCGCTTGAATTCTGCCGCCATGACCGCGAAAGCAGCCCCAATGGCCAAGGCCACGAAAAAGCCAAAGGTGTTGACCATTTCCAAGGCGTGAATATTCAAGCCTAGCAGGTCTTTCAAAGCATGGTACAGGGTCGGAAACACGCTGCAAATTACAACCCGGTACACGGGCCACAAAACCTATGGGGCTTAATTTAAAATCAAGCCACTGGCGTTTGTTTCGGCGTCGAGCCGTTCGAGTTGGACCGGCACAACCGTATTGACCAACAAGGGATCATAGGTGGCTTGCACTTTGACGTAATTCTCGGTAAAACCCTGCATGATGCCTTTTCGGTCTTCGGTTTCGAACAATACATTCAAGGTCTTTCCCAGCTGAGATTCGGCAAATTGACGCCGCTTCTTCTCGCTCAAGCTGCGCAGTTGAGTGACCCTATCTTGCCGAACCCCCAAGGGAACCCGACCGGCCATTTTTCGCGCGGTGGTATTGGGGCGCTCGCTATAAGGGAACACGTGAAAATAGGACACATCAAGATCGTGAACGAAGTCAAACGTATCCTGAAAATGCTCGTCGGTTTCACCAGGAAAACCCACTATGATGTCTACGCCAATGCAGGCCTGTGGCATAAGATCTTTGATCAAAGCCACTCTTGAAGCATATACGTCTCGAAGGTATTTGCGGCGCATGCGCTTCAATATTTCATCGTTTCCACTTTGCAGCGGAATGTGAAAATGCGGTACGAATTTTTGGCTTTGGGCTACGAATCGTATGATCTCATCGCTCAAAAGATTGGGCTCAATGCTGGATATGCGGAAGCGCTCGATGCCGCCGATTTTGTCCAATTCTTGAACCAACTCGTAAAAGGTCTGACCGTGCCCCACACCGAAATCACCCAAATTCACTCCGGTCAACACCACTTCTTTAGCCCCAGTTTGAGCGGCTTCTTCTACCCTCTTGACCGTTTCAGCAATGTCAGCGCTGCGGCTGCGGCCTCGAGCCAGGGGAATGGTGCAAAAGGTGCAGAAATAATCGCAGCCATCTTGAACCTTCAGGAAGCTGCGGGTGCGATCGCCCTCTGAAAAACCAGGCACGAATTCACGGGTTTCTTTGATGGGTTGGTTGTAGGTGCGGGCTTTTTCTTCCTTGCTCAAACTGTGCAAGTGATCCAGAAGCTGAAATTTTTCAGCGGCGCCCAACACCAAGTCAACGCCGGGAATCTCAGCAATTTCTTGGGGCTTCAATTGCGCGTAACAACCCACTACAACGATGTAAGCGTCTGGATTGTAGCGTAAGGCCTCAGCCACCACCTTTTTGCATTTGCGGTCGGCGTGGTCTGTGACGCTGCAGGTGTTGATCACATACAGATCGGCCGAATCTTGAAATTCTTTTCGCTCAAACCCCTTCTCTGCCAATTGCTTGGCCATGGTAGAACTCTCCGAAAAATTGAGTTTGCAACCGAGGGTATAAAAGGCGACGCTAGGCATGTTTGATCCAAACAGGATGTTGGCAGCGCAAAGTTAAAACAGCAACGCGAACTGCAAGGCCCAGGTTGAAATGCGCAGGCCATTCCCTGTAACTGGAGCCAACCCTTCCAACAAAAAATTGTCGTTCAGATCGGTGATGCCCACGTTTAGAGACCACTGCACACCGGTAGATGCCCCTCGGGTTTGGTATCCCAAATGAAGTGCTGTTTCTATGGGCTTTAAGGGAAGATTTTCCCACTGGTCCAAAAACACATCTGCCTGAGCGGGAATGCGATTGGGGCCTTTAAAAATCACCGAACGAAAGTTCAATGAAGTCACCACACCCAATTGCAAGCATCGGTATTGCTCTTTGGATTTAGGTCTCAAAACAAGATCCGGTTTCAATCGTATGTTTATCAATACGGGCGCATCCAAGCTAATCAAAGAGATACGGGTATAGGCCGAGTTGATGACGGTATCGGTGGGGCGGGCATTGGCAAAATTGCTGCCTCTCAAGCGCAGATCGAGGCCCAATTGGGGATCCCACTTGCGTCTGATTGTCGGATCACCGTGCCAAAAAAAACCAGTTTGATAACCCAAGAGGGGTCTGGGGTTGCGCAGCTCCCCTCCGTACATACTGTTAAGCCCGATGCCCATTTTGAGGCCAAAATTTTGGCGCTGTTCCCATTCTCGGTCCACACTGGCATCTTGGGCGAGCCCGAGGCGGCAGCCGAGGGCGCTACATGCAATCAGTATGACAAGACGTAGGTTCATGCTACAGTTTTTTTCCTTTGAGGGCTTCAGAAACCGCAATGTCCATGATGCGCTCGGCAAATGGCTTGGTCACCTCATTCAGAGCTTCAATGGAAGCCAGCAATCGGTTGCGATCTCCTTGGGACAATAGACCCCGTAATTCGTCGCACCGTTGCCGCGTGATATGAATTTCTTCAGTCGACAAATGCTGAGCATGCTTTTCCAAGAATCGCTCGGTGGCATACAAAATTTGCTGAGCTTCGTTTTGCGCCTCTATGAGCATGCGTTCCTCCAAATCGTTTTGGGCGTGTTGCATGCTCTCCAACAAGCGCTGCTCCACCTCTGAATCAGTCAAACCGTACTGGGGCTTGACCTCTATGCTTTGCTCCATTCCACTGCGCAATTCTTTGGCACTGACTTGGAGCAAGCCATTGGCATCGATGGCGAAACTGATTTGAATTTTGGGCAAACCGGCGGGCATGGCTGGAATTCCAGAGAGAACAAACTCTCCCAACTTCCGGTTGTGCAACACCGATTCTCGTTCTCCTTGGTATACGGCAATTTTCAAGTTCACCTGGCCGTCAACCGAAGTGGTGTATTCCCGGGCCAAGCGGGTCGGAATCTTGCTGTTTCGGGGAATGATGACATCCATCAAATTCCCCGCTGTCTCAATTCCCAAAGACAAGGGCGTCACATCCAAGAGAAGTACATCGGTTCTGTTTCCAGCCAATACATCGGCTTCGATGGCCGCCCCTAGAGCGACAACCTCATCGGGATTGACTTCACTGTTGACTCGGCAGTGATCAAATCGCTTGGCCAATTGGCGGGCAATCTCTGGGAAACGCGTGCTTCCTCCAACCAATACAACTTCATCGATATCGGTTTCGACTAGATCACTCAAAGCCAAAGCTCTGTCTACCGATTTCCAAGTGGTTTGCATCCACGGTTCGGCCAGTTCACACAACTTGGCATAATTCAGTTCTAAGGCAACATCGGCATTAAACGCTACTGAAAAAGGACTGTCTGCATCCTGACTCAACTGCATCTTGGCGCGTTCGGCCATGTGTTGCAAGCGAATGCCATTGTCTATGCCCTCCAAGGAGTGCTGCTGCATCCACCATTGAGCGATTCGAAGATCCAAATCATCTCCGCCCAATGCAGTATCTCCGTGAGTAGCCAACACTTCAAACACCCCATCTTCCAAGTGGAGTATGCTCACATCAAAGGTTCCACCCCCTAAGTCATAGACCAAAATGGTGCGGGATTCGGCACCGATATTCAACCCGTAAGCCAAACTTGCCGCGGTGGGCTCATTCACTATGCGCAAAACCTCCAATCCAGCCAATTTTCCGGCATCCCGAGTGGCTTGACGCTGGGAATCATTGAAGTAGGCAGGCACCGTGATCACTGCCTTACTGACCGACTGACCAAAAGCCCCTTCGGCCTTTCGCTTGAGTTCTTTCAAAATCAAGGAAGACAAGTGAATGGGATCGTAGTAGCGACCATCGACCTCTACTTGAACCAAGGCCTCTTCACTGGTTTCCACCAAGCGGTAACCCCAGTGTTTTTGAACATCTTGAGCGCTCTTTCCAAGCAATCGCTTCACGCTTCGAACGCAACGCTCCGGCTGAGATTCCAAGGCGTCCCAAGCCATTTTACCGACCAGTGGCTCAGCTTGGTTTTCTGGGAAATACAAAACCGAGGGGGTCAATCGGCCTTCAGAAGATTCCAGAATTTGCGGATCTCGTTCTCCTGGTGGCACCCAAGCCACCAAACTGTTGGTAGTTCCCAAATCAATCCCCAAAACCGGTTCCGACTTCGACAACGACCCTTGCTTGATGTTGATGCTTATTTTGGCCATGGCGCAAAGGTACTCCAGGCAAACGGAACCCACGAATGCAGAGCCCGAAACCCCATGGGGCGTTTGACAATTTTATGACGAGCCAAAAACAAGCCCGCTTGAGGCCAAGAGTACCTTTGTAGCGCAATGAATCGCAGCCAAAACAAAATCGCAAAATGCCTTTTTTTCATTTCCTTAATAGCCTCTCAAACAAAGACTTATGGACAATTGATCATCGACAGCGTTTCATTGGGTTCGAATTTTTCCAATGAGGTATTCTATTCATTGAGCCAAGGCGAAACCAAAGCAAGCGGAATCGCCGATTGGGATTTGGCCCATACGACGGTATCCAGAGACAATTGCTTGCGCTTGAATCACGTGAAAGGCTGGGAGCTTCGCCAATACCCCAATGGAAGCATTGCCGATTGGTCAAGCATGGACACTAGCAATTGGAAGTCTTGGCCCATGTATTTCAATTCGCCCGAAAATCATCTATTGGGGGCCTTCAATCGCACGAAAAACAGCAAAAACGTTTGGGATTTTTCTTGGGGTGTCTATAACCCCAATACCCATGAGGTGGTGGGTGACTCTTTGTTCCTATTGATAAAGGATGGCCAAGCTGTCATGAAGTTCTGGCCGGTCGTCCAAAAAATCAATGGCGACCTGATCTTTCAAACCCAAACCTTTGATGGTAGCCCCGCCAAGAAAGACACCCTTTTGCAGAGCGTGGCGGGAAAACGCCACCACAAGTACTACTCTTTTGCTCAAGGCCAATTCAACGTGGAGCCATTAAAAGATGAATGGGACTTGCGATTTACGCAATATGCCGAACCCCAGTGGGATTCGACCCAGAATGTTTGGAATCCCAACATTGTTGTCGGGGTGCAGTCCTCGCCAAGTTTGCGGGTGAAGCCGATTGAGAATCACTCTTGGCAATGGGCCTTGGATTCTTCTTGGGCTTACCAGGGTGCGACTTTCTTTGATCTGAATTCTATAGGATCGAACTGGAAGGCATTGGATAGCCAATCTCAAACTTGGTCGGTGAAACCCGAGTTGAGTTATTGGTTGGACAACGACAGTACCCAGGCGATTTTTCATTTCCTCAAGTTCGAGGGGGAAAACACAGGCAAGATTGTCTTCGAGTTTTGGCCATTGGCCCAGACCTTGAACCTCATTGAACCCAAAACTTTAGACATGGCCAAGGCCTTCCCTAACCCGGTTTTGGATCAATTGTTCATTCCTATTTCTTCAGTTGAAGCGGCCGAATTAACCCTTTTCAACAGTCAAGGCCAGTGCGTGGCGAGTTCTGGGCAAATCACTCTGCAAAATGGCTCAGCTCCCGTAATTACTATGCCTATCCAGCACCTACCGAGTGGTAGGTATGTGCTAAAAATTGCCCAAAACGGTCAAGTAAGCAGCCAAACCATCATCAAGCTTTGAGACGCCTTCGATTGCTTTTGCTTCTGACAGCCCTGGGGCTACCTATTGCCATTTTTGGACAACCCAAATTTGCAGAGAAGCGCGCGGCCATTGACAGCAGTTTGCAATTGATCATTGTCAATTCTCAAGGGCAGGCAGTGGGCATTTGCCAAGTAACGGTTCATCCTCTGGGCAATTCTCAGAGTTTTTGGTTCCAAACCGATAGTTTGAGCCAGGTTCACATTCCCCATATGCTGCCTAGCGAGATTGAAGTCGTCCCTCAGAATCTAGCCTATCTCAATCAGCTTTTTACAGTACAAATCGTTCCAGCAGAGGGCGTGATTACCCTGACCCTAACCAATCGAGACGAACGCATTGACCCCATTTCCATCACAGGGGCCATCAACCCTCAGGCCATTAGTAAAACCCTGTATTCGGTCGAGGTCATCTCCTCCAAGAAAATCGCGGCCATGGGTGCGCAAAGCGTGGATGCAGTTCTCCAAAATCAATCTAACATCAACATTACCCAAGATGCTGTACTGGGCAGCGGGGTTCAGTTGCAGGGCATGAGTGGAGCAGACGTCAAAATTCTCATCGATGGTGTTCCCATGATTGGCCGCTTGAATGGAAACATCGATTTGTCTCAAATTCCGACCCACCAAATCGATCGCATTGAAATCGTCGAAGGCCCTATGAGCGTCATTTACGGTTCAGATGCCATCGGCGGTTTGATCAACATCATTTCCAAAAAACCTGACCAACCAGGACTGCGCTTGGACGCCCATGCCTATGGCAATAGCGTCGGATGGAGAAACTTTGATGCCAGTGGGCAATGGAGGTACAAGAATTGGGGCATTTCTGGATTTGCCGGACGCCAGTTTTCTTATGGCTACGACTTGGACCCCAGTACCCGTATGATGGATTGGAGGCCTAAGACCAAAATTTTCAGCGGGGCCCAGCTCCAATACCGAGCCGATAAGGCCGAACACCAATGGAAAGTCCAGCATTTCTATGAAAAGTTGACCGACCGCAGCAATGCTGAATCCAATTTGACCTCTGTTGGCGGCTACACCAACTACTACTACACAGAACGATTGGATTTCAGCCACAACAGCTTGATTCATTTGGGCCCAAACTGCGATTTGAACTGGCAAAACAGCGCCAATTTTTACAATCGAGACAAGGTTTCTTACTGGAGAAATTTGGTGACTGGAAACGAAAATCTAACGGGCCCAGAAGACCAAGACACTACCCTTAACAGGCAGTTGAATAGCCGTGCCATCATAGGTTCAAGAGGCAGCCACCGATTGAATTGGCTTACCGGGTATGAGGCCAACGCAGAGACTTTGAGCAGCCACCGCATCAAGGGCTTATCACCGCTTTATTCTGTAGCCGTATTTGCCAGTGCGGAATGGCACATTCGCTCTTGGTGGCAAATTCGACCATCTGCCCGATGGTCCCTCAACAATCAATTTGGACGAGCCCTTTCCAGCGAATCCAATTGGAACATATCCCCGTTCATCCCTTCCATTCAAAGCAAATGGCAAATCAGCCCCCATTTGACCTTGCGAGGATCGGCCGCCAAAGCTTTCCGAGCTCCGAGTTTGAAAGAGTTGTACTTCTTGTTTGTCGATATCAACCACAACATTCACGGCAACACTCAACTTCAACCCGAGCTAAGCGACAACTACACGGCCACCATTGAATACCGCCATTCTTTTGCCAATGGCTTAGGTGCCGTTTTCAAGACCAACTGGTTCTACAACAACGTCGACAACCGAATTGAACTGGCGCTCTTGGACCAGCGATACAACTATTACCAGTACATCAACATAGGCAAACTTCAAACCCAGGGTCTTACTCCGCAATTTGAATACTACGGAGCAAACTGGAGCACCAAGCTGTCAGGAACTTGGGTGAGATCGCAGATTCAAATAGACACCAGCAGCCAGCAACAGGGCTGGAATTCTGTTCAGGCCGTTTGGAACCTAGAATACAGATGGCCTTCGCCAGACATTAGCGCCAACGTCTACACCAAATTCAATGGCCAACAACGCGGGTTTTACGCCAACGGCAACACTTACTCCATCGAGCAATTCTCCATGGTCGATGTCGTATTAGCTAAAACGCTGCAGTGGCAAACCGGAAAACAGATTATTCCAATTTCTGTTCAACTGGGTTGCAACAATGCACTGGGTGTTCGCCGAATTGGCGCGATAGGCCTATTGAGCACTCCTCACAACACTGCGTCACAAAATCTCAATATTTCTCCTGGCCGCTCCCTCTTCTTGGCCCTTAAGGTAACTTTGTAAAATCATTGTGAAGCGCCCATCCCTACTCATCTTCTGGAGTTTTTTAAGCTTACTTTCCTGGTCACTAACCGCCTGTGAAAAAGAGGAGCCCTTGTATCCTCAACCTCAGGTTCCTGCTGGCTTGCAGACCCGTGAATTTGCGATGGGCGAGAATTATGAAAACCAGATTTGGTTTCACATTGGCTCACAAACCGGCAGCAGCAATGCCTTTGGATTGTGGGACATCGCCTTTGCTTGCGATTCCAAGCCCCACCTCATCATCAACGGCGGCAAAAACCAAGCCTTCAGTTTGGCGGCCTTCGCCAATCTGGATTACGGCCAAGTAGGAATCGACCAATTACCGACAGCCACCTGGGCCATCGATGTGCTCAATGGCAACCAAGATTCAATGGCATTCGGCGATCCCTTCCAATACGAATCTCCTGGACATTATTCCGCGCAATCAACGGTTTATGTATTGGATCGTGGCGACGATAGCTTGGGCTCCCAGCGTTACATCAAGATTCAATTGACGGGTTACAGAGCAGGTGTTTATAGCTTTCGCTGGGGCTACCTCCCAGAAACCACTCCCCGTTTCACCACCTACATGAAGGTGAATGAAGAAAAAAACTACGTCTACTACTCGTTCGCCAAGAAAAACGATGTGCAAAACGAGCCCCTACACAAGTCGGCTTGGGATATCGTATTTACGACCTACAAAGAACCTGTACCCGAACCCGGAACCGGCATTTTGTATCCCTATGTACTGCGCGGGGTATTGATCAATCCCACCCATTTGCAAGTTTGCGAAATA
>Ga0222714_10007358_pt1 | contig 10096 bp, 6 predicted proteins | sample C33_3DmetaG_FD_165048 | JGI IMG/M metagenome (GOLD analysis project Ga0222714, IMG submission 165048) | Estuarine water microbial communities from San Francisco Bay, California, United States - C33_3D | ecosystem: Environmental > Aquatic > Marine > Unclassified | place: USA: California... | reverse complement strand
TAAGCCCATAAAAAAAGGCCTCCGTTTAGGAGGCCTTTTGCAATCACTTAGCGTTTCGTGTGTGTTAGATGATTGGTGTTTGCGTGAATTACATAAAATTTATAGTCGGGGTAAATCGCCTTCTCCCTTCAGTGGAAGGTGGCTGTAGCCCATGAGGTATTCATCTACGTGGTGAGCAGCTTGACGTCCTTCGGCAATGGCCCAGACTATAAGTGACTGCCCTCTTCGCTGGTCTCCAGCTGCGAATACGCCCTTACGTGTGGTTTGGTAATTTGATTCTGTGGCCTTAACATTACCTCTTTCGTCGAACTGTAGCTCGAACTGTTCGGCTAGTGTTTTCTCAGAACCCGTAAATCCTAAGGCCAATAAGGCCATGTCGCATGGCCAGGTTTTTTCAGATCCTTCTTTTTCAACCAATTGCATGCGTTTGTTTGCCCCCAACTTCCATTCCACTTCTACGGTTACTAGCGCAGAAAGTGCTCCTTTTTCGTTTCCAATAAACCGCTTGGTCATAATACTGAAATGGCGATCTACTCCTTCTTTATGTGAGGTGCTTTCGCGTAAGCGCATGGGCCAGAATGGCCACGGTTGATCTTGAGGACGATCGGGAGTAGCCATGGGCATTATTTCGAAGTTCTGAATGCTTTTGGCACCCTGTCTTCTTGATGTACCTATGCAGTCAGATCCAGTGTCGCCTCCTCCAATTACGATTACATTCTTGTCTTTTGCACTGATCTCATCTTCTGAATAGGGCAGGGCGCTAACGCGTCTGTTGCTCTGTGGCAAGAAATCCATGGCCTGTACGACTCCCTTAAGGTCAGCTCCTTCAATAGGGAGACCTCTTCGCATGGCTGCTCCGCCACACAGAACCACGGCATCGTATTGATTCTCGAGCTCGGTGGCAGTGATGTCTTTTCCGACGTGAACCCCGGTTATAAACTCAATACCCTCTTCTTCGAGCAGCGCAATACGTCTATCGATTATCGTCTTTTCGAGTTTAAAGTCTGGAATTCCAAAACGCAACAATCCGCCAACGCGCTCATCGCGTTCATATACCGTTACCCAGTGCCCAGCTCTATTGAGCTGTTGGGCGGCTGCTAAGCCGGCCGGACCTGATCCGATAATGGCGATCTTCTTTTCAGTACGCTCTTTCGGAGGAAGAGCCTTTATATATCCGTTTTTGAAAGCCGATTCGGCAATATTCTTCTCAATGTTCTCTATGCTTACCGGGTCTTCATTGATTCCGAGGACACAGGCTTCCTCACAGGGTGCGGGGCATAGCCTGCCGGTGAATTCTGGAAAGTTGTTAGTGGAGTGAAGAATCTCTGAGGCCTTATCCCATTTGCCCTCGTAAACGGCATCGTTGAAATCAGGAATGAGGTTGCCTAGTGGACATCCGCTGTGACAAAAGGGAATTCCGCAGTTCATGCATCGCGCTCCCTGCTCCTTTATGGTTGCCTCTTCTAGTGGTGTGGTAAATTCGTTATAGTTTTTAGTACGCTCATCAACTGGAAGATAGCCCTCTGTTTTTCGTTGGTATTCTAGAAAACCAGTTATTTTTCCCATAGTCTTAGTTGTTTATGGTTTCGTTTTCTTTCTCGATGCGAATCAGCGCCTGACGGTATTCTTCAGGTAAGACCTTCACAAAATGCTTGACCTCTTCTTCCCAGTTCAGCAGTAATCTTTCTGCTTTGCTGCTCATGGTGTAGTTGTAGTGATTTTCGAGAAGCTGATGTAATTCGGCTTGGTCTTCTTCACTTTCTACTGAAAGTAGATTTAATGCATCGTTAGCGACGGCATCGGCTAATTTTTTGTGCGGATCGTAAACAAAGGCAACACCCCCGCTCATGCCTGCACCAAAGTTGCGTCCAATTTTTCCAAGGATGACGGCTACTCCTCCAGTCATGTATTCGAGCCCGTGATCGCCAATACCTTCAACTACTGCCTTGGCTCCAGAATTGCGCACACAAAAGCGCTCCCCTGCCAGACCATTGATGTAGGCCTCTCCAGAGGTTGCTCCATATAAACAGACATTTCCAGTGATGATATTTTCGTCTGATGCGAAGCTCGCGCCATTGGGGACACGAATTACTAATTTGGCGCCCGATAGGCCCTTTCCGAGGTAATCGTTAGTTGCCCCGTTAACAACCAGGGTAAACCCACTTGTGCTAAAGGCTCCAAAGCTCTGCCCAGCAAAGCCATTGAACACGACTCTCAGTGTGTTATCGGGAAGTCCTTCGGCTCCGTAAATTTTTGAAATTTCGTTACTGATGATGGCTCCAACCGCTCGGTTTGTGTTCGATATAGGGAACTCAAGACTTGTTTTTTCTTTGCGGTACAGCGCGGGGTGAGCCTTTGCCATGATTTCGAAATCAATAGCACCTTCGGTTTCATCGACCTGATTCTCAGTGTTGCGCAACGAAGAGCCTTCTGGAACAGTAACTTTATGCAGAATAGGAGACAAATCAAGCCCAGCAGCCTTGTAGTGACTTAATACACTTGTGCGCTGCAGTTTTTCAACCTGACCTACCATTTCATCGACAGTTCTAAAGCCCAGTTTGGCCATGATCTCTCGTAGTTCTTGAGCAACGAAATACATGAAGTTTACCACATGTTCGGGTTGTCCTTTAAATTTCTTGCGCAATTCGGGGTTTTGAGTGGCGATTCCGACTGGGCAGGTATTTAGGTGACAAACGCGCATCATAATGCAGCCAGAGGCCACCAGTGGAGCCGAGGCGAATCCGAATTCTTCTGCACCCAAGAGGCATGCGATGGCTACGTCGCGTCCGGTTTTCAGTTGCCCGTCGCACTCCAAAACCACTCGGCTTCTAAGGTTGTTCATTACTAATGTTTGCTGTGCCTCGGCAATTCCAAGTTCCCAAGGTAGGCCTGCGTGTTTGAGAGAGGTCAATGGAGAGGCTCCTGTTCCTCCGTCATGCCCCGAAATCAAGATCACATCGGCATTGGCCTTTGAGACGCCGGCGGCGATAGTGCCCACCCCGACTTCAGAGACGAGTTTTACATTGATGCGGGCCTCTCGGTTCGCTGATTTAAGGTCGTAGATCAGCTGCGATAGATCTTCTATCGAGTAGATATCGTGGTGTGGGGGTGGAGAAATCAGCCCTACATAAGGTGTTGAGTTTCGGGTCTTGGCTATAAATCGATCTACCTTGGGACCAGGAAGTTGCCCTCCTTCACCCGGTTTGGCACCTTGAGCCATTTTGATTTGGATCTCTTTGGCGTTAGTCAGGTAATTTGAGGTCACGCCGAATCGCCCTGAGGCAACTTGTTTGATAGCCGAGTTGCGCCAGTCACCATCTTCTGTTTTGTAGAAGCGGGTGGCGTCTTCGCCTCCTTCACCTGAGTTGCTCTTTCCGCCTATGCGGTTCATCGCTACTGCAAGGTTTTCGTGAGCCTCTTTACTGATGCTTCCGTAAGACATCGCGCCGGTTTTGAAGCGCTTCACGATTTCGGTCCACGGCTCGACCTCTTCGAGCGGAATAGGGTCGTAATTGGTAAACTCGAGCAAGCCTCGAATGGTCAACAGTCGTTTTGATTGCTCGTTGATCCGCTCTGCATAGGCCTTATACGTATCTGGTTCGTTGTTTTTGACGGCTTTTTGCAAATGCGCTATGCTTATCGGGTCAAAGGCATGTTGTTCACCATTTCTTCTCCAGCGGTAGTCTCCTCCGACCTCTAACTCTAAGTCACCTGGAGCCAAGTAGGCCTTAAAGGCTTTTTCGTGTCTCAAGGCAATTTCGCGTTCTACCTCGTTAAGACCAATACCTTCAATGCGCGTAGTCGTGGTTGGAAAATACTTTTTGACCACCGAAGAATTGATTCCGATGCATTCGAAAATCTGTGAGCCTCTGTACGAGTTCAAGGTAGAAATACCCACTTTGTTCATCACTTTTAATATACCCTTACCCACAGCCTTGTTGTAGTTGGCTATGGCTTTCTCGGTGTCTTCGTAGCTCAGCTGCTGATTCAGTGCGTGAGCGGCAATCAACTCGTTTACGAGGTACGGATTCACCGCACTGGCACCAAAGCCAAAAAGTAGCGCGAAATGGTGTACCTCTCTGGGCTCAGCCGATTCAATAATGATGCTAGCTAGCGCTCTTCTCTGAAGGCGTCCTAACCCGTGGCTGACGTAAGAACAAGCCAAAAGGGCCGGAATCGCTGCCGTGTTCTCGTCTACACCACGATCAGATAAAATGAGAATAGATACGCCGTTGTCAATGTGATCGGCGGCCTCCTCAACCAATTTTTCAAGCGCCCGTTCAAGCCCATTAACCCCCTCTGATATGGGGTAGTGCATGTTGAGAGTTGCCGTGTCAAATCCGCCGTTGTCTTCAACCCTACGAATCTTTTCGAGATCTTCTTTAGAGATCACCGGATTCTTGATCTTTAACTTTTTACAGTGCTTATCGGTTATCTCAAAGAGATTGTGGTCGCGCCCAAGCGTAAGGCTGATGTCTGTGATCAGCTCTTCACGGATTCCGTCTAGCGGTGGGTTGGTGACCTGAGCGAATAGTTGCTTGAAGTAGTTGTATAAGAGTTGCGGACGCTCCGATAATACGGCGATGGGTGTGTCAGAGCCCATAGAGCCAATGGGTTCAGCTCCTTGTTCAGCCATCGGCATGATGATGCGGCTGATGTCTTCTTGGCTGTATCCAAAGAATTTGGCTCTAGTCTCTAGCCCGGCTTTGGGCTGGTGCACTTCACAAGCCCCGTAAGGAATGTCTTTGAGGTGCTTAAGGTTGGTTTCTACCCATTCTTTGTAAGGATGTTTGCTAACAATTGAGCGTTTTACGTCCTCGTCTTGAATGATTTTTCCGGCCTCCATGTCTACCAAGAACATCTTTCCGGGTTCTAGTCTTCCGTGTGATTCTATGTTTTCAATAGCAATATCTACTACACCGATTTCAGAAGACATGATCACGTAACCGTCTTTAGTCACTGAGTAGCGTGAAGGCCTAAGGCCGTTGCGGTCGAGTACGGCTCCAATATAGGTTCCGTCGGTAAAGGGAATGGAGGCAGGGCCGTCCCAGGGCTCCATAAGACAAGAGTTGTACTCGTAAAACGCGCGTTTGTCGGGGTCCATTGACTTGTTGCGCTCCCAGGCCTCGGGCACGAGCATCATCATGGCCTCAGGCAGTGTGCGTCCGGTCATGAGCAGTAGTTCTACGACCATGTCTAGGCTCGCTGAATCCGATTTTTTTGGAAGTACAATTGGAATGATGTTCTTGATTTCGTCGGTGAACCAATTGCTCTTCATGAGGTCTTCTCTTGAACGCATGCGTGAAACATTTCCGCGCAGCGTATTGATCTCACCGTTGTGACAGATAAATCTAAAGGGCTGAGCCAGATCCCATGTAGGAAACGTATTGGTTGAAAAACGTTGATGCACCAGTGCCAGTCGGGTGATACAGTGTTCGTCTTTTAAGTCGAGGTAATAGGCGCTGATATCTTCGGGCTTGAGCAGTCCTTTGTAGATGATCACCTTTGTTGAAAAGCTCGGGATATAGAAAAGACTAGCCTCTGAGAGTTTAGAGTTCCAAATTGCGTGTTCGGCTTTTTTTCGGGCGATATAGCGCTTTACCTCAAAGGTGTGGGCATCTAATCCTTCAGGCTTGGCCACAAATAGCTGGCGCACAAAAGGCTCAGACTCTGCGGCAATTTCACCCAAAACGCTTCGGTTTACGGGCACGGTTCTCCAACCTAGAACGTCTAATCCTTGTTCTCGAAGTTGGGTCTCTAAGGTGTTTTCGCAAAAATGGCGTTGATTTTCTTTTTGAGGAAGAAATACGTTAGCTACCGCATAGTTATCTGGCGCCGGCAATTCAAACTTCAGCTGACTTTTAAAAAAGTTGTGTGGAATGTCAATTAAGATTCCAGCCCCGTCACCTGTTTTTCCATCAGCATTAACTGCACCCCTGTGCTTAAGGCGCACGAGTATCTCCAGCGCCTTGTGGATAATATCGTTGCTCTTATTTCCGTTTAAGCTGCATATAAATCCGGCACCACAATTGTCGTGTTCGAATTCAGGAAGATACAGGCCTTGGGCTTCTAATGGCATAGGTGAAATTTTTACAAAATCTCTTGAAGCTATAAAAAAAATACACCAATAGCCTTAAAACGCTTGATAATTCACAACAACGAGAACGGTTGTGATTCTAATTAATAATCTACAAAATAAAAACACGTGATTTTAACAATTTAACAATGCGCTTAACCCTGTTAAGACCTTAAATCCCCTTTTAAAAATTTCTATATTAGGGCCCAACAACACGATCAACGCATGGAATCCATTATCATTGCGCTCTTTTTTCTAGGTTACCTTTTCATTACACTAGAACACAACGTCAAAGTTGACAAGCTCATTCCGGCATTGGCAATGATGGCCCTATTGTGGGCTGTGGCCGCTTTAGGACATCTCGAAATGTTCGAGGTAAATACTGAGCTCAAGAAGTTAGAACCCACTCATCTTGAAGAGATTCTGTTACATCACTTGGGTAAAACCGCAGAGATTTTGGTGTTCTTACTGGGTGCAATGACCATAGTTGAAATCATCGACTATTTCGACGGATTCTCAACGATTAAAGGATTCATTCGAACACGCTCTAAAACAGCACTATTGTGGATATTCTCTATTCTCGCCTTTGTTCTTTCAGCTATAATAGACAATTTGACAGCCACCATTGTATTAATTACCATTCTGCAGAAGGTAATTAAAGACAGAAACTTGCGCCTGTTTTTTGCGGGCCTAATCATTATTAATGCTAATGCAGGTGGAGCCTGGTCTCCTATAGGGGATGTTACCACAACTATGCTCTGGATTTCTAAAAAAGTAGAAGCTGGATCGCTTGTAAAGATGGTGCTATTGCCATCAATTGCTTGTATGCTTATACCGACATTGATTGCCTCTCGATTCAAAATTTTCCAGGGTTCTATTGATATGGAAGAGATAGAGCCAGAAAAGACCAAGTATAGTGGAACCATGTTGTATTTAGGCTTAGGAGCCATCGTGTTTGTTCCTTTCTTCAAGACTGTTACGCACCTTCCTCCTTATGTAGGTATGATGCTTTCATTGGCGGTAGTCGCACTTTTTGCCGAGATTTTCTCTAATCGTAAGTTCAAGATGGCGGATGCCACGGGACATGCTGATGCTGGACACCACAGCCCTGTGCACAAGGCTCTCACCAAAATTGAGTTGCCATCGATTCTTTTCTTCTTAGGGATACTTATGGCCGTTGCTTGTTTGGAGTCTTTAGGAATTTTGTTCAATGCGGCAGAAGGAATGAATAAGGCCATTCCGAATACCGACATAGTAGTACTGCTTTTGGGAATGGGTTCGGCCGTTATCGACAACGTTCCACTAGTAGCAGCCTCTATAGGCATGTTTTCAGAGCCAACCGATCACCCGTTATGGCATTTTATAGCCTATGCTGCGGGTACAGGAGGTAGTATGCTGATTATCGGATCGGCTGCTGGAGTGGTCGCCATGGGTATGGAAAAAATCGACTTTTTCTGGTACCTAAAAAAAATGACCTGGCTAGCACTAATCGGATTTATTGCAGGCGGAATAGTCTTTATTGCACTTCGCGATTTCGTATTTTAGAGGTCTGATTCAGACCCTATGTCGCTGGCAATTCAAGAAGTTTCTAATCGCTTTTCTTTTTTTGATCTGATCTTCAGTGGAGGTTGGGCAAACGTGCTCATCATTACCGTTCTATTTGGGTTGCTGATGTACGCACTGTATATCTCTATAGAGCGGTTCTTAATCTATAGGGCAGTTCTCAAGCAAGACGATCAGTTTGTCAAAGAGGTTAGGCGCCATTTAAAAGACACCAAAAAGGCGATTGCACTTTGTGAACAGTCTGAGCATATCATGGCATCAGTTTTCAGGGCCGCTCTCAATCGTTTAGATCAGGGTAAGTCCAAAGATCAAATCAGCCTAACCTTTGAAACAAGAACCACTTATGTGGTGGCTCAACTAGAGCGGCATTTAAACACCTTAGCCACCATCTCCGGTGCTGCCCCCATGCTGGGATTTTTAGGAACCGTTATTGGTATGGTACTGGCCTTTAAAGAAATGGCGATGAGTGCCGGTCAGGCCGATATTTCTCAGTTAGCCGGAGGTATTTATACCGCTTTAACTACCACCGTTGCAGGGTTGGTAGTCGGAATCATTAGTTATATCGCTTACAATCAATTGGTGAATGTGCTTCAGCGCATTACCCAGCAGTTTGAGTCTATGGTTAACGCCGTTTTAGAAGAGCTTTGAGATGAAAATCAAACCACGCCACAAGCCAAATGCCCAATTTAGTTTGTCTTCTATGACTGATGTGGTTTTTCTGCTTTTAGTCTTTTTTCTGCTAACTTCAAGTGTGAGCTCTGCCATTGATCTTACCCTTCCTGAAGGTAAAGGAAACAGCACTTCAGAGGCGCAGACCATCGCGATTTCCATTGACGGACGTCTTCGTTTTTTTATTGAAGAAACTCAAATCAATCCGGTTTACCTCGAACTCGAACTTAAAAAAGCCCTAGAAAAACGCCCGGGAGCTACGTTATTACTGAGGACTCAAGAAGATGTGGCGATTAAGGAGGCGGTCAGAGTGCTTGATATCGCCAATGCCAATGGATACAAGATTGTACTGGCAGTCTCCCCTAAATAACAGGCATGAATTCGCATTCGCCTCTAACAGATTACAATCAGGCCATAGCATACCTGTATGCCCGGCTTCCCATGTTTCAGCGTGATGGTAAGTCAGCGCTGCATCTAAAGCTTGATCGCATAGAGGCCCTTATGGATTATTTGGGTAATCCGCACCTCAAATATCCCACTATTCACGTAGCCGGAACAAATGGAAAGGGCTCAGTTTCTCACGGCCTAGCCTCCGTGTTGCAGGAGGCTGGATACCGCACAGCGCTATACACCTCTCCTCATCTCAGCGACTTCAGAGAACGTATTCGCTTGTCAGGATCGCTGATCACTCAAGATTGCGTTCTTGATTTTGTCAATCAGCATCGCGACTACATTGAATCTCATCGCCTTTCTTTTTTCGAGCTAACCGTTGCCATGGCCTTTGATGTTTTTGCTCGCGAGCAGGTCGATATAGCAGTTATCGAGGTGGGCATGGGCGGACGACTCGATGCTACCAACGTGGTTCACCCGTTGCTTTCGGTCATCACTAACATCGCCTTTGATCACATGGAATTTTTAGGTGATACACTAGCTAAGATTGCAGCTGAAAAGGCAGGTATTATTAAATCAAATACCCCTGTGGTCATTGGTGAATACCACCCAGAGACTTTTGCTGTCTTTGAGGCAGTTGCTCGCTCATTGAATACCGAGCTCTTTACGGCTTGGAACCATTCTAGGGCTCAGGAATTAGCCGCTCAGATAGATTTTGATCTCAAGGGAGCTTATCAAAAAGCAAATAGGCTTACAACCCTTACAGCCCTTTTAAAGGCAAGCGAACTAGGACTAGGGATTACCGAACGGCATATCATTTCAGGTATGTCTAAAGTGATCGCCAACACTGGTCTAAAAGGACGTTGGCAGTGGTTAAACGAGTACACCGTTTGCGACACCGCTCACAACGAAGCGGGATTGGCCTCAGTAATGGAGCAATTGCGAAGCTTGAGAGCTAAGCGACTTCACCTAGTAATCGGAGTGGTAGCCGATAAAGATCTTAGTCGTGTGTTGCCCCTTTTCATTAAAGAAGCCTGCTTCTATTTTGTTAAGCTCAATGTCCCCAGAGGACTGGATGCCACCATTTTAGCTGAAAAGGCCAGGGCGCATCAGTTAATAGGTGAGATCTACCACTCAGTAGCCGATGGACTTAGAGCTGCTCAGTTGGCCGCAGAAACGGGCGATATCGTGTTTGTGGGCGGAAGCACCTTCACCGTTGCTGAGGTCGTATAATTTTCATCCTTTTCTTTTGCCACTATTCAAAATAGGCTATATTTGCAGACCTTTTTTAGGGCTCTTAGCTCAGTTGGTTCAGAGCACCTGCCTTACAAGCAGGGGGTCGTAGGTTCGAATCCTACAGGGCCCACTTAAGCGCATAAAAAAAGCCGATGCATTTGC
>Ga0222714_10007356_pt1 | contig 10098 bp, 11 predicted proteins | sample C33_3DmetaG_FD_165048 | JGI IMG/M metagenome (GOLD analysis project Ga0222714, IMG submission 165048) | Estuarine water microbial communities from San Francisco Bay, California, United States - C33_3D | ecosystem: Environmental > Aquatic > Marine > Unclassified | place: USA: California... | reverse complement strand
GAGATAATTGTGGAAGCGTTTACATCAGAAAGAGAACAGATTATAAATGCCTATCAAGCCGACAGATACCCTTGTTCAGAAGAAGATGCACAACAATACTACAACGAAACCTATAACAAATGAGAAAGGAAGACGAGCAATTCATTCAAGACAATATCTACAACTTTGAATGCGTAAAGATTGGGTTTATGAAGAACCTTCCTTTGCACATACTTGTAGGGTATGAGCAGATTTATAGAAGATATCTTGACCCTGGTTTTATCCTTACAAGTTGGTGCAGCAGTTGTGTTGCCGACATGATGAAGCGGTTGAGCAATTATTGGGATTCATACCAAGCATCCAAGTTGCTTGATGCGGAAGTTGTACAAGAACCTGTACAAGTACCAAAGAAAAAAGGTAGACCATTTAAAAATAAGCAATGAGAATCATAACAGTTGGTCAGCGTAATTCGGGGGTCTCTTTCCATAGGTTATTCAATCCTTTAATATACTTGCCGAAGGATTACGCAATGATGACAGATGTACTTACCGAGGAAGAACTTGAAAAAGGATATGACATACTTTTTATCAATCGGTACATAGCAGGTATGGAGGTTGATGAAGTGGTAAGATTGCGAGATAAGTACGGATTTAAGTTAGTAGTTGATATAGATGACTATTGGTATCTTGACCCTTGGCATATTCTATATGGTAAATATCCAACTCAAAAGGTAAGAGAACACATAAGAGCAGCAGATATGGTAATCTGCTCAAACGAACTCTTGGCATTGGAGATGTACCATTTAAACAAGAATTGCGTGGTAGTACCAAACGCTTTGCCTTATGGCGAGGACCAGTTCACTGATGTAAAGACTGAATCCGATAGGGTAAGGTTTGTTTACGCTGGTTCAGTAACTCACGAGAAGGACATTGCAATCCTTAGAAACCCGATGAAAAGGGTGGCAGGGGATTCAATGGTAAAGAATAACTCAACCTTCATCCTTTGCGGTTATAGCGAGGACAAGAACGTGGCAAACGTATGGGGTAGAATGATTAATGATTACCTTCATGGGTTTAAAGTTGATGGTTACATACGTGCAGCGTTGCCAGTTGACCAATACATGAACTTTTACAACGAGGCAGATGCTTGTCTTGTTCCTTTGGTTGCATCCAAGTTCAACTCAATGAAATCCAACCTAAAGGTATTGGAGGCAGCGACTAAGAATGCACCCGTAATAGCATCAAACGTAAAACCTTATTCCGATTGTAAACATATCATCCGAGTAAACAATCAATCCGATTGGTTTATAAATATTAAAAAAGTTGTCAAAGATGCTATTTATAGAAAAGAGATGGGAGAAGCGAATGGTGAGTGGTGTAGAGAAAACTTTAATCTTATCAAAGTAAACGAACTTCGTTCACAAATATTTAAAGCATTATAACACAATGGACAAGGTACTTATCGCAATGGCGGTGCATGACACCATAGAGAACAAAAGGTCACAACTTACCGAAAGGGTATTGAGTGCCTTATACAATCAAGATATCTTTACAGACCATGAGTTTTGGGTTATTGATAATAACTCTTGCCAACAGACAAAGGATGTGCTAAAGTTATGGGCAGAAGATGGTTACATTAACCTTATCACAAACGAGGAAAACATTGGAACGGCAGAAGCAATTAACCTCGCTTGGAAGCATAGAAAGATTGGTCAGCATTGTATCAAGATGGATAACGATGTTACAATAAACTACAATGATTGGGTTAAGGAGATGGCAGATGCAATACAAAGAGAAGCAAGGATTGGAATTGTAGGTCTAAAGCGTAAAGATTGCTGGGAAGAACCAAATCACGCACTACCCGATTGGAGAAGCGAATTGATAATGCTACCACACTTTGCAGGTCAGCGTTGGATAATAGTTGAGAAATGCCATCACATTATTGGTACTTGCCAAATGTACTCCTCCGCTTTGCTTGATAAAATAGGGTATCTTTGCCAACCTAACCTATATGGTTATGATGATGTCCTTGCATCTCATAGGTCAACAGTTGCAGGGATGTGGAACGTGTTCCTCCCTCACATTGAGATTGAACATATAGACAAAGGGGAAACGGAATACCAAACGTGGAAAGAAAAGCATAGTTCAGAGGTAACCCAACAAGTGATAAAAATGACACATGAATATTATCACGGAACAAGACCAATATACTACAATCCTTTTCAATGAAAGTAATCGTATCACTTGACAATCCGAATCATGCAGGTTGGTTGAAGTTAGAGGAATCACTCAAGCAACATGGATGGGCATACCATCCAATAGTCAGAGAGTGGAAAGGGTTCGGCACTAAGATAATTGGACTTTACGAGTACCTATGCTCAACTGATACGGATGAGTTCATCTACCTTGATGCTTACGATAACTATTGCATTTCTAATCCCGATGAGTTTAATTATAAGCATAGGGGGCAAAGCGGTTTGATTATCAGTTCAGAGAAAGGATGCTATCCCGATACGCATAAGATGGGAATGTTTCCAGTGGTCAATCACGAGTGGAAGTTTTTGAATAGTGGGCAGATTTATGGAAACAAAAAGGACTTCCTTGATATCTACCATAGTAATCCTCCAAGGTTTGAGGATGATGACCAGCGTTGGTACACGGACCGCTTCCTTGCAATGCCCCACAAGATAGGACTTGATTACTGTAACATCTTCCAATCCGTTGCGTTTGAGGTTGAAGGCGACTTTACCCTAACATACAATAGACTATACAACAATAAGACCCACACCTTCCCAATGTTTATTCACGGGAACGGGAAAACAGATATGACTAAATTTTACCAACTATGATGGAATGGATAGTTAAGGAGTACACCGATAAGGTCAACGCTGACCAAGAATTAAAAGCATACCGAGACTGGATAGAAGCAAACGCATTCGGATTCGGAGAAAGGTGCTTTCTTTGGATGTGGAATGACATAGTAGCAAAGATGCCTAAAGAATTTACCTTCATGGAGATTGGAGTCTTTAGAGGACAGATTCTCGGATTGGTAAAGTTACTTGCAGACCGACACGGAAAAAAGGTTAGGCGAATCGGTATCACACCACTTGATTCATCCGATGGGCATTGGGAATCAGATTACGAAGCAGACATTAAGAAACTGCACGAAACATTTAAGATTGCGGATGACTACGAACTAATCACATTGGATTCAACTAACCCAATAGCGGTAAACCTTGCCTCAAAGAATCCTCCCGATGTACTTTACATTGATGGAGGACATACTTATGAGGTTGTAATGGCAGACCTAAATAACTACCTACCAATCCTAAAGGTAGGCGGTACACTGGTAATTGATGACTGCAACAATGGAGTAGATATGCCTTGGGGTTACTTCGCAGGGATTCAATCGGTATCTAATGCAGTGGACCAATTCCTCCCAAAGGAAGGACAGACAGAACAATGGAAGCATGAACTCAACCTGGTACATAATAGAGTATTAACTAAACTAAAATAAATGAAATCAATCACAGTTAAAATCAGCGAGGTAAAGTCTAACCCGAACAATCCAAGAATCATCAAGGATGACAAGTTCCAAAAGTTAGTTAAGTCAATTAAGGAGTTCCCTGAAATGCTTAACATCAGACCAATCGTGGTCAATGCAGATATGGTCGTACTCGGTGGCAATATGCGACTAAAAGCGTGTAAGGAAGCAGGACTGAAAGAGGTAGCAATCATTAAGGCAGAGGACCTAACAGAGGACCAACAGAAGCAGTTTATCATTAAAGATAATGTTGGTTTCGGTGAATGGGATTGGGAAGACCTTGCAAACAATTGGGATGCAGAACAGTTGACAGATTGGGGGTTAGATATACCCGACTTTAAACCCGAGGTGCTTGAAGCAGAAGAAGATGAGTTTGAAGTACCTGATGGGGGAACTGAAACCGATATCGTTCTTGGGGATTTGTTCGAGATAGGTGAGCATCGTTTACTCTGTGGTAGCAGTATTGATGCTGACCATATTAATATTTTAATGAATGGAAACAACCCTGATTTAATACATACTGACCCACCATACGGAATGAATGCGGTGAGCAAAAGCGGAGTATTAAAAGAAAAGTATGGAACAGATATTCTTGGTGATGATGATGCAGAGGTTGCAAAAGATTCTTTCTCATTGATTTATTCATTATATCCTAAATCACATCATATATGGTGGGGAGCAAATTACTATTCATCATCATTACCTGATAGTGAATGTTGGTTGGTTTGGGATAAAAATAACGGAGGAAGCGACCAAACAGATTGCGAGTTAGCGTGGACAAATATAAGAAGCGTTGTAAGACAATTCACCCAAGCATCTGAAAAGACAAATAGGGTACACCCAACTCAGAAACCAGTTTCACTTGTTGATTGGTGTATTGATAAAACAAAGTCAACCATTTACACAATGGCAGATTATTTTGGAGGTAGCGGAGTTACAATGGTAACTGGTCATCAAAAAAGAATTAAGACATTTTTAATGGAATTAGACCCAAAATACTGCCAAGTCATAGTGGATAGGATGGTTAAACTTGACCCGACTTTGGAAGTTAAAAGAAATGGCATAAAATATATCAAAACATCGGAATAGCATCGGTATGGCAAAGCAGATAAAACAAGCACACGGAGGCAGTCTAACCCGACCTGATAAGGGTGAAACAATGAACCCAAACGGAAGACCGAGGAAGTATGTATCACTACTTAAAGAGCAGGGGTACAAGTTAGCGGAGGTCAACGACTGCATCCAAGCAATTATGTCAATGGATATGCAGGAACTTAAAGCGGTATGGGATAACCCGAAGGCAACTGTACTGGAGAAGACCATTGCAGGGGCATTGAGGAAGTCATTGGAGAAGGGCAGTCTGTATTCAATAGATACCTTACTAACCAGGGTGTATGGTAAACCAAAGGAAACTGCTCACATAACCAATGATGGAAAGATTGAAGTCGTATTTACTAAGGGCAAAACGATTCTATGATAATTGAACTGCCCGAACCACATAAGAACCAAGTTGAGATAATTGAATCCCCTGCAAGGTTCAGGGTGGTGATGTGTGGCAGGAGGTTCGGCAAGTCTGAACTTTCTCAGGTAGAGATTATCAAGAATGCCATTGTGGGGCAAACCGTTGCCTATATTACCCCGACTTATAACCTTGCCAAGACTTTCTTTGATAAACTTGCAAAAGCGGTCCCATTCGCCTCTAATAGGTCCGACCTTACTATTGAGTTCCCGAATAACGGTTCGGTCCAATTCTTTACAGGGGAGCGGTTAGATAACCTGCGAGGCAGGAAGTTTCACCTGGTTGTGATAGATGAGGCATCTTTCATACCTGACCTTGAAGGTGGATGGTTGAACTCAATCAGACCTACCCTAACAGATTATAAGGGGAAGGCATTGTTCCTGTCTACCCCAAAGGGTAAGAATTACTTTTACTCTTTGTTTATGAAAGGGAACGGAGGTGAGGAAGATTGGCAATCGTTTAAGTTTAGCACCTATGACAATCCTTACATAGATAAGTCAGAGGTTGATAGTGCAAGGGTGCAACTGCCAGAGGTGGTATTTGAGCAGGAGTACATGGCAAACCCTGCCGAGAACGCTGCCAATCCTTTCGGGTCTGCTTATATTCGCCAATGCATCTTCCCGATGTCTAATGGTCCTGTTGCTTGTTATGGCATTGACCTTGCCAAAGCGGTTGACTGGACTGTGGTGATAGGACTTGACAAGAATGGGTCTGTATGCCATTATGAACGCTTTCAAAGGGATTGGAGGCAAACTAAGGAGTATATCATCAATTTACCTAAAGCACCAATCCTGATGGATTCTACTGGGGTAGGAGACCCAATTTTTGAGGATATGCAAAGGGAGGGTCTTGATGTTCAAGGGTATAAGTTTAGCAGTACCTCAAAGCAGATGCTTATGGAGGGTCTTGCCTCCGCTATTCACCAAAGGAAGATAACTTTCCCCCCAGGTCCTATTGTGGATGAACTTGAAATCTTTGAGTACCAATATACCTCATTTGGGGTAAAGTATTCAGCACCACAAGGATTCCATGATGATTGCGTGGTTTCCCTTTCCCTTGCTTGGCAGCATCTCCAAAAAAATGTAGGGAGTGGTAGGTATAGTTTTATTTAGGGGGAATTAGGGGGAAACGGGGGGAAGTCGGGGGGAAACTACTTTTTTTAAAATAATTTGCTAAAAAAGTTGGTATTCTAAAATATTTAGTATTTTCGCATAGTCAATCCGATTAGGTAGTCTCAGTACATATTCGGGTTTGATTCATGCAACCCGCATAAATTAGACCCACCTGCTGAGACCAGTGTGGGTTCTTTTTTGTCCGTACCCTATTGATAATGCAAGTAGTCGCCTACCTCTCAAAGTTCTGAATTCAAGGAGTTTAAATCTGTTAAATGCAAAGAAGGATGTAACTTTTTCCCTTTGCAGCCGATAAACCCGATTACCTATGTGACGGTATAGTTAGGTCAGTAGTTGTTTCCTATTGGGGGTAGGGGGCAACTTCTGTTCTGACCAATTCCCCTCATAACCTTGTTCGGGTATAGACTAAGATTCACTTATACATTATTTCACATTTAAACTATTTAAAGGTATGAATTGGTCCAACGTAACAGTATTCCAATACCAGCAGATTAATGAACTCTATGCAAATAGCAAGGACTTGACTGACCTTGATATAAGTGTAAAGGTTGCATCAATACTTACCAACCAAACAGAGAATCAGATTGATTCATTACCCGTTAAGGAACTTGGACCATTGCTTGAATCCATTGCTTTTATAAATGAGGAGATTAAACCTGAAGCGGTAAAGGTTATAACAATTAATGGCAGAAGGTATAAGTGCGTGTATGATGTGCGGAATATCCCTGCATCAAGGTATATTGAATCTAAGCACTTCAGCAGTGATGTAATGGGCAACTTGCACAAGATAATGTCGTGTATGGTCATACCTCAAAAGAGGGGATGGTTTGGATGGGTGGATGATAAGTATGATGCAAGTAAGCATAGCGACTATGCACAGGATATGCTTGAAGCACCTATCCAATCCGTTCTTGGTTCGGTTGTTTTTTTTTATCAAGTATTCAGACTTTGGATAAAGAATTCAAAGGATTATATGGTCCAACAGATGATGGAACAGGGAGTGGAGAAGATGAAAGCGGAAGAAGTGCATCAGGTTTTATGCAACATTATGGATGGATTTACCAAACCAAACTGGTTGCCGACTTTGAAGGAATCACACTTGACCAAGCATTTAACCTACCTACAATAAATTTCTTGAATGACCTTGCATACTTGAAAGCGAAGATGGAACACGATAACGAATTAATACGGAAGAGTTATGGCAAAGGTTGATATGGAAGTAGTGGTGGATGATGCCATTATAGCATCAGAAGCAGCAAAGAATACAGATTATGCATCACTAAAGGAATTACCTTTTGTTGAGAAGGTTATCTTATCTTATGCTGCTAAATTCATTATCCAAGTACAGAAGAACTTAATAAGTGCAAACAAGACCGACACTGGTAGGCTTGAAGATGATATACAACAGGGAGACCTAATTAAGACAGGTGGTTCATACTTGATAGACATTGGATACCCTAAAAGTTCAGAAGGTGCAAAGTATTACGATTTCGTAAATAAAGGGGTTAAAGGATTCAAGTCAGGCACTCCTAATTCACCATACTCATTTAAGTCTGCCTATCCATCCATCAATGGTCCGATGGTAAATGCTATTCAAAAGTGGGTAAAAAGAAACTCAAAGTTAGCAAGGAGGGAAGACCAAAAATATAACCTATCTGGTCTGCAAAGGAAAAGAAAGTCAGTTTCCGAATTAAACACTGGCAGGACCACTGCTTACCTCATAGCAAGGAAGATTAAACAAAGGGGATTACCAAGAACGGGATTCTTTGATGATGCCATTGAACAAGTGTTTAATGAGCAATTTTATAACAAAATGGCAGAAGCATTGGGTGGAGATGTTAGGTTGTACATAAAACAGGCTGCTTCGCTAATTAATGAAGAGAACAAGTAATTATGGCAATAACAGTTAATAGCATACCCGAACAATACGCATCCCTACACGATGACCTTTGGTTCGTGGTAGATAGCACAAATAAGGCATCAACTAATTTTAAGTACGTCTTTGATGTCTATGTGGATGCAACCTTAGTGGCAAGGATTAAGCAGTTCCCCGATGTAATAAGCACGAAGGGGATATTCAACGCTGGGAATATAATGCGTAACTATGCTCAATCCTATTTTGTTCCCAATACTGCCACTACTTTGTTTAGCGGTACAAATGATAACATTTATAAGGAATACACCATAAAATACGGGGAAGAGTACGGAGGAACAACCTACACAAACCTATTGGAGCATACCTATGTAGCATTTAACTTCTACTATCCCGATTTCTATAACCCAGCACAATCACCGACTTACTTCAAGTCATACGTTAGTAAATGGTTGACCAATAGGGATTTAAGCAATGTGGAATGTGCTTTTACGGACAAGTTGCATATCGGTTACATGAATGCAAGTGGGGTAAGCACAAACATTTATCCATCGGTTCAGTTGTATAATGAGAATGGAACACCAAGCGGAAGTGCGGTAACAACGGCAACAGATAACCAAGAGACATTTAGTTTACTTGACATATCACCTACTGCGATTAATGATTGGTATGAATCAACAGTAATCCCACAATCTGCTTACTCATACGGCATAAAATTGCACAATGGGGTTGGATTCGGAGATGAGGTAAAGGTTAAACTGGTATGCAATCCTAACTACACACCAATCGCCTTGCACTTCCTAAATCAATTAGGGGGTTACGATACAATGCATTTTAGGTTGGTTAATAAGGAGTCAAGGAACGTTGAATCAAAGCAATACGAGGGGAATAAATATCGGTACAATTCATCTGCAACCGCTATGCGGACCTATGATGACTACAACCGTATTAACCCTGGGGCAACTAAGTTCGTGGTTGAGCATTCTACAATGTACAAACTGCGAAGTAATTACTTAAATGTAACTGACTACAATTGGTTAAGGGAGTTGGTGCAATCACCCGAAGTTTATTTTGAGCAAGGTGGTTATTACTATCCTGTGGTTACAATGACAAGCAATTGGGAAGAGAAGAAAAGGATTGCGGACAAGATGTTCAACCTTGAACTTGATGTGCAGATAGCAAACAAAAAATATAGTCAATTCCGATGAGGACAGAGGTTTACATTGATAATTACAAACTTGATTTAACTGCGGAGATATCAGCAGAGTTTACCTATGCGATAGATGAAATCCAAGACTTTGCAACAAGGAACACCTCATTTAGTAAAACCATAATACTCCCAGGGAATGATAATAACAATAAGTTATTTGGTAATATATTCGAGTTCGGAAACTCCAATCTATACAATCCCGCAATCCCAAACGTGGGTTACAACTTCAACGCTACCAAGTCAGTTCCTTGCATCATCTTGGTAGATAAAATACAAATTTTTAAGGGTGTTTTACGATTGCTTGAAATCATCATTGATGGTAAGCATATTGAATATGAGGTAGCGGTATTTGGTGAGTTAGGTGGTTTTATCAATGCACTTGGTAATAAGAAATTAGAGGACATTGACTTTGGAATAGCGGACCAAACTTGGAATGTAACCAACATTGCGAATAGTTGGGATAACATTAGCGGAAGCGGTGTTTACTACCCTTTGATTGATTATGGTAACGAATCAACCAACAAGGTTGACTTTTCTTTTGATGCCTTCAGACCTGCACTTTATGTAAAGGAGTATCTTGAAAACATTATCAGTGATTCGGGTTACACTTGGGATTTCCCGTTATTGAGTACGGCATTGATGAACAGATTGGTAATACCTAACAATCAAAAGGGGTTAAGCAAAAACACTTCTGATGCTTTAGTTGCAACCGCTAAAACCAAGAACTATACCTCTGCATCTGATAACGTTGAGTTTGATGTATCAAACGCTGGAAACTTTACAGTAACGGGAAGCGGTAGTGATTTTACCTACAATTCTGGAACTGCATTTACAGGTAGTA
>Ga0222714_10007355_pt1 | contig 10099 bp, 19 predicted proteins | sample C33_3DmetaG_FD_165048 | JGI IMG/M metagenome (GOLD analysis project Ga0222714, IMG submission 165048) | Estuarine water microbial communities from San Francisco Bay, California, United States - C33_3D | ecosystem: Environmental > Aquatic > Marine > Unclassified | place: USA: California... | reverse complement strand
CTGGTGGTGTTTCACATCGTTCAAGAACAAGTTGCGCAATACGGTCACCCTTCTTTACTTCAAAGTCCTTGTCTCCGTGGTTGAAAAGAACAACCTTGACTTCACCTGTATAGTCTGGATCAACGACCCCCGCCCCAACTTGGATACCATGTTTCACAGCGAGACCCGAGCGAGGTGCGACACGACCATAAACACCTGGTGGCAAAACAATGGCTACACTTGTCCCGACCAGTGCGCGATGTGTCGGAGGGACCACAACTTCATCAGTGCTGTAAAGATCGTATCCAACAGCACCACCAGAACCACGAGTTGGAATAATAGCATCTTGGGTAAGTTTCTTAACACGAAGACTCATTTCTACTTTAGATAAGTTTGTAATCTTTATAAAGGTTTGACGCAAATGATTATCAATGGGTGTAGCTTGGACTATTCATAATGCCATTGTTCCGCCAAAATCTGACTACGAAAAACTCAAAAGAAAAATTAACCGAACAACTTTCGCCTATGGTACAGCACTTACATCAACTTATTTCATTACTCAGGGCGCCCCGGAAGGTGTATCCGCTGCATTAGGTGTTGCGACTTCCCTCTCTTACATAAGTCTTCTTCAGAACCATGTTGACAACATCGAAAAATCATCATTTCAAAAGCAGTTGTTGGCACCAATTGGAGCTGCTGTATTTGAAACAATGTGGAATAATGCACCTTTTGGTTTTGATTTTGACTATGGTGCCACACTCGTTGGTTTCTTAGCATACAAGGTTGCGCTTCTCACAGTTATCTACGAAGAAGTCGCAAAAATGTTAAATCCCGTTGATCCTACACTTGAAAGCAAAGAAGAGAATCCAAGCGATCATGATATCAATAGTGTAATGATCTCGGGTGAGGACGGATACGACCGATGAAATCATTGGCCACACTGGCCAAAGTGGCGCACCTACAAAGTTTGAAGTTACTAAATTGAGTGTTGTGTGACCAGAGAATGTATAATCATTACAAAAAGCAAATCTAGGTTTCATTTTGCAAGACTCGCGTTTTGTGTAAGGCATCACAGTGACCGCGTTACACAAAGCTCGCGCAAAATACATGATAGTCAGGAATGTCAAGTAAGAGGTTCTCTTCGCAGCATTCCATTTTGGCCAGTGGTAAAGAAGAAAAAGTACGGGAATCGCTAAAAGATAGTCTGGAAGGTGTTCAAACTTTTCCCAATTGGGGAGAAGATGAAATCCAACATCATATATTGGACCACCTGTACCAGAGCCATTCCTATGGGACACATAATATCCAACGAGGATGTTTGTCACCAACGAAAGTAGGAATAGCGGAACTATCATCTATTGTGATATATGCTTAGAAATTTTCCTAATCTCTCCAGTGACAATGTACTCATCAATCTTGTTAGCGATACCTCGTCCAATACCTGCGACCTTGTTGGGTCCCTTCCAAAGTTCAGTACCATTCGTTACTTCAAATGTAAGTTTGCGAATTGCTTCGGATGCCTTCTGATAGGCGGAAGACTTGTGGTAGTCTTCTTCTATATCAGCAAGTGTTTCCAATTGATCGGCGATGTTTTCATTGGTATCAAAGGTTTGATTCTTCTTAATTTCTCCAGTTTCAAGGAACTCGTTGACTTTTCTAATGACACCCTTGCCAATACCCGGTAGGTGGGCAAGTTGTTCGCCATACTTCACCTTGAAGTCAAGGCGGTAAATGGTGTTGGCAGCCTTTTCATAGACGGCTTGCTTGAATTCGTTTTCTTCTTCGTATGCAAGCTTGTCAAAAGCGTCTGTGAGTTCTGAGTTGTAACAAACAAAGTACTCTTCAACGTCATCATCGCTGTCATTAGAAGCGATGGATTCGTCGTCATCATCGCTGTCATTAGAAGCGATGGATTCGTCGTCACTTACTTCCGCATATTGAAGCATAGTTTCGTACTCAAGAAGAGCTTTTTCTTCTTCACATTGTTGAAGGCGCTTCTTGAGATCGGCGTTCTCCTTTTCGAGGTTGGCAATGTAAGTGGCAATAGATTGAGAGTTCATGGTTTAGAGCTTTGATTTTGTGACTTTTTGGAGTGGGACAGATGACTTAGGCGTCTGATTTAACGATAGGTATTTCGTACCCCAATTCTTCCACAAGTGGATTGTTTTTGTAATCATTTTTGTAGTGAATCTTCTTGACACCACTACTCGCAAGAGCTTTGTAACAATTTAGACATGGATAGTGTGTAATATAGGCTTCCGTACCATCAATGGAGACACCCCTTTTGGCTGCGTCGGTGATAGCATTAATTTCTGCATGAATTGTTGCTTGTTCGTGACCATCCCTCACGATTGATATGTGCTTACAACCACCGAGAAAACCATTGTAGCCCATACTTATGAGCCGATTGTTCTTTACGAGAACACAACCCACATTGAGCCTATCACATGGAGATCGGACCGAAGCGAGTTCCGCGGTCTTCATGAAATATTCATTCCAAGATATGCGATTGGTCATATTTAAAGAAGTAGGTAAAACTTTAAATATGATCCAAACCACTTTACCTACATTTTTTGAACCAAATTCTGAAGAAGTGTGTCAGCCGATTACCGAATTTACTAGGAAAGGTAAGAATAAAGATTGGTATTGTTTTTGTAATAAACGTGCTTATAACTGTACAAATTCTAAATGTAAAGACTATGGTTTAAAACATGGAATAAACGTTGGTGGGGGGATGTGTATTCATGGTCGTCATAAAAGCATTTGTAAAGAGTGTGGTGGATCTGGACTTTGTGAACATAATACTAGAAGGACTCGTTGTAAAAAGTGTGGTGGAGGTTCAATTTGTATACATAAAATACGATTTGATTTTTGTGCAAAATGTAATCCAATTGGACACGCAATCCATTGTAGACGATGTAGGCGATTGGATGCTACAAATGGTAAAAATCCCCAAAAAACACTGGAAGATCTTTGTATGACGGGTGAAGAATGGGTAAAATATCTTCATAAAACATTTGAAGACAGATATGGTCGCCCTAAAACAGATGAAGATGAAGTTCAGATAGATGAAATAATACCATGTAGTGTATGGAATTTACCGGATGATGATAAATATTGTTGGCACTATCTGAACTCTCAATGGTTATTGTCCAAGGATAACGGTGCTAAAGGTAATTCATACGCGATAGAAGATAAACTTGCCATGATAGAACGAATAGATGATTATTTTAGATCCGCATCCGCTGTGTAATATGTCTTCCCTTTCATTACAAAACTATGGACGCGGGCATAACCCCATGCTTGTGGAGAAGCTCCCGGACGATGCCCAGTTCTCCACGCAGCAAGACCTCTATTGTAAATTGTTTGAAGAGTCTTCAATGGAATCTTCGTAGCCTTCGCTATTTCGGGAAGTGATTTCACTTCCGAGCCATACTTCTTTCTGAACTTTTGGGTGTATGAAGATGTGCGAGTCTTCACACCCTCATCAGTCTTGAAATCTTTGTAGTCCTTCTTAAGCATCTTCTTGTAGCGTGTCTCCACAGATTTCAAAGTTCTGAGACCCCGAAAGTACTTGAGCGGAGCATAGATCTTACCCTCAGTTCTACGCAACTCGCGAACCTTTTTAGCAATCTCCTGATCTGTCAGGGGCATCTTAATTATTATGTATATTTATTTCAATGGGTTGGTACAAGGATTCTGTTTTGGAGGGTGATGAAGTCTCGGCAAACATGAGGTGTAATTGTTGTTTGATGACACTTGTGATAGGTGCGATTGGTACGGGTGTGATGTTAAAAATGTATTTTGCTAATTATTTGTGACCAAAGTATTTGATGGCAGCAAGAATGTTGGGGAAGATCTTGTTGCCAAAACGTACTCTTCCTGACTTGGCTGAGACCCAACCCCGATGTCCATCATAATAACACCTTTGGATATCAACCATTATAAAAATATGAGATTATTTTAGAGAAAGGTGAGAATGGGTCTGACAATTATTATGGGAAATATGTTTTCTGGTAAAACTTCTGAACTTATCAGAAGACTTAAGCGCTACAGGATCATAGGTAAGAAAATTGTGGTCATCAACTCCTCAAAAGATACACGCTCCCCTGAAGATATGTTAAAAACGCACGACGGTGTAGAGTTCCCATGTCTCAAAGTTGATCATATATCACACTCCATCATTAAGCAAGAATTCTGTGATGCCGATATTGTGGCTATTGACGAAGCCCAATTCTTCACAAACCTGAAAGACTTCGTAGAAATGTGCCTCTTTCTCAATAAATCTGTGATCATAGCTGGTCTTGATGGGGATTACAAGCAACGAAAGTTTGGAGAAGTCATTGATTGTATTCCATTGGCGAGTGATGTTGTGAAACTTTCAGCACTTTGTATGGATTGTAAAAACGGAACACCTGGACCATTCACAAAGAGGATTGTCCAAAATGATGATCTTGAACTCATAGGTGGTAAAGATTGCTACAAAGCAGTTTGTCGTAAGCACCTAAAATCTATGGATATCCAAAATAAGAACAACTCTTTTTTGAAATCCGCGCTTGACGAGACGGTGAAATCTAGAGTGGTCAAATAAGAAGTCTTGTCCAGGTTTATGAACATGTCTGTCATACTCTGTGTAAAGGACACAATCTTTGCCGCTCTTAATTGTGAGGTGATATCTCAACATTAAATTACTTTCGGCGCGATGTGCTGGAATGGTCATCGGTCTGTCCATCACGGCAAACTTTGCGGTTTCTTTATCAATACATGGAATTTGTTCAATAATCTTTTGAACTTCTGGAAAGTCCTTCACCTTGTAGTAGTAATAATGTTCATTCTTCTTGAACCATGGATCAAGTTTGTGAAAGTAGCGCTTCTTGGCTGTACCAACTCCTTTCTCAAATTCGTGTAAAATCTTATTGTAATTCGCTTTGACAAACCAAAGGTTGGGATAGTCATAAACATCATAATCCATCTTATGATACATCATATCTATCAGTGTGTTCCTGATACCTACGAGAGGTCTCAGTGGGTTCTGAAAGTAGAGGGTGTCTATTGGCGACTTCAAGAAATCATGGAGTACAAGCACCACTGGCAATAGCAGGACACGCCACATTAATTTCTCTGTATAAAATAAAAATGCCAGGTTACGGCAAGCGAATGGAAAAGTATGCCCCAGAGCCAACTGAAGAAGTTAAGGAATTGGATCAGCGTTTCAAGCTTCCACTTCTCCCAGCGATGACCATCGTCCAATTGACCATCCTCGGTCTTATCCTTGCGTACGCCTGGACTGTGCGTAAGATGAACAAGGCTGTTGTTTCTACTGCGGCTTTGTCCATTGGTCTCCTCCACATGTACGACCACTTGTACCGCGTCAAGCGTGGTGATGAGCGCCTCTTCTTCCTCCCAACTCCAAAGAAGGAAGGTTACTGTGGTGCGTGCCAAAAATAAATTAGCTGTAAATTGTAAGTATGTACGTCAAAATAGTTCGTAGCCCAGATCGTAAAAAGAAGTTCAGGGCAATCCTCGGTGACGGTAGGACTGTTGATTTTGGTGCCAGTGGGTATTCCGACTACACCAAACACAAGAATCCTTCGCGTATGCGTTCATATGTTTTGAGACACGGTGGGCAAATCCCAAAGCGTGTAATAGCTGAGAGAGATCCCAAAAAGATACACAAATTGATGCAGGATATGGATAAGAGTGATAAGGAAGATTGGAAGCTGAGTGGTATCGACGGGGCTGGTTTTTGGTCACGATGGTATCTCTGGAGTCAACCAAATTTTGAAGATGTCAATAGATTTATATTAAAAAGATTTGGTATTAAAATCATCAAAGGTCACTAACGTTCCATTCTCAATGAGAGATGCATATTCATTTTCACTTGTGGGCAAATACGCCTTGTAACAAACACGCTTCACGTTCATGTCAGCATTGTCAAAATACTCGAGAAGATTGACAAGATCTTCATCAGATGCGGTATCCACCACTCTATCAAACTTTGTTTGCGAAAACTGACCATTATACATGAGATTATCCCTGATGAACTCTTCAGCTGGACATTTGGGGTCAGCTACAATCTCATTACCTTTTTGTGAACAACTGATGAGAGCTTTAAAACCACCACCGATCTTCTTGAGAAACTGTTTCTTTTCAGGGGTGAGGGGCATTTTTATCTTATACAAAGAAATTACAATACATGACTTAGGTGTTCGATAGGCCACGTCGCTTGAGATCAGCCTTGAGATCAGCCATAAGGGCAGCTCGTGGGTTGAGGCTCATGGGCCGTGGTGGGGGTGGAGGTGCCACTGGTGCCGCAACTCTTCTTGGAGAAACACGAACTGGTTGTCTCATTCTTGGTTGCGTTGGTTCAGCCTCCTTGAGGACCATTTTACACACCTTGATGAACTTCTTGGCGCTCTTAGCTTGGTTTTCCAAACTTGGCTCACCTTTTGTCTTCTTTGGCAACTTAGCCATAAGTTCCTTCTTTGTGAGTTTGACACGTTTCCCTTTTACATCTTTGGTCACTCTGAAGCCAAGCTTCTTGACCTTTTCTTTGAGTTTTTCGTACTCCATTTAATATAAGTTGGGAAATTAATAGTAGCGGACACCTGCTCGTGTAGCGGCGTCATCAATTTCATCAACCATTTCCCAAGCCCACATACATTCCTGGGCATCTTGATGTTCGCAGATTGAGTGCGCAAGATCAAGTGCTTCATGTAGAATCATTTTGAGACGCATCTGTCTTGTAGTAATCTGCTTTGGTTCGTGTAGTGAAGGTGCTTCATACATTTGTTGAAGAGCAACACGGGTGATTTCACTCTTCTTCATTTCGTAGTTAATTTCGTCGCTTCGACAAGCCGCGACAATACCATATTTGCGTCTCATAGGTGGTAGAGGTGGTGGTGACCAATACCCAAACCTCTTGAGTGTCTTCACCATTAAATATCTATCGGAAGATATTTTTAAGACCATTTAAGTCTTTCCAGAAATCTTCTGAATAAGTACGGAGTAAGCTCACTTAAGGAGCCAAATGGCACATACACATAATCTGGGAAGTCATCCGTCATCCCCAAAAGCTGAGCAACTTTGTATCTATTGTGAGGGCAAGTTCTCGCATACTTAATATCTTCGGAATTGTGGGTCGCCAAAAGAGTGTGGATATTTTGTGACGCACCAAGTGTCATTTCAAGACCACTTCTAAAAGATTTATCAACTTCGGTTTTGTTTGGTAAGAGTCCCAGTTGTTTTCCGAGGTAAGCACCCCTCACCAACTTCGCACCAAGTTGGATACCAGCTCTCTCAAATTGAATGATATCCATTTCAAGTTCTTTGAGTGCGTCTCTGCGATACATTTGATATGTCTTGAATACATGTGGTTCGTATTGATTGTATTGAATCATGAGATCTGTACATATTTTGGGGTAAAGTACCTCTTCGGCATCTATACAAACCTGAACACGATTGTTAATAGAATGCTGTATTAACTTTTTAATATGCGATTCTGCCATATATGGTGACGACTTGGACCCAAAAGATGTCATTTTTAACGCAACCATTGACCTGGGGACAGTTGGAATCATCTTCATATTTATGTCACTCACATACTGAGCATCATTTGGGTGACAGTTCTCGCGAGCGTAGTCTAAAATTACTCTGGAGCCTGACCGATAAACATTTCCTATTACATTTTTAAGTTCATGATTTAGAGCGGCATATCGTAGCATATCTTAAAGATGACAGACATTTTTAAGTAAATGGATTTTGTTTATGAGATAAAAAATATGTTGCCGAAGCAAATATGCGAAGCGATAATAAAACGTTTTCAGAATGACCACAGAAAATCCGAATCTAAAGTTGGGAACGGAGAACTTAACTACAACGTTAGAAAATCTAACGTTTTATTTTTTTCACAATATAGTGACTGGAAAGACGTAGATAATATCATATTTGATGTTATATCAAAGGGTATAGAAAAATATCAAGAGTATCTTAAAACATTTGCAAACGATGACGAACATCTAATAGATGTTATAGAGGGTAGGTTTTTAAACTTAACGGATGAAGGATATTTTATTCAAGAATATAAATCAGGTGGTTTTTATAAGTGGCACATAGATGACGCACGTCCTAAAGGTGTAGGACGTAGTTTATCAGTTGTATTATATCTAAATACATTAGATGAATCTCAAGGTGGACACACGGAATTTATTGGAGGTAGAAAAGTTAAACCAGAAATGGGTAAACTTTTGATTTTTCCATCATGTGGATCATTTATTCATAGAAGTGTTCCAGTAAAAAATTCGGGTATAAAATATACAATTGGGACTTGGGCAATTTAAAGATTAAAAATGACTATTAATCATGGAAACAAGGGCTCTAATTACCCAAGTTCTTATGCCGCGTATCAGACAGCTCGAAGAAGAGGTTGCTGCGTTACGAAGACAGACATGGCCGTATGTTCAGGCGGAAAAAGACGCAAAAGGTCTCAGAAGCATAGATGAATTGCGAGACTTTTTCAAAAACTTGGACGATGACACAACATTAGAACTATTGAGACTAAAGGCGAGACTTTCAAGAAACCCGGGACTTCAGGGAAGAGAAGTTGATATGATTATGAGTTTGCGAAATAATTTTTGTTGATGTATAATAAATGGTGAAGACACCTTTTGGCATTCCAGTTCTCATGATGCCAATGCTACTTCCATGCATGCCAATAATATTACCTGCGTGGGGTGTTTACGAAACTATATTGGGTGGCGACAAGCCAATGAAACCACAAAGATTGGCAACTCTCACAAGTTCGATGTGCTGCTTAATGTTACTTTCCTACCTAGCTTCCAAAAGTCCAGTTAAGACACCACCGATTATGTTAGCAACACTTGCATTGACCTGTGTCAGTTCTTGTTCAAGCTCAATTATAGCTGTTGACTTGAAAAAGAGAGCTGAAGCTCTTATTGCTTCGGAAGAAAATAAGAAAAAATAAATTAGAAGAAATCATCTGTACGATAAAGCTTTACCGCATATGAACCAGTCTTTCCAGTTACTGAGACTGATTCATTTCCATAAAGTTCTTCGCATCCAATGTCTTCCATACAATCTCGACCATTGTAGGCTACTGGTAATGGGTATAGATTTTCACCTCCAGTTGTGGTGTAATAGTGGTAACGATCACGTCTTCCTCGTACTTCTTTACCATAAAGTGGAAGAGTTTCACCATTGCTAGTAATAACACCCATCTGTTGCATATATCCTGGCTTGTACTTTTTGATTGGTGCTCCTCTGAATTCGGGTTCACGTCTAGGTTCGCGACGTTCCAACGATTGTCTGGGTGGAACTGGCATCACTGGAACTTCCACTGGAACTTCAACAACCTTTGGGTTGAACCACATGTAACTCAAAACAAGAGCAAGTACAACAACAACTGACCACAAAAGTTGTTTTTGTGTTTTAGATTTTAGTTTCATTTATACTTACTATAAATATTTTATTAAAATACTTAAAAAGTATCTTTAAATCATAAGTATGAGTAATATACGGGTGATAGATAATTTTTTAACTCAAGAAGAACTCAATGAAGCCAGGTTTATTGTCGAAAATTTAAAGTGGAATTATGGACACGTATCCAACGAAACTGGTTTTAAATTTTGGGTGTGTGATCTGGGGGAAAACGATTTTTTTTCAAAACACATTTTTCAGAAAATAGAAAAATACTTTGGAAAAAAATATGAAATAAATCGTGTATATGCAAATGGGCAAACTTATGGTTTAGATGGTTCATATCATAAAGACGATGAGAGAGATAATTGTTATACATTTTTAATGTATCTCAGTGACATAAACCACGAAAACGTCAATGAATTTGATGGTCATACATTGTTTAAATATGATAAAAAGGTTACATCAATTGAACCAATTTTAAACAGGTGTGTATTATTTAAATCAGATATATTACACAAAGGTATGGCACCTTCTAGAAGTTCAAATATGTTGCGTATAAGTGTAGCTTTTAAACTTAGAGAAATTAAATGTAAAAAAATATATGAAGGTACTCGCCATAGATATTGGGTATCATAATATGGGTCTGGTCTTAGCTGAATGTGGAAAAGGTCCCAAAATTGAT
>Ga0222714_10007354_pt1 | contig 10100 bp, 12 predicted proteins | sample C33_3DmetaG_FD_165048 | JGI IMG/M metagenome (GOLD analysis project Ga0222714, IMG submission 165048) | Estuarine water microbial communities from San Francisco Bay, California, United States - C33_3D | ecosystem: Environmental > Aquatic > Marine > Unclassified | place: USA: California... | reverse complement strand
CAAATTGTGATATAGCCCTCGCTCATGGCACCGGAGGGTCTATTGGAACTCGCATGGGAAGCGCGACAATCATTATTGGTCAGGAGGACGCATAATGCCTCAGGAAAGTTATATTCATCCTCCCGTCAACCCAGAGACAAAAGAATTCTGGGACGCAACAAAACAGGGAAAGTTTCTGGTGCCGAGATGCCCTGATACAGGCAAATATCTCTGGTTTCCTCGTCGGGTATCTCCATTCACTGGCAAGACTAACGTCGAATATGTCGAGGGAAAGGGCACTGGGACGATATATACGTTCAGTGTCATGCGGCGGTCTAAACAGCCCTACTGCATAGCGTATGTCACTCTGGATGAAGGTCCAACCATCATGACGAACATCGTCAATGTTGATTATGACACTGTCAAAATCGGCATGAGGGTAAAGGTTACTTTCAAAGACCTGAACGATGAGGCAGCTTTGCCACTATTTGAACCCGCGTAAACAGACCGGTCCACTGACGCGGTTGATTATCTCTTCCCTGGCCGTTTAAAAAGCGGCCAGGGGTTTTTTCTTGCGGAGCAAAGTATTTTGAAGGTTAGACGGGGGGCCAGTTTCCCTTAAAAGGCTTGATTAATGCCCGCTCAATCATTTCAAGCCGGTCTTGTCCATAGAACATGTCACCATCTACAAAATAGGTGGGCGAACCAAAAACAGATCGAGCGATTGCTTCCCTCGTGTTTGCCTCATACTCCAAGCGGGTATCCGGAGACTCTGCAATTTGAAATATGGGCCCAACATCAAGACCAACAGCTGCAATCAACCTTCCTAAAGTTGCACGATCTGCAAGGTCACAATCATCACGCCAATGAGCCTCTAAAAAAGCATGAGACAGCTGATCAGCATTATCTAGTTTTTGGGCAGCTATGAGAACCAAGGCTGCTAGACTTACATCGTTCCAATGATGTTTCGGCATGCCTTGCACAACGGGAGCAGAGCGATATTCCGACCAACGCTGAATCTCTCGACCAAAAAAATAATTTCTATGACCGGTGGTCCTCTTGCGTGTGGGTATAGAACCTGAACCCGCGACAACAGTTTCAAATTCAAATGGCCGATGGATAATTCTTCTATTGGCCGACTTGGCAATATCTAAGAATTTGGAGGAGCCAAGATAAGCATAGGCGCCATGCGGAACATAGAAATACTCAATGAATGACATTTAAGAACCACTCTACTCTAGAACAGCCCGCAGCACGGAGATCATTTTTTAACTTACAGAACAATTAAATTCATTAAGGAAAAACTCATAACGTCATTTTATGAGCTCTGTTCAGCTGGGGTTTGAGGTTGGAAACTATTCCTTGGACTTACATAATCCTACGCCGCTACTGGTTGTTCAGTAGTCATAGCCTCACCTGCGATCGTAGTACGTCGCATATCTCGAACTTCCGTTGTATCCTCGAAAGGTCTGGCTCTATGCATAGTCTGGCGATTATCCCACATAACTAGGTCACCAGCCCGCCATTGATGCGCATAAACAAATTGGCGCTGTGTTGCATGCTCATTCAAGTCTCGAAGGAAAATTCGCGCCTCTGGGGTAGGCCAATCAACTATCCGACCCGCATGAGCGGAGAGGTACAAAGACTTTCGACCTGATTTTGGATGAATACGAACGAGGGCCTGCCGCACTGGCGCAAACCCCCGCTTTTCATCGTCAGTTAAGTCGTCATCAAACCCTAAAGATCCTCTAGAAAACAACAATGAGTGTTCGCATATGATTTTTTCGATCTTAGCCTTGGTCTTAAGATCAAGCGCGTCATAAGCAGCACGCATATCAGCGAATTCGGTATTTCCCCCTTCTGACGGACATATCCGTCCAGAGAGTAGCGAATATTTGGCAGGCATAGCACGGAACGATGAGTCCGAATGCCAAAGCTGATTACCAAGATTAAATAACCGCTGCCTATCGTTCCGCTCCAGAGGCTTGTGATCGCGATTAAGATTGGAAACATCAGCCATATCTGCCCGAAGTCGCCGATCCTTATCTTGCGTAATATTAGATTTACGATCTGGACGTTCGATTTCACCGAAATTTAGACTGAAAGCTAGCTGTTGTTCATCAGTGATATTTTGATTGTGGAAAACTAGCACCGCTAATTTGTCCATACCGGCATCGATGGCAGCCGCTTCGTCCTGGGTAAGCGGTTTTGTTAGATCAACACCTGAAACCTCTCCAGCAAAACCAGGGGTCAATTCACGAATTTCAATGGTCATTCTAAGGGCTCCACATCAAGCAGGCGCGAATACATCCTCGTGCTTTACAACTTTTGTGTCCACTGCACCGGCTGGCGTAACCACGCCCTGAAAAGCTGGATCATATTTCAGAGTTGGAAGACATTGCTGAGCGAAGGTCCTGATATTTCGTTCGGCTCTTTCATGGGCCATCCCGCCAAAGGAAAATTCGCCAACAAGATGCCCCAAACCTGTAAGCCGACGAAGTTCGGCAATCTGTTCTAAGCAGTCCTTTGGCGTGCCAACAACTTGGATTGAAACATAAAACTCGTTAGCGGATTTCCTAAAACCAGGATCTTTCATCTTGGAATAAGTCTTAGCCATTTTACCGTAAGACTCGTAGCCTTTCACATTAGCAAGCCCGCCATCAGAAAACTTATAGTGGTTCTCGATCGAGTCCCACTTCGCTCCAAGGTATTGCTGAGCAAGCTCCACCGCTTCGTCCCTGCTTTCAGCGCAGGCGATGTTTGAGGAGACGATCGCAGGGACAGGTGTATGTCCGGCTTCAAGCTGAATTTCACGGAATTTTAAAACATCTTGAGCGGCTTTTGACCACTCATTTTGCATAATCACCAACATGCCAAAACCCATCTTGGCAATAAGCTCAGCAGATTCGGGGCTAACTGATGAAGCATAAAACCGCGTCTCGGGATTCGAGATTGGCCGAGGTCGGATCGACATCTTGGGAATTTTAAAGAACTCACCATCATGCTCGAAAACCTCATCACGGAGAGCTTTCACAACAATTTGTGCCGCTTCTGCGAAACGCGGACGCGCTTCATCCATTGGAACCCGAAAGCCTTCGTATTCAACTCGGGCCGCACCACGACCAAACCCGAAAAGGCAACGCCCCCCGCACATGATGTCGAGTTGAGCAATCATCTCAGCCACTCGAACGGGGTCATGCCAGGGAAGTACAATCACTCCTGTACCCAGCTTCACTCTTTTTGTGCGACCAGCGAAGTAGGCAAGCAATTGCGTTGGCTGAGGTGACATAGAATAGCCAGTGAAATGGTGTTCGAGCGCAAAAATAGAATCGAACCCGAGAGGTTCTACTAAATCGCCTATGGCGAGATGATTACGCATAACAGAGGCATCAGAACGCCCCTCCTGCTGTAACATATTTAGCGACACCCCGACTTCCATTTTTCTACTCCTGCTCAGCATTTACCATTGTGATTTCTAAAGTTTTGCAGATATCCATATTCGTCGTCAAAGACAAAAGTCATGCATTTTCATTGTTGACTAGATTAAGAAGCTTGCCCTAGTCGAAGATAGTAATTATTAGCACGCCGTTAGAAAAAAATTCTCATGACATATTAAATTTATAAATCCTTCTTAATTTTTTAAATTATTTATTATTCAATCAATTAATTATTAAGTTTTTTTCAAGTAATTAATTAACTTCGTTTGATTCGTTTTTTTGGTCTCTACCCCTGCGACTGGAAGCCGCAAACTTGCGTTGACGTTGCATGTTTCATGCATATACTGCGCGCATAAATTTGGGTTAGGGGGAAACAAGAAAAATGGCGATAACACTGCCACCGGATTATAAACCAAATGATAAAGAAGAGTTTATGAACCCATTGCAAACAGAGTATTTTCGCAAAAGATTGACAGAGTGGAGAGAGCAACTTCTGACAGAATCAAATGGAACGATTAACACTCTAAAAACAAGTACAGTAGCTGCAGCGGATGCAACAGATCGTGCATCTGTCGAATCAAATAGGGCACTTGAACTAAGAACCCGTGACCGTTCTCGGAAGCTTATTAATAAAATAAACGAAGCTCTGAGCCGCATAGAAGATGGTTCTTATGGTTATTGCGAAATAACATCTGAGCCAATCGGTGTTCGCCGACTGGAAGCACGTCCAATAGCCACTCTATCTATAGAAGCTCAAGAAATGCACGAACGCGCAGAACGCCAGTTTCGTGACGATTGATGTAACACGCTATTGGCGCGTTTCTTTATGACTCCTCGACGAATGAGGCTGCAGAAATTCAGCCTCATTCTCCGCTTTGCAATAAGCGCCCCCCGTCACGGGCAGAATTAAAGGCCGTCACGAATAGCCAGTTCGCGATCACTAACATTACAACATTGAGTCCGGCGGCCCAGAAGAAGTGTCCCCAGTCAAAGTAACCATTTAGTAATACCGACCGCATGCCCTCGAATACATGGGCCGAAGGAAGAGCCAAAGCGATTGGCTCCAGCCAGGCCGGCAAAATTTCTACAGGATAATAAACAGCCGAAACCGGTGCTAGGGCGAAAACAGAGACCCAGGCAAGGCTCTCGGCTCCTAACCCAAACCTCAGCAACATTGCGCATACCGCAATCCCAATTGCCCAGCTAAATGTCATCAAAAGTCCAAAGAAAGCAACTAGAGACAGGCCCATGGAGGCGATGTTGAACTCATATAAAACCCATGCTGCTAACGCGGCAGGAGAAAGGCCTATGATGGTCCTTACAACACTAACAGCCATTAATGCTGCGGCTAACTCCTGAGGCTTAAGTGGCGAAACGAACATCTGGCCAAGATTTCTGGACCAAAGCTCTTCAAGGAACGAAACTGATACTCCAAGTTGTCCCCGAAATAGAACATCCCAAAGTAGCACTCCCGCCAGCAAAAGCCCTCCCGCTTTGGCAATTAGACTGGAATGCTGTTGAAAATATTCGGTTATGAACCCCCAGAGCATTATCTGCATCAATGGCCAGTATGCGAGTTCAATGATGCGTGGGATTGAGCCACGGTAAAGGTAATAATGTCGAAGCATTAGGCCTATTATGCGGCCTCCTGGATCGAAGCGCCTCTCAATCATTAGGAAGTCTCCTTGGTTCGCTTTCTAGCAATATCGAGGAAAACCTCCTCTAAATTACGCCTTCCATGGCGGCTGATAAGTTCAGCTGGAGAGCCACGGTCAACAATTCTACCTGCTCGCATCATCAATACCTCATCACAAAGTCTTTCCACCTCAGGCATGTTATGAGAAGCCAATAAGATTGCTGCACCGGTGTCCCGTTGATAGGCTTCAAGATATGTTCGAACCCAATCAGCTGTGTCAGGGTCAAGGCTTGCTGTTGGTTCATCCAATAGCAAAAGCTCTGGCTCGTTTATGAGTGATTTGGCCAGCGCAGACCTTGATTTCTGACCAGCGGATAACGTGCGCGTCATCCGATTAAGAAAACTTTCAAGATCCAAATCCTTAGCAAGTTTTGCTATCCGCTCTTTAGCGTGAACTACACCAAACAGATGGGCGTAAACCATCAGGTTTTCAGCTACGGTCAGTCGACCAGGCATTTCAACATAGGGCGAAGAGAAATTTATCCGGGCAAGTGCAGAAGGATTTCTCTTAATTACATCTTCACCAAAAATACGAGCCTCGCCCGCAGACGGCGTAACTAACCCCATAAGGAGTGACATAGTCGTTGTTTTACCTGCTCCATTGCCTCCCAAAAGGCCGATTACTTGTCCTCTTTTCACCGAAAAATCGATATTTTCCACCGCTATTACCTCGCCAAATCGTTTGGAGAGGCTTTTTGCTTCAACAGGAATCTCTGAAACCATCTTTGTTCATCCAAAAAGCAAAGGCGCGAACCAAGCTCGCGCCTTTAGATCTATTCAAAATAGAACCTTGTCGTAGGTGGCAGCAAGTGCAGATAGACCGCACAAAAAACGTTATGAGGCAAAATTTCAAAGCACTAACCTCAGAATTTATTCAAAGACTTACTATAAAATTCCAGACCACCATCATTATTTGCGGCGCGGAAAAGCGTAATTTGAAAAAGGTGGAATTTCTTGCGCTCTGAAAGGATGCTGCGTTAGAAACTATTGTATGTTAACGGATAATCTCATTTTGGATCTTTATTGGATAAGCCTTAATGACCAAGAAAGTATCGTAGAAGTCTGATGGTTACAGGGTTTAGAGAAAGCCGCCGTAGACAGCGTAGAAAACAACGCTTGTTCCTCGCTAAATTCTCCACCGTACTGGTTGCGCTGGTTCTATTGGGTTTTTTTGCCTACGAGACAGGAACGGCATTTGCTCAACGGGAAGTTAGAAGCCTTCGCAAAGAAGTAGCTGCCCTTAAACTGCAGTTAAACGGTATTGATTCTGAAAATCAGAACCTGGCAGCTCAGCTGAGAGGAGCAAAGGATCAACTGGTTGATTGGAATAAAAGGTATGAGCAAGATGTACCTACAGGCGAAGCTAAGGGATTGTTTAGTAGTTTAATCCGCCGATTAGATGAGGGCGTGCCAGCTAAAAGGTTGGACTTTGTTATTAGGGAAGTAAACGCATCTGGAAAATGCTCTAATCAGCCTACTGAACGCCGATTTATCCTGCCAACGGATGAAAAACGTGCTGCTAATAACTGGGTGGGCTTTGCTAATACCTCTATCGTTATCACTGGTCAGGGTGTGCCCGCGACTGACGGTGATGGGCGCCCCCAGCCTTGGTTTGACTCGGGGAAGGAAATTTACATCAAGTTTACCCGTGCAGGTGGCAAGACGAACGAATTGAAGGGATTGCTGCCCCTCAGTTATGGTGTGGTGATGGGCGATACCGAGTGGCGTTTTAATATAGTAGCTGGCCCGCGAGGCTTCGTGATTGTTTCAGGCGATAGCTGTGAATACCCCTAGAATCTTAAGTTAATACAGAAACTGCTAAATTCTATCAGCCTAAGAGGGACGCCCAATGGAACTCAACGATGTAATGCAAACAACCTTTGCCGCTCGTGATTTTACTGATGATCCACTTCCAGACGATGTACTGTTTGACATACTTGATATAGCTCGCTTCGCCCCATCGGGCGGGAATCGCCAGGGCAACCGAGTAATTATTGTCAGAGACCCTACAACGAAGGCAGCGCTTTCTGATTTAGCTCGGCCGGCCGCCAAGCGATACACAGCGCAGATAAAGGTGGGTGAAAGCCCGTGGCAATCCGTACACCCGACCAAGGTTACTGAGGCCCAAATCGAGTCTACTGAACCTCCAGATCACCTCACTCAATCATTCATACGAGCACAGGTGGTGCTAGTTTTCATTGTTGACCTGGGCAAGGTCGCATCGATGGATCAATTTCTAGATCGTGTTGGCGTAATTAGTGGTGCTTCCATTTATCCGTTTGTTTGGAATACGCTGATGGTAGCCCGCCAAGCTGGTTTTGGCGGAACTATCACTACCCTCGCTGCTGCTCAGGAACCTAAAGTACAAGCACTTTTGAACATTCCAAAAGAGTTCGCCGTAGCCGCAGTCGTACCCATGGGAAAACCGGTAAAACAGCTATCAAAGCTCCGGCGGAACAGTGTTGAAGAGATCGCAACAGTTGGCACATTCGACGGGGCTAAATTCAAAAAAATTTAGAAGATCATTGCCTGCTTTAGATATCGAACGCTGAAGATCTCCGCACCAGAAATCTAGCTGCCGATCTTGAGTGTTCCATTTAGGCCCTTGAGACATGTGATAACGCTCAACGCAGTATTTTTACCTGTACGAGGGTTCTCTTCTGACGGCACGTTGGCTATTTCCAACTGAAAGCTGCAACTGTCTGCCTCAACCGCTATTCGGTGCATGTTCCGATCTATTTTTGGATCAGCCCAGATTTCCAGCGTCGTTTGATCCGGACCAATGCCGGCAAGGGCTAGAGCGGCGGCTACATTCACGTTGGCTGGAAAACCAATGGCTCCTTCTCTCGCAGAACCTTTAAAAACTAGTTTAGCTTCTGTTAGTCCTTCGACTGAAATGTTGTTTTCCAGGAGATAAGGAGCTCCGTTTAAACCCTTAGGAGGCTTACGCGTTACCATCGTCACTGAATAAATTTCGCCTTCAGCAGCTGCTCGCACAGCATCCAACCCAAGCAGGGCGCCAGTCGGGGCAATTATTCTCGCGCCTGTTTTTTTTGCGCGCTCAACAAGTTCTGGACGCGGCACGAGCTGCCCAACACTTGTGGGCACAAAAATACGACCACGGTCTATAGCTGGGATCGCAATTTCATCAAAAACAGCAGCGGGCAAACCCTCGACCACGATATCGCAGTCTGACAATTGCGACAGATCAACAATAGGCACAGGCGTTTTAAAACTTGCCATTTTGCCCCTCGCTTTAGCGTGATCGCGCACTGAAATATATTTCAACTCCAGTCCTTCAATTCCGTGATCTAGAGCCTCGGCAACCTTTTGCCCGACAGCACCAAACCCACCAATACCAACGGTAAGATTCTTCTTCATATTTAATCTCCAGGACGCACTATGATGGTGCCAAACTTTTGTGCTGCCTCAACTGCTTCATGGGCAGCTACTATTTCCTGCAACCCAAATTTTCCGCCGACAGGGCGCATCAGTTCCGGTTGATTGTTCAACCAGCTATTTATGCCCCAGCGCGTCCGATCCAACACTTCGCCAGGCAGAGAATTAAGAATGAAGGGTATAAAGCGAATATTTCGACGGGCGAATTCGTGAAAAGCAAGTAATGGTTTTGCTTGGGTATCAGACGCATAAGCAGATATTGATCCATTCAGAGAAATCACCTCAGTTGCCCAGGCCAGATCACCTCCAAAATCTACCGACACAAGGCGATCAACCCCCAAACCATTAGTCAGCTCAGCCACTTTGGCCGCCACATCATCGGATTTATAATTTATCGTTTCATGGGCTCCTCCAGCGAGGGCTCTTTCAGCTTTTTCTGGCCCACTAACGGTAGCAATAACACGGGCCCCTCCCCAGGCTGCCAGTGCAACAGCATACCAACCGACGGCTCCTGCGCCGCCAGAAACCAAAACTGTTTTCCCTTCAACCAAACCATCAGAAAAAACTCCGTGGAACGCTGTCATTGCTGGTATCCCCAGAGTTGCCCCTTCATCAAACGAGACATGTTCAGGGAGGTCGGTCACAAACTTAGATGGCAAAGCTATGAACTCAGCTGCCGTCCCAAACGCTCTCCCCAAACGCTGACCATTAAAAAGCCAGACTCGACGACCGATCCATGATGGCTGCAAATTCTCGCCAATACCGACAACAACCCCTGCTCCATCACTATTCGGAATGACGCAAGCATGCTCCATTTCAGCATAAGAGCCGAGCCCCGCTCGACGCTTTACATCAGCTGGATTAACTCCTGAAGCAAATAGACGGATCAACAGATCACCTGGACCAGGGATCGGATCGGGTTTTTCACCCAGTTCTAAAACTTCTGATGCCGGCCCAAGCCGCTGATACCAAGCTGCACGCATGTCGCCTCCTTGTATTACCAGAGGTTATAATGGATTCATAAATAAGTTGGAGCAAAGCAATGCATGTTGATGGTTCTTGCCACTGCGGGGCGATACAATATGAAGCGGAGATTGATCCTGATGCAGCAATGATATGTCATTGTACTGATTGCCAGACTCTCTCCTCTACTGCCTTTCGTGTAAATGCGCCTGCAAACGCCAAAGACTTTAGCATCATCAAGGGCAATCCGAAGGAATATGTTAAATTTGGGGAAAGTGGACGTCGGCGGGCTCAGGGTTTTTGCTCAAATTGCGGAACACAGATTTATGCTACTTCCGCCGAAGAGCCACGCACCATCTTCATGATTAGGGTCGGAACGATGACACAACGCGCCAAGGTTACGCCTAAGATCCAAGCATGGCATAGATCATCTCTGAAATGGCTTGGTCAGTTGTCAGAGATACCTGCACTGGAAAAAACCTGACAGTCCCAGCGCTGTCTGATTAGGAAAACGCTTGTCCGGCTCAATGATAATATTTCCATCCAAGATTATGCCTTTCAAGGCATTGTGGAATATAGAATTAGCTGTTCCGACTGAATTTCTCTGGAGAGGTAAACTCAGCTAA
>Ga0222714_10007353_pt1 | contig 10101 bp, 14 predicted proteins | sample C33_3DmetaG_FD_165048 | JGI IMG/M metagenome (GOLD analysis project Ga0222714, IMG submission 165048) | Estuarine water microbial communities from San Francisco Bay, California, United States - C33_3D | ecosystem: Environmental > Aquatic > Marine > Unclassified | place: USA: California... | reverse complement strand
ATTTTTTAGCAGAAGATCCTGCAACTATTTCTTCCACCAGTATTTGTCTTAAAATTACTGCGGATTGGTTTTTAAAATTATCAGACGATGATCAGCAAGCTAAAATTAAAGAAATCAATTCTATGCTTGATAAGGAAGGCGTTGCTTATGATATAAATGCATACAGAACGGCTCCAGCTGGTTTTAGAATTTGGGGAGGAGCAACAGTGGAAGCTTCAGATATTGAGACGTTATTACCATGGATTGAATGGGGTTACCAAAGTATAAAGCCGTAAATGTATAAAGTATTAATTGCAGATAAACTAAGTGAAGAAGCAGTAAGAATTTTTTCTGACAATGGAATTGAAGCTATTGTCAAAAATGGTTTAGATGAGTCTGCTTTGATTGCAGCATTACAAGATTGTGATGGCCTAGTAGTGAGATCGGCAACCAAAGCCACCAAAAAAGTAATAGAGTCTTGTAAAAAGTTAAAAGTTATTGGCAGAGCGGGTATTGGGGTAGACAACGTTGATTTAGAAGCAGCAACTAGTAATGGCAAGGTGGTTATGAATACACCTTTTGGAAATTCAATAACTACAGCGGAACACGCCATCACATTAATTTTATCTACAGCAAGACAAATTCCCTATGCAAGTCAAACTACGCATGAGGGTAAATGGGAAAAATCTTCTATCAAAGGTATAGAGGTTACAGGAAAGTATTTAGGAATTATAGGATGTGGAAATATTGGAACAATAGTTGCACAAAGAGCTCTTGGCTTACAATTTAAAGTTTTAGCTTTTGATCCATTCTTGCAAGATAAAAAAGCAGAAGAATTGGGAGTAGAAAAAGTTTCGTTGGATGATTTGTTTAAACGATCTGACTTTATCACTCTGCACACTCCATTGACTGAAAAAACAAAAAACATCATAGGCAAAGACTCTTTTAAGAAAATGAAAAAAGGTGTTCGTATTATTAATTGTGCAAGAGGCGGACTGGTGGATGAGGATGCATTAAAAGAAAATTTAGAAAGCGGTCATGTTGCTAGCGCGGCATTAGATGTTTTTGTGAACGAACCACCTAAAGGAAGTTCTTTATTAGGAACAAAAAATTTAATTTTAACACCACATTTAGGAGCCTCCACAACTGAAGCTCAAGAAAAAGTAGCTTTGCAAATTGCTGAACAAATAAGTGATTACCTAAAAACAGGCGCCATTATGAATGCCGTTAATACATTCTCATTAACCGCAAAAGAATATTCAGCTGTAAAACCGTATTTAGCTTTATGCGATATCCTCGGAGGATTTGCAGGCCAATTAACAGAGAATGCTGTTAAATCAGTCCAAGTTGAGTTTGAAGGAAATGCATCTACCATTAATACCCAGCCATTGTTACAAACTATCGTGCATGCATTACTTAAACCAACGATGGATAATGTGAATGTAATTAACTCATTACTAGTAGCAAAAAGCAAATCCATTGAAATCTCAGAAGTAAAACATCAAAAACAATCTGAATATCAAACATTAGTAAAATTATCGATCACTACCGACAAACAAACTAGGTCTGTTTCAGGAACTTTATTTGGTGGAAAGCCAAGAATCGTAGAAGTGAAAGGAATTGAGATTGAGGCTGAACTAACCAAGCACAATCTTTATATTAGCAACGAAGATAAACCAGGTTTTATCAAAGACCTGTCAAAAATTTTAGCTGACAATAATATTAACATTGCTACTTTTAATTTAGGGAGAAAGTCATCAGGTGGAGAAGCGATTGCTCTGATTTCAACCGACAGTCCTATCGAGCAAAGTATTTTAGAAAATATTAAAAAAATTCCTTTAGTGATCCAAGCCAAGTATTTGACTTTTAATGATCAATAAAGATCAAATTATTACTGTAGTCGACTCTAAGTCTTTACCTTTTAACGATATAGCATCTTATCTTCAAAATAATTTCTTATTACAGATACAACAAACCGTACAACTTTCTGATGTTGCTGGTGATTTTATTGTAAGCTCCATAACCTCTGAGCAAAAAGAAGAAATAAAAAAGTATTTTTTTTCTCAAAAATTAGATTGCTGTATTCAGTTAGCTGAGACCAGAGAAAAGCAAATTTTATTGTCAGATATGGATGCTACAATAATTGAAAATGAAACTTTAGATGATTTAGTTAAAATCAGTGGGGTGAATGCCAATATAGACGAAACGAGTAGATTGGCGATGGAAGGAAAGATTGATATTCGAACCACTTTAAGTGTTCGAGTGAATTATTTAAAAAATAAACCAAAAAAGTTAATTGAGAAAGTGTTAGAAGGCATTAAATTTCATCCAGGCTCAAAAACTCTTGTCAGCACTCTTAATAAAAAAAATTATATTACTAGTCTTATTACCGGCGGTTTTGCTCCGATCTCTACTTTTGTAGGAAATAAACTTGGTTTTCAAAATATTATTAGTAACGAGTTTAAGTTTGATGGTGATGTATTCACAGGAGAATATATTCCGATTACTGGTGAAAAAAATTCTAAATTAAATTATTTGAATAAACTAACAGAAGAAAAGAACATCTCCAAAGCCAGAGTAGTTGCGATTGGTGACGGGGCTAATGATCTTGGTATGCTAGCACATGCAGGCTTAGGCGTTGGATATCATGCCCATGAAATCGTCAAAAAAGAAATTGATAATCAAATATTATTTAATGATCTTACTACTTTACTTTATTATTTAGGAATTGCTAAGCAAGAATTCTCTTTAGATTAATTTTTCTATAGCATCGATCACTTCCTGAACATGATCTTTCACTTTTACGTTATTCCAAATTTTTTTAATAATCCCTTTGTTATTAATAAAGACAGTAGTTCTTTTAATTCCCATAAATTTTTTTCCGTACATACTTTTTTCACCCCAGGCATCATAAAGCTTTAGTACTTTGGTTGTTTCATCGGCAAGCAACTGAAAAGGTAGAGAAAATTTGTTTATAAATTGTAAGTGACTTTTGATACTATCTTTAGAAATACCCACAACTTCGACGTCTAATTTTTGTAATTTTTTATATTGTTTAGCAAATTCAACCGACTCTGTAGTGCAGCCAGGAGTATTATCTTTTGGATAAAAATAAATAATTAAATGTTTGTTTAAATTTTTAGTTAATTCAAAGTCTTTTCCAGAAGTGGAGCTGATTTTAAAATTAGGTGCTTTTTTATTTTCTTGGATCATCGTTTGCTACTGATATATATTTAAAAGATATTTTATGAAACTGAAAACCATCAAACAATTAGTCGATGAAGCCATGAAGCAAGTAACTACTGTAAAGGCTGAAGAAGTTAAAAAAATTATTGAAGATAAAGATCATCTTTTAATTGATATTCGCGACGTAAGAGAATTATGGAAATCTGGAACCATTGAGGGTGCAAAACATATTCCACGAGGCATGCTTGAATTTTGGTTAGATCCTGAAAGCCCTTATTATAAAGCTGATTTAAAACCTGAATTAACAAAAATATTATTTTGCGCCTCTAATTGGAGAAGTGCACTTGCCGCTAAAGCTTTAATGGAAATGGGTTTTGATAATGTAATGCATGTTGAAGGAGGTTATCAATCTCTGATTGATTCAGGTTTTGTAAAAAAAGAAGTTTCTCCTAAGTAATTTTCTATGCATGGCTTGCATAAACTATATGTAATTTTGTCATAACTAATTTTTTTTGAATCGCATAGATTAGCGCCTGTATGAATGGCGCAAATACAGCTTGGATTTTAACATCAACAGCTCTAGTGCTGTTTATGACTTTGCCAGGACTGGCATTGTTTTATGCAGGTCTTGTTCGTTCTAAAAATACTTTATCTGTTTTAGCTCAGTGTCTTGTTATTGCTGTACTGGCATCTATCGTTTGGTTTGTAGCAGGCTATTCATTATCCTTTAGTGGAGAGGGATCTTTTATTGGAAATTTAGATAAAATATTTTTACAATCCGTTGGTTTAAAAAGTTTAACGGGAGATATTCCTGAAACTGTTTTTGTGATGTTTCAAATGACTTTTGCAATTATTACTCCAGGTCTTATCGTTGGAGCTTTTGTTGAAAGAATTAAATTTTCGGCAGTTGTTATCTTTACTGTTTTGTGGCTTTTGCTTGTTTACGCTCCCGCTACTCATTGGGTATGGGGTGGTGGATGGTTAGCAAAGATGGGTGTCTTTGATTTTGCAGGTGGTTTAGTAGTTCATACCACTGCAGGAATATCATCCCTAGTGATTGCATATTATTTAGGAGCAAGAAGTGGATTTCCAAAAACTTTCAGTCCTCCACATAGTCCTGTTTTAGCTATGATTGGAGCATGCATGCTGTGGGTAGGTTGGTTTGGATTTAATGCTGGTTCAGCTTTAGCTGCAAATGCAAATGCTGGGATGGCAATGCTCGTAACTCATATTTCTGCAGCGACTGCTACCTTAACATGGATGTTTATTGATTGGTTTAAAAATGGAAAACCAGGATTGGTGGGTATGATTACGGGAATGATTGCAGGACTTGCAACTGTAACACCAGCCTCAGGATTTATTGGTCCTATGGGCGCTATTATTTTAGGAATTTTATCTGGTTCTATTTGTTATTACTGCGTTGGATTTGTTAAATTTAAATTAAAGATCGATGACTCTCTAGACGTATTTGCGGTGCATGGGGTAGGCGGAATGTTAGGAACGTTGTTAGCTGGAATTTTAGCAACAGCTCAATTCGGTGGCCTTGGTTTGGAAAAAACTGCAATGGAGCAAACCATGGTGCAAGCTTTAGGAATTTTAACAGTGGCTTTATTATCTTTTATTGGAACCGTGATCATTGTGAAAATTATTCAAGCCACAGTGGGTCTAAGAGTTTCTGAAGAAGAAGAAATTGGTACCGGTCTTGATTTCGGTAGCCACGGTGAGAGCAGCTATAATTTATAATTATTTTTTTGCTTCTTTCAAAACAAATTCTAATCGATCCTGACCCCAGAATATTTTTCCATTAACAACAAAGGTCGGTGCACCAAAAACACCTTTTTTAAAGGCTGCCTCAGTTCTATTTTTTAAATCATCTTTTATTTTTGGCTCAGATAGTTTTTGGAAAAAATCTGCATAATTGATATTCATATTTTTTAAAAATTTTTCAAATATCTTTTCATCATTTAGGTTTAATGAATCAACCCATGCGGCAACAAAAAATTTATCGACATAATCATGAAAGTAATTATTTTGCTCTGCCACCAAAGACCCTCGCATAATGTGAATAGATTTAATAGGAAAGTATCTATTAAATTGGTAGCTAATTTTATATTTATCCGCAAATAGTTTTAAATCTTTTATCAAGTATTTGCCCTTGTGCGGGTTTAGGCCAGGTGCTTGAATATCTGCCAATCTATGCAATCCCCCTAAAAAGATCGGCATATAATTAATTTTTTCTCCTGTTTCTTTTTCAAATTTTCTTAGCTGAGTATGCGCTAAATAGGAGTAAGGACTGCTGATATCAAAATAAAAATCAATTTTTTTCATACTAATTAATCATGCATGGACATTCTTTGAATAATAATAAGCCTTAAAAAAAGATATAAAAATAAACCCAGAGGCCCTGTAAAATAGGTTAGAACCAAAGGTATTAATACCACATACTTGTGAATGCCATTGCGCAAAGCATCTTTTGCTATCCAGGTTCCGGTAAAAATACTGATCGTTAAAAAATGTATCCAGAAAGTTAAAAGCATTAGTTTGTTTCCCAATAAAGTGGCTAACTGATCTAATCCTAAATAGAGTTTGAAATTTTCCATTACTTTGGCTCCAGCATCAGCAGCAAATATGCCGCCTGCATAAAATTCTTGATAGATTAAATACCCGTAGGTGGAGGCTAGTAAGATAGGTAGAAAAATAGAATTAATAACAAGATTGGTAAATCTTGAGTTGGGAACAAAAATTAACATTAGCCATAAAGGAATTACTCCATAATTTGCCAGAAGGTAAATGTGCTCCAGAGTAAAAAAATCTTTGATAGTTTCCATGTTATGATAGGTAAATATTATATATGAATTATTACAAATCTAGCAAGAAAACTTACCAAACCGACGAAGAAATTAAAGAACTTGCTCTTAATTATTTAGATAAATATCAACCCTCTAAAAAAGATCTGCGTTTATACTTATTTAAAAAAGTATTATCTGATGAGCAGGGCAGTGCTAATAAATCCATCATATTGGAGCAAATAGATAAAATCGTTCAACAATTAGATAGTTTAGGTTTGGTGAATGATGATTTGTATTCAGAGATTAAATCAAAAAATTTTTTAAAAAGAGGGTATTCCCTTAATAAAATTAAAATGACCTTGAGCCAAAAGGGAATTGATAGTCAGCAATTAAAAAAAACTATTGATAAAATTAAAGAGGATAATGAAGACCCGGATTTTTATTCTGCTATAAAACTTTGTAGAAAACGTAGAATTGGACCGTACCGACCTGATGCTAATAAAGAAATGTTTTATAAAAAAGATATTGGTGTATTGGCACGAGCAGGTTTTAGCTACGATACTTCTGTGGAAGTGTTAAAGATTGAAAAAAAAGAATTAAAAATTCTAGAAAAAAAACTTTAATTATTTTTTTTCTTGTTTCTTTTTTTTATTTTTCTTCTCATCTAATACCAATTGATCAATATGTCTTTTCAGAACTTGTCTTACAAAGCTAAACACGACAATTCCCAATATAGAAACTGAAACGATGATAATTAATATTTTATTGAGCATATTACACTTTGCTAGATCTTCTAACTAACAAGGATGGGTTATAAAATCTAGGTTTTCCATAATAAATTTTTTTATGTTGATGGGTGGTGACTAGGGCACCTGCGTGTTCGGCAATAGCATGTCCTGCAGCAATATCCCATTCTTTTGCACGCGGTCTAGCAGCATAAATATCAAATTCTCCAGAGGCAATTAAACAAAATTTATAAGAGCTTCTCATATTTACAAAGCTTGTCGCTTTATGTTTTTTTAAAACCCTCGTAATAATGCCTGATAGATTAGAAGAATTAGTTAATGCCGATACTGTTTTTTTCTTTATTGTTGAGCAGTTTAATTTCTTCTTTTTATTTGCGCTTAATTCGTAAGCATGTCCTTGGCCATAAGAGTAAAATAGTCTTTTCTTTTTAGGGGCAAAAATTATTCCTAGTACAGGAATTTTGTTTACAATTAATGCAGCATTCAATGTGTATTCATCTTTATTTCTAATATAAGAGCTTGTTCCATCAATAGGATCAATCAACCAAAACGTTTCTCTTTTTTTAACTTTATTTCTTTGAATCGTTTCTTCTGAGACAATTTCTATGTCTGGAGTAATTTTTTTGATAGCGGCTTGTAAAATCTTATCTACTGCAAGATCTCCATTAGATACAGGTGTGCCATCTGGTTTGGTAAAAATTTTAATTTTCGGCCCAGATAGTTTAATGGATTGTTTACCAGCTTTCTGAAATGCAGGTATGAGCTTAGTGACTATAGCCTGATAAAATTTCTTATTAAACTTTTTCATTATATTTCTCTAAATGAATTTCATCGGCATTTATTGTTTTTTTTCCAGCATTTTGAAAATTTACTGTGATTTTATTTTTTATTATAGATTGTACCTGGCCAATACCCCAATCTTTTTCAGCAGGATTGATCACATAATCACCTAAATCAAAATCAAAAAACATTATTGTTAAAATTTGTTAATTTATAATAATAAAGTGTTATATATCATTTATGTCTTTAGCAACTTCCATAAATTACCAAGAAATAAACTCTTTGGGTTTTAACAAAGCACCACAAGATACCAAAGTCGTGGTCGCCATGTCTGGAGGAGTTGATTCTTCTACGGTGGCAGCATTATTAAAGCAGCAACAATACGATGTTATTGGTATCACCTTGCAGCTTTATGATTATGGTAAAATTGGAAAAACTGCTGGTACTTGTTGTGCGGGTAAAGATATTTATGATGCAAAAAAAGTTTGTGAACAATTAGATATTGAGCATCAAGTATTTAACTATGAGAGTTTATTCAAAGAAGAGGTTATAGAAAAATTTGCAGATAGTTATTTAAGAGGCGAAACACCCATTCCCTGTGTAAGTTGCAATCAAACCGTTAAGTTTAGAGATTTATTTAAATCTGCAAAAAATTTGGGAGCAGATGCTTTAGTGACGGGTCATTATGTAAAACGAATTGGAGGGCTCACTCATTCAAAAATGTATCAACCAGTGGATATCAATAGAGATCAAAGTTATTTTTTATTTTCAACCACGCAAGAGCAACTTGATTATTTGAGATTTCCTCTTGCAGATCTACCCAAACAACAAACAAGAGATATAGCTAAAAAAATGAATCTTGCTGTTGCAGAAAAACCAGATAGCCAAGATATTTGCTTTGTTCCCAATGGTAATTACAAATCTGTTATAGAAAAGTTAAGACCTGAATCTTATGATCCTGGAAATATTGTTGATTTAAAAGGAAAGGTTCTTGGTAAGCATAATGGAATTATTAATTTTACTATTGGTCAAAGGAAGGGAATAAAAATTGGAGGACAAGAAGAGGCAATTTTTGTTGTCAAAATCAATCCAGATACCAAAGAAGTGATGGTGGGATCGAGAAGTGATTTAAATGTAACTGTTATTAAGGTCAAAGATATTAATTATCTTTGTGATCCAAGGGAATTGAAGGGAAGATTTTTAGTAAAAGTGAGATCGACTGGCAAACTACTTCCTTGCGAAGTTAGCGATCATGCAAGCGTCGTTACCTTACAATCGGGTGAAGCAGGAGTGTCTCCAGGGCAAGCCTGTGTTTTCTATCAGCAAGATGAGAAAGGTATGAGAGTATTTGGCGGTGGTTGGATTGAGTCCACCTCGTAAAGAATGAAAGTAAGAAATAAAGCTATTTTTTCTTAGCTTTTCTTCTAGCTCTTCTTCTTTTAGAGCCTACTTTTCTTCGGCCTCTATGTTTTTTTGGATATCCCATGGCAACTCTTTTAGATTAAAAAAAGTTATTGTCACTAAAAATTATTCATATCATTGGTTGTAAAATCCTCAATTTTATAGTTAAATCAGGGTGTTTAAAAGGGGACAGGGGAATGAGTTCGCATAGCAATTTAAATCAAAAACAAAAAATTCAAGAAGTAAAGATTAATAAAGTAATTAATTTTAAAGACTATGCAAAAAGAATTAATATTCCAGTTCAAGAAAATAAGAAGGTAAATATATTTTCTATATTAGCAGATAATATTGCAGAAAAAAAATCATCTAGACTAAAACAAATAAAGATCTGTGGTTCTATTATTTTAGTTGCTGCTCTGGTATTTTATTTTTTCCTAGTATAAGTATTAATTTTTTTCATTATGATAACTCTTGAGTTAACCATTGCACTGGTTTCGTTTTACTTTGTAATGTTTGTAACGCCAGGCCCCAACAACGTTATGTTGTTTGCATCTGGGGTAAAATATGGTTTTAAAAAAACCATACCTCATATTTTGGGAATACCGCTGGGTCATTTTTTTCAAATAAGTTTAATTTCCATGGGTCTTGGATTTGTATTTCAAACGTATCCCATAGCTCAACAAATATTAAAAGTGTTGGGATGTGCTTATTTATTTTTTCTTGCCTACCGAATGTTTGGTTCGTTAAGCATTAAAGAATCAAAAGAGACTGGTAGGCCTTTACGCTTTTATGAAGCAGCGTTGTTTCAAATCTTAAATCCGAAAGCTTGGGTAGTTGCGATTACGGCTGTGAGTGTTTTTTTTCCCAAAGATGAACAGTTTATAACTGGATTATTTTTCTTAGCAGGGTTAGCACCGCTTGTAAATTTGCCTTCGATAAGTGTTTGGGTATTGTTTGGAAGTTCGATTAGAGCTTTTATTTCCAATCCTAAAGTAAAACAAATAGTAGAAATAGTTCTAGCAATTTTATTAGTGGCAACGGGAATTACTATTTTATTATGAGGCAGTTGTTAGAAACATTAGAAATTAAAACTAATGGCCAGCGTCTGATTGAAATTACTAATAAGATAAGTGACTTTGTTCATCAATCAAAAATAAATACGGGAATAATTAATCTGAGCATCCTGCACACCAGTGCATCGTTACTAGTTCAGGAAAATG
>Ga0222714_10007352_pt1 | contig 10102 bp, 11 predicted proteins | sample C33_3DmetaG_FD_165048 | JGI IMG/M metagenome (GOLD analysis project Ga0222714, IMG submission 165048) | Estuarine water microbial communities from San Francisco Bay, California, United States - C33_3D | ecosystem: Environmental > Aquatic > Marine > Unclassified | place: USA: California... | reverse complement strand
TTGTTGAAGAATATTATCTTTGTAAATTAGTGAAATGGCTAGACCGTCAATTTTTGGTTCGACTGTAATTGGGAATAAGTTTAAATCTGTGAGTTTTTCGTTTTTTTCAATCCATTTTTGAATATCTTGTAAGCTTTCAGAATTGTCAAGACTATACATTCTCTGTTTATGTTCAACTTGATTAAATGCATTGTCAGGCGTGCCTGTAACTCTTTGAGTAGGTGAATAGGAATAGATGAATTCTGGATTATCTTTTTCTATTTTTTTTAGCTCATTAAATAATTTATCGTATTCTCCGTCAGACATTATTGGCTTATTCAATACGTAGTAAGCATGTTCTGCATTACTTAATTGTGCAATTAAATCTTGTACATTCTGTTTATTCATTTATTTCTTCCAAAACTTTTGAAGAAATTCTTCCTCCTCCAATAAGCTTTGTGCCTTGATAAATAACTCCAAACTGACCAGGAGCAACTCCAAATGTAGGTTCAATAAGTTCAACTTCAAAAGTACCTGTGTCTAATTCTTTTATCTCGCAGGGTATGTCAAATGAGTTATATCTGGTTTGAATTGATAAATTTGAGTACTCAGGTTGATTAACAAACGATACATCATCTAATAAAAACTTTTTAGTAGTTAAATCTTTTTTATTACCTATGTACACCTTGCTGTTATTTACATCTATTTTGGTCACATATTTTGGTTCACCTTGACCACCTGGAATGCCTCTTCTCTGCCCAACAGTAAATTCATGAATACCATTATGTTGGCCATAAATATTTTCATTTTTGTCAACTATATTGCCTTTAATGTTCACATTTATTCGAGTTCCAACAAATTGTCTGTAGTCTTTCTTGCCTACAAAACAAATATCTTGACTGTCTTTTTTAAAAGCAGTTTTTAAACCTAGCGATGCTGCAATTTGTCTGACTTCAGGTTTAGAAATAGTACCAAGTGGAAACATTATCTTTTGTAGAGCTTTTGATGTCAACATATGTAAAACATAAGACTGATCTTTTTCTAAATAATCAGCTTTGTGCAATTCGTAATTTTCATCTTTTGTAACTATTTTTGCATAATGACCAGTCGCAACTTTGTCACAATTCAATTTTTTTGCTTGTTCAATAAAGTGATCAAATTTAACGGATCTATTGCACTCAACGCATGGATTAGGTGTTAAACCTTTTGCATACATGTCTATAAAGTTGTCGATAACATTTTCAGAAAATGAAGCTGTATAGTCTAAAACATAATAAGGTATGTCTAATTTAGCAGCTACTTTACGCGCATCCTCCGAATCCGCAGCTGTACAACAACCTGTTTCAGGCATTTCTCCATTTGGTCCCTCCCATAGTTTCATAGTCACACCAATAACTTCATGACCTTGGGATTTAAGCAACCCAGCAACAACTGAAGAATCCACTCCTCCACTCATCGCTACTAATATTCTCATGATAATTCCATAACTGAAGATATAACCATGTCTGCTGCTTTCAAACCATCTCCATCTTTTGTTGTCCAACCAAAACTAAATCTTAGATGATTATTAATAACATCTTCAGATATATTCATAGCTTTTAAAACATGGGAAGGCTTTTGTGCACCGCTTGCACATGCTGAACCTCTCGAAACTCCCATACCTTTTAAATCTAAGGCAATCATCAAAGTTTCAGAATTTATGTTCTTAAATTGGATATTTGAAATATGTGAAAGCCTAGGTACATCTTTTCCAATAATTTTTACATCGATTTCTAAATTGAGTTTATCTTCAAAAGAATTTCTTTCATATTCAATTCTCTTTTTTTCATTAGAAATATTTTTTTCTAGTTCAGAAACTGCTGCGGCAAGACCAGCCACACCAGATACATTTACAGTTCCCGCTCTTCTTTCAAGCTCTTGTTTTCCACCATGAAGAAAACTTGGTAACTTAAATTTAGAACTTAAAAACATAACTCCAATGCCTTTAGGTGCCCCGATTTTATGTCCTGAAATTGCAGCACTGTCTATTCCAAGTTTATGAAAATCAATTTTTTCTGTTGCTACAGCTTGAACTACATCTGAATGAAATAATATATTTGGATTAATTTTTTTGACTTGTTCTGCAATTGTTTTTATTGGTTGAACTATCCCTGTTTCATTATTTGCATACATAACAGATACAACTTTTGTATTTTCATTTACTTTGTTTAACAATTCTTGTGTATTTATAACACCATTTATATCACTAGATACAAAATGAACAATATAATCATTCTCACGTACCCACTCAGCAGATGCGAGAACAGCTTCATGTTCTATACTTGTAGTTATTAATTCACTATTATCAGTTATTTTTGATTGAAAGCTTGACTTAATCACCCAGTTGTCAGCTTCCGTTCCACCACTTGTAAACGTAATTTCATTAGGTGCTGCACCAAAATACTTTGCTACTATTTCTCTAGAATCTTCTAACAAATTTTTTGCTTTACGTGAAAGTGTATGTCCTCCAGAAGAATTAGCAAATGCTTCTGTCTCAGCAAATCTATACGCCTCAAACGCCGAATCTCTCATTGGAGTAGTAGCAGCATGATCTAAATAAAAGTATTCTTCATTTACCATATTTATTTATTTTACTTATGAACTAAGATTGTTTAACAAGCAATGAGTAAAAGAATTGAAGTTTCTATAACGATTAATAAACCGATTGAAGTGGTTTGGAATGAAGTAAAAGTCATGGAAAATCACGTAAATTGGATGCAAGACGCAGAAAAAATAGACTTTTTGTCAGAAAACACTTTTGGATTAAATACAAAAATGAACGTTTTAACAAAAGTTGGTCCATTCTCTTTAAATGACATAATTACAGTTACAGAGTGGAAAGAAATGGAGAGCATAGCAGTTATTCATGAAGGCATAGTTACTGGTGAAGGTGTTTTCTATTTATCTGAAGTCGACAAAACAACTACTAAATTTCAATGGGTTGAAACTTTAAAATTCCCAATATATTTAGGTGGTTCAATTGGTGAAATTATTGGTGGAATAGTTTTAAAATACATTTGGAAAAAAAACTTAAATAATTTAAAAGAGATATTCGAATGAAAAAAATAATAATTATTTCAATGGTCTTCTCTGTAATTAGTTTTTGTTCAACAGGTGCTGAAACTGTGAATGATACAACAACTACAGTAAACGAAATTAGTTTCCAAAAGGGACTTGCAAAAAATACCTCCGATTACATTTCAAATTGGAATAAATTAGTATCAGAAATTTCAGGTGATGAAGATACATTAAATTTTTTCTCAATTAATCCAGATGAAGTTAAATGGAATAGCCCACAGCAAGAGTTTTTGTATTATCAGTTTGGAAACAGTGAAAATGCATTTACTTCTTTCGCTATCAATTTAATTGTTGCTGAGGATATTGTTACAGGGGTTGAATTTTTCTCTCCTGTAGTAAAAGATGATATTGCATCACAAAGAACCAAGCTTTTCTTTCTTATTTTAATTGCTATGGCTGACGACTCCTTAGATAAAGACGGAAGAGAATCAGTGCTTTCAAAACTTGGGCTATATGATGATATTTCAACTCCAGAACAAATAGGCTCAAGTCTCACGCTAAATGGAGTTCAATATGTAGTTGAACCTCTAATTGATAAAGGTCTTTTAATTGGAATTAATTTTTATTTAAACATTGCTGATTAATTCTAACTCGCTATTACTTCAGCAACACCAGGTACTTTATCTTTTATAATTCTCTCAATTCCACTTTTTAGAGTTGCAATAGATAGAGGGCAACCTTGACAAGCACCAAGCATCTCAATATTTACCACACCCTCTTCAACAGAAGCAAGTTTTATATCACCACCATCAGCTTGAACAGCAGGTCTAATATATTCAATTGTATTTTTTAATAATTCCATATCGATTTCAGGTTGAGGATCACGATCTTTAACTTCTGGAAAATTTATGCTTGACATATTTTAATTATATTCTATCTCGCTACCAATTGAATTTAATACTGAAACTATATTTTCATATCCTCTTTCAATATGATCAATACCAGAAATTAACGATTCTCCATCAGCTTGTAATGCCGCAATAATTAAACTTGCACCCGTTCGAATATCAGTAGCGTGAACTGGTGCTCCAGAAAGCTCCTTTACCCCTTTAATCATTGCATGCTGATACCCAATTTGAATATCAGCACCCATTCTCTGTACTTCAGGTATCCACTGAAATCTTTGATCATAAACATTTTCTGTAATGATTGAAGTACCTTGTGCACGGAGTAATGAAGCACCAATTATAGGTTGTAAATCAGTTGCAACCCCTGGAAATGGAAGTGTTGAAATTTCAATAGGGTTTAAATTTTTAGTTGACTCAACTGTTATAGAATTTTCAGTAAAATTAAATTTTCCCCCAATCTCTGCAAATTTTTTCATTTCCATGGGTAAGTTTTTTGGATTTATACCATGCAAAGTCCCACTTCCATTAGTTGAAATAAAAGCAGCTAAATAAGTACCCGCAACTACCCTATCACCAATTACATTATGATTTGTTGAATTTAGTTTCTTTACACCTTTGATAATAATTTCACTTGTACCTTCTCCAGATATATCAGCTCCCATATTCTTTAACATTTTGACTAAATCAACTACTTCCGGTTCCCTAGCAGCATTTTCAATAGTTGTTATTCCATCAGCAAGAACAGCAGCTAATATAGTATTTTCTGTTGCACCGACAGAAGCGTAAGGTAAATTAATTTCAACACCTTTAAGACCTTGTGTTTTTGCAAATAAAACACCATGTTCAAGATTAAATTCAGCTCCCATTTTTTCTAGAGCTTCAATATGCATTTTTACTGGCCTTGGACCAAGCTGATCACCACCAGGAAAAGCTATTTTTGCAACACCTTTTCTAGCGAGTAATGGTCCTAGCACTAAAATAGAAGCTCTCATTTTTTGTACAACTTCATATGGTGCTTCTGTACTGATATCACTTGGTGAATCAATTTCTAGTTCATTATTTTCAAACTTTGAAGAAATTCCTAATATTTTTAGTACTTCTTGCATGTAATTTACGTCGGCTATATTAGGAACATTTTTTAATACGTACTTACCTTCACAAAGTATTGGTAAAACCATCTGTTTTAGAACAGCATTTTTTGCACCTTTTATATAAACATCACCATTTAATTGATGCTTACCTCGAATTTGAATACTTTTTTCCACTAACATTGATATTACTTAACATAGAAAAAGAAACAAAAATTACATGGGAACATTAGAAATAATTAGATTAAAAAATCACGAGGAAGCAAGTTTGACACTAGTGGAATTATTGTTTAATGATTTAATTAATTACAAAAATTATTCCATAGGTTTATCAGGAGGTAGTACACCAATATTTTTATATCAAGAAATGGTTAAAAAATTTGGAAGTCTAGAAAATATTCAAATTTGGACTGTCGACGAACGGCACGTTCATTTGTCAAGTGAGTATTCAAATCAAGCAATGATTAACAAAATTTTTTCAGATTCAAAATTTGAAATTATTGAAGTAGATTATTCTGACGACCCAAAAGTATCAGCTTTAAATTATACAGAAAAAGTTTTTTCTAATATCAATAAATTCAATGCTGCAATATTAGGTCTTGGAGACGATGGACACATAGCATCTCTTTTTAAAGGTAGTGACGCTGTAAATGTTACAAAAAGTCGTTTCGTAGAGAATGAAGTTAATATTTTAACTCAATGGAGAATCACATCAACATTTCCCTTATTGCAGTCAGTCGATAATGTTTATTTGCTCGTAACAGGAGAAAGCAAAAAAAATATTCTTAAAGAGATTACTTCCAATAAAGAGTTGCCAGTTTATAAATTAATAAAAACTCGTCAAAAAACAGTACTGCTTACTGACCAATATTTTTAAACAGTTATATAATGAATTTAGAGTCGCCTTTGTGTCAGTTTGAACCACTACACTAATCCTTCTACCCTGTTGGATGGTGGCTCTATTTCTGTGAGGTTTAATGAAAGCTAAAAATTATTATCAACTTTTGACAACTTCTGTTCTTTGGGGCTCTTCTTTTATACTTATAAAATTTTCTCTAAAAGAACTAGATCCATATCAAATTGCTTTTTTTAGAACATTCATTGGTATGCTGTTTATAAATTTACTTTACAAAAATAAAGTTAAATTTTCTTTTAAATCACATTTACGACTTACAATAATTGGAATCATATGGATGACTCTTCCTTTTTATTTTTTTGCAAAAGCTGAAGAAACAATTGATGCAAGTTTAGCTGGATTAATCAACGGTTCAACACCAATATTCGTAAGTTTAATTGCGGTTATTTTTTTTAAACAAAGGATTTCAAACTTACAAAAAATTTATTTATTTACTGGATTTATAGGAATTTATTTAGTCTCATTTGGGTATACAATTTTAAACTTCGAAATTAATGTTGGTACTATGCTGTCCATAACAGCTTCTATATGTTACGCTATTGCACTTAATATTATTCAACCACTTCTTGGTGAGTACGCATCTATGGATGTATTAAAAGTTGCTCTAAGGTATGGAGCTTTTTTCTCTTTTTTACTTTTTATTTTTAACTCAAATTTTGTATTCCCCAAGCTTCCTTCAACTCTATTATCGATATTGATATTAGGAATTGGCTCAAGTGGAGTTGCATTTATGACGTTTTATAAATTGATTAATGATGTCGGAACAATTATTGGATCTATAACTGTGTACATAATTCCAGTTTTTGCATCAATTTTCGGATTTATATTTTTTCAAGAAGTTACAAGTCTTGTTCAAATTTTTGGCATTCTAGTTATTGTATATTCAGCTTTTAAATTTTCTAGAACTTAGTTTTTCTTTTAGGTACCACAAATAAACCTTCAGATATTGCAGCAAGTTCATTGTTATCAAGAAATAATTCAGCTTTGTATACGGAACCTGTGTCACTTACAGAGTCTCTCCATGCTTTGGAAACTACATATTTTGAACTTGCTGTTACTGGTCTAATATATTTTGCTGTAAAAGTTTTAGTAACTACCATTTCTCCAAGCAAAAAACTTAACGGTCCCATTGTGCAGTCCATATAAGCATCAAGAATACCTCCAAGAACAACATCCATTGGGTTGAAAAACTTATCGAGTACGGGATATTTACAAATGAGAAACTCACCTTCCTGATTAAACTCAATAAAATCTCCTTCTAGTTCAAGATAAACTTTGGGGATTGGTAGTTTTTCTAAATTATTTTGTTGCATTGTTGAATTCTAATATATATTAGGTACTTTGAATTAATCAAAGTACCTAATACAGGGTATGAGTTATAAGTAAATATTATCGAATTACTATGACAGTTTTTATGTACCTTTAGGATGCCATACTGTTTTTGTTTCTAGATAAGGCAATATCGAAGAAATACCTTCTGTAGAAGGATAAATTTTTACTCTTTTAACTGAAGTAGAAGCATTTTCTTCAATTTTTTTTATATTTTCAAATGTTAGTTCTTTGTGTATTGCTAATAAATTTATTTCAACATGTTTGCTAATGTCGTCAATTAATTTACCAAAATTTCCAGATAGTATGTTTAAAGTACCAGCTGGTAAATCTGAATTATTAATATCTTCAGCAAATTTAAGAGCTAAAAGTCCTGAATTATTCGATAAAGAGATTACTGAACATCCTACTGTTAGAGCTGGAAGAATACTTGAAATTAATTGATTTAAAGACAGTTCATCTTTATTTAACGAGAACACAACTCCAATTGGATTTTGATGTGAAATATTAAAATACTCTCCAGAAACTGGATTTAAATTTCCAACTAATTGTTCCCATTTATCTGCTAAACCAGCAAACCAGATAATTTTTTCAATAGAGTTATTAAAATCTTTTTCAGCATTTCTTTTACTTATACCATTATTTTTTAATATATTTATATAGCTTTCTTTATTACCTTCAAGCATTTCAGATAACCTGTAAAGAATTTGAGTTCTGGTATATGGTGAGGTTGATAACCATTTTTTATATCCAGATTTAGATGAAACAACAGCATCTCGAATATCTTTTCTAGAAGTTAATGGAAGTTCAAAATGTTCTCCGCCTAAAGTTATTGTATATGTTTTACCTGATTCAGAACGGACATATTTACCATCTACATAATTTTTATAAGTTTTTTTTACTTCAATCATGATGATGCCTTTAAGTACGATAAGAGACCATGTCTGCCTCCCTCTCTTCCAAATCCAGATTCTTTATATCCACCAAATGGTGAAGAAGGATCAAACTTATTAAATGTATTAGCCCAAACAACTCCCGCTTCTAATCTGTCAGCTGTCCATAATATTTTTGAACCCTTTTCAGTCCATACACCAGCAGATAAACCATACTCAGTATTGTTTGCAATCTCGATTGCTTCTTCAGGTGTTCTGAAAGTTAAAGTAGTTAAGACAGGTCCAAAAATTTCTTCCCTTGCAATGCTGTATGAAGGTTGGACATTTGTAAATAAGCTCGGTCTAAACCAGAATCCATTTCCTGGTAATTCACACTCTATCTGAAAAAGTTCTCCTCCATCGGATACACCTTCATTGACTAAGCTAGTTATTTTTTCTAACTGTTCTTTTGAGTTTATAGCCCCTATGTCGGTATTCTTATCCAAAGGATTTCCAACTCTTAATGTTTGCATTCTCTTTTCTAATTTTTTTATAAATTGATCATGAATGGATTCTTGTAGTAATAATCTGCTGCCAGCACAACAAACATGTCCTTGATTAAAAAATATACCATTAACAACTCCTTCAACAGCTTGGTCAATAGCTGCATCCTCATATACGATATTTGCTGCTTTACCACCTAACTCAAGTGTTAGTCCTACCTCTCTACCTGCTAAAGATTTTTGGATTAATTTACCTACTTGTGTAGAACCGGTAAATGCAATTTTATTTATATCTTTATGATTAACAATGCTTGCTCCAGTTGAACCATTACCTGAAACTATATTTACGACTCCTGCAGGTAAACCAGCATCATGGCAAAGTTCTGCAAAATGTAAAGCAGTTAGAGAAGTTGTTTCAGCTGGTTTTAAAACAACAGTATTTCCAGTTGCTAAAGCTGGAGCCACTTTCCAAGCAAGCATTAAGAGTGGAAAGTTCCATGGAATAATTTGTCCAACAACACCGTAAGGTTTTAATTCCTTTGCACTCCACGATAGGTCTAATTTATCAGCCCAGCCTGCAAAATAAAAAAAGTTGGCAGCAACTTGAGGCAGGTCAAAATCTCGAGATTCTTTTATTGGCTTTCCGCCATCAAGTGATTCTAAAACTGCAAATTCTCTTGATCTCTCCTGTATTAAACGTGCAATTTTAAATAGATATTGAGATCTTTCGTAAGGGGTAATTGATGACCATTTTTCAAACCCTGATCTAGCTGCTATAACAGCATTATCTATATCTTTTTGATTGGAGAGTGGAACTTTTGAAAGTATTTCTTCTGTTGATGGAGACACGGTATTTAAGTACTTTTTACTTGATGGTTCGACAAATTTACCACCAATATAATTAGTATATTTTTTCTTAATTTTTACTATTTCAGAAGATTCAATCGATTCAGAATATTGCCAATTAACCATGTTCTAACCTCTAGGAAAATAATAACTAGCTTGGTAGGCACCTGTCTTTAATTTTCTAATTTGTTTTAATACATCATCAAGTAAACTAGATGCACCAAACCTAAACAAATCAGGAGTTAACCAGTTATCTCCCATCTCTTCATTTATTAAAACTAAGTACCTAATAGCGTCTTTAGCATCCCTTATACCACCAGCAACTTTAATTCCTGCTTGAACTCCTGTCCATAATTCGTAATCTAAAACAGCTTTAGCCATTACATAACAAGCTTGTCTTGAAGAACCAACTGTTAATTTTCCAGTTGAGGTTTTAATAAAATCTGATCCGGCTGCTAGGGAGATTAGACTTGCTTTTCTTATGTTTTCATAAGTTCTTAAGTCTCCAACTTCTAATATTGTTTTAAGATGAACATCTTTACAAACTTCTTTTAATTCAACAATTTCGTCATAAACTTTTCTGTAATCTCCTTCAAGAAAAGCT
>Ga0222714_10007351_pt1 | contig 10104 bp, 10 predicted proteins | sample C33_3DmetaG_FD_165048 | JGI IMG/M metagenome (GOLD analysis project Ga0222714, IMG submission 165048) | Estuarine water microbial communities from San Francisco Bay, California, United States - C33_3D | ecosystem: Environmental > Aquatic > Marine > Unclassified | place: USA: California... | reverse complement strand
TGAGGACTTCATGCTGGTGATTTCCTATAACCCCGGCTACCAGACCGTGCTCAAAGATCTCAAGCCGTCAACCAAGCAGCGCTTTATCGGTATTAATTTTGATTTTCCGTCTGAGGACGTCGAACGCAAGATTCTGGTGAAGGAGGTTCCGGGTACGTCGCCGCAGATCGCCGAGCAGTTGGTGGCCATCGGTCGCAAGGCTCGTCTGCTCAAGGATCACGGCCTGGAAGAATCCACCTCGACGCGCGCGCTGGTGTATGCGGCCAGCATGATCGGCGCCGGGCTGGATCCGGTGTCTGCCTGCCAGGTGGCCATGGTTAATCCGATCACCGATGATGCCGAACTCGCCGACGCACTGATGGAGATCGTGCAGGCGCACTTCGCCTGAGCGCCGGCGTACTCACTTTCTCATGACGTATTCGTCTGCCATCGGGCAGTCTCTGGACCGTATTCAGGCGCTCAGTGCTGTCGCACACCGCGAGGTCGAGGCAGCGCTGCCCGCGATCTTGCCGCACGGCGAGGCCGAAACCCTTGAGTGGCTCGACGCTTGCTGGAAACTGTTTTCCTTCGAGCGCGATGCCGGCAAGGTATTCATACGCGCCAGCGCTGATGTTGAAAAAGTTTCCGAAGAGGTGCTGCCCTGGGTGCGTCAGGCGTTGAAATTCATGCAATGGCGCGCATCCTGGCGGGCGCTCGAAGGATTCATGACTCAGCTGTCGCGTGCATATGGCTCGCTGGGGCATGCCGGTGAGGAGCGCTGGGCAGCGATAGGTTTTGCCTGGTGTGCGCGCCAGATTGAAAGCGGGGCTGCGTATTTTTCGACACCGGTGGTGGATCTGGCCGGCCGTCATGGCGGCATTACTGCCATCGAACAACTGGCTGCCCCCGCGGAAGAACTGTACGCCTCGCGCAAGCTGATGCTCGCCACCTATCTGCCCGGTGCAATCCGCGTGCGCAATCTGCTCGGGGCGCAGGCAGTGATGCCATGGGCGTCGCGGGGCGCGGATATCATGCAATCCGGACGTGCACGCGGCGAAGCGTACTTCCGGCTGGAGTCGGAGGAAAGCCTTTCCCTGCTGCTCGAGCATGTGCCGGGTTACCGGCTGACCGATCGCAATCGTTTGCTCGCAATGCTGCTGGATGTCTGGTTCGGCGGCGCGTTTGACCTCAAGGAAAGCGCCTGGTCTCCGGAAAAAGGCCGTCCGTTTATCGAGACTGACGGCAAGACGCTGTATTTTCCGGCGGTGATGGCGGACCGGGAGGAGGCCATCCTTGCCTTGCTGCATACGGCTGCACATCTGCGTTACCGTACCTTTGACCGTCAGGCCATGCAGGAGATGTTTGCCGAGGCAAAGATTGATTTCCCGGCCTCAGGTGCAGTGTCCTGGGCACCTTTGTTTACCCGCTTCGGGGATGACGCGCTGCGTTTTCAACTGATATTCGATCTTTGCGAGGACCTGCGCGTGGATTTCCGTGTGCAGGCGGATGTGCCCAACTACCTGCGGCGTCTTCACCGCGCAGCGTCTGCCTTGGGCCGACGGCATCCGGAGACCCAGACCTACTATGATCTTGCCGTGCGCAGCATCGAAGCCGCTATGGCCCATCTGGCCGGCCAGACACTGCCCGAGCCGCGCTTTGCGCCGCTGTTTGCGCTGAGCGCTACGGTGGCGGATGCCTGGCGTGTCGCCGGGCGCCTGTATGCCGAGATGACGTTGCCGCCGGTCACCGACCTTGAAGCCTTTCATCTTGCCTATCTGCCGGGGCGCGGGCCGAATGCCACGCGTCTTGCTCATCCTCAGGAGGGCGAGGACGACAGTCAACAGAACCAGTCCGGCGCTGACCAACAGAGCCAGCCGCAGGAACAGGGAGAGGAACAGTCCGAGCAGCCGCAGAATGCGGAGTCGGGTGACCAGCAGGAAGACGGCGACAAGAAGGAAATGCCGAGTTACGGTGATTCCTCGGGCCAGTCTGCGCGCGCATCCGGACAGAGTGACAAGGATCAATCCGGTGCGGGTGGCAGCGATAAAGGCATACCCTATCCGGAGTGGGATTACCGGGAGTCGCGTTACAAGCGCAACTGGAGCTGGGTGCAGGAGAAGCGTCTGGCCGAGTCGAACATGACCGAGACGCAGCGCCTGATGGCGCAGTATGCCAATGCGCTGAAACGTCTGAAGAAAGCGATTCAGGCGCAGAAGCCGACCCGGGCCGCGCCGCTGACGCAACAGCTCGATGGCGACGACATGGACCTTAACGCCGTCGTCAGCTTTGTGGCGGAACGCAAGGCTGGCCGCTCGCCGCAGCCGAACATCTACAAGCGTCGCGAGATCCGTCAGCGCGAAGTGGCGGTGACCCTGCTCGCGGATATGTCGACATCGATCATGCAGCATCTGCCAGAGGGCGGCGGTCGTCTGGTGGACCGCGTGCGCGCCGGCGTCCTGTTGTTCGCCGAAAGCATGGAAGAAGTCGGCGATGCCTATTCGATCGCCGGCTTCTGCTCGAAATACCGCGATAACGTCAGCTACTACACGTTAAAGGGCTTCAATGAAACCCTGACCGAGGATGTTCGCGCGCAGATCGGCGGCATGTCAGGGCGGCTGGCTACCCGGATGGGGGCTGCGATCCGGCATGCCACGGCACGCTTCGACGGTATTGAAAGCCGGCGCCGGCTGTTATTGCTGCTGTCGGATGGGCGACCGGAGGATTACGACGACGGCGGTGATCGGCGCTATCTGCATGAAGATACGCGTATGGCCGTGAAAGAGGCGGTGGCCAAAGGGGTGCACCCCTTCTGTATCACCGTCGACACGATGGCGAATCAGTATCTGCCGCAGATTTTCGGGCCCGGACATTATCTGGTGCTTGACCAGATCAACAGCCTGCCCAACAAGCTTCCCGAGATCTATCTGCGGCTGCGCCGCTGAGGTTATTGACGTGCCGTTCATCGTGAATCACGAGTTGCTCGATATCGCAGCACGACTGGGCATGGGTCTGCTGGCGGGCGGCCTTATCGGTATGGAGCGCAGTTATCACGGGCGTCCCGCCGGATTCCGCACGCATACCCTGGTCTGCCTGTCCTCTGCCATGCTCATGCTGGTTACGGTGTATGAAAGTCAGTGGTTCGTGCCCCAGGGAACCTCACGCGTTGTGGTAGATCCGACACGTATGGCGCAAGGCATCATGACCGGTATCGGCTTTCTCGGCGCCGGGGTGATCATGCGTGAAGGACTGTCCGTGCGCGGATTGACGACCGCAGCTTCGATTTGGGTGACTGCGGCCATCGGGATTCTGCTTGGTATCGGATTTTATGTCCCGGCATTGTTGGCCGTTGCGGCGACGCTGGGTACGCTCTCGACATTCAGATGGATCGAGCGGAAGATGCCGACCGAGTTTTATGCTCAGTTGCGGGTCAGGTTCCGCCGGCACGAAGCGCTGTCCGAGGCTGCGCTGATGCAGATGATGCAGGATTGCGGATTTTCAGCGGCCAATGTGACACACGAGCTGCTTGATGAAGGACGGCATTTCGAATTCCGGATGGGTCTGAAGACCCTGAACCCGTCCGACGTCAACGTGCTGTCGGCACGCATGATGCGTGAACCGGCCGTCATTGAATTCAGCATTACGCCGGTCGGTGCCTGAACCTCGTCTCCCGTCCCTATCCGGTTACGCCACCGAGAGCAGTACGCGTCAGTATGCTGCGACGGTAGGCGCTGCATTACCGGCGGCGCATTACAGCGAGATGCCGGGAAGCGATCTCCGGCTGTCTTCGCTGGGCGTCGGCAGTTTTCCCGGTGAAGCCTCGGATGCGGTCGACGAACAGATTGCCGCCATCGTGTCGGCTGCGCTGCAGGCGGGAATCAATGTCGTGGATACTGCCGCGCATTACCGGTATGGCCGCTCTCCCCGCGCGGTCGGCGAAGGTCTGCGACGGGCGTTTGCTGCGGGAATATCCCGCGAAGCGGTATTCGTCATCGGCAAGGGCGGTTTTTTACGTTTTGATGATGGTCCGCCGACGGATTTCGATGACTGGTTTGGACGTCACATTGCCCCCAAAGGCCTGGCGACGCCGGATGATGTGACGGGCGTTCATTGCCTGGCCCCGGGTTATCTGGCGCGCCAGATTGACGAATTGCGCGAGGCGACAGGCCTTGCCACACTGGATGCATTTCTCATCGACCAGCCGGAGGTGCATGTGCCGCGGCTGGGCAAGGAAATCATGCACCGCCGGCTGCAGACGGCTTTCGCGGTGTGTGAGCAGGCCGTCAAGCAGGGAAAGATCCGCTGCTACGGCATCAGTTCCTTTGACGCGTTTCGTGTCGAGACCGATCACGCTCTATTCCAGTCTATCGCGTCCCTTCAGGGACTGGCGGCGCGCGCGGCACAACTGGTGCATCGGTCCGATACCGCGCCGGCGGCATTCCGCATCATCGCCTTGCCCTACAACCAGGCCATGACCGAGTCGTTCACCCGTTTTGGTCAGACCACAGGCAGTGGCCAAGTCACGTCGACGTTGCAGGCGGCGCATCAGCTGGGTGTATTCGTCGTGGGCAGTCATGGCATGGGCAAGGGTCTGTTGGCGGACAAGTGCAGTGAGGCCTTGCGCCGGCTGACGCCAGCGCTGGAGAACGACGCCCAGCGATCCCTGCAGTTCAATCGCTCAACGCCGGGGCTGGGCGTCAGTCTGACCGGCATGACGGATCCGCTGCACCTTGCCGATATGCTTGCGGTTGCGCGCAACATGCCGCTGAAGCGTGATCAGTTCCTGAGTCTGTTTGAACGTCAAGCCTGAGCCTTGGAAAGGGCGCGATCTGCGGCTTCTTTGTCTGTGAGTCCGTACTGCGACAGGACTGGTTGGAGCGCCGAAAAAAAGCGTATATTAGAGAATGCCTATGCGATAGATGCCGGTATATCCGGCCCATTACTCTGTAATGGAAATTGGTTGATCAGAGAGGAGTTGGACATGAATCAAACCTTGGAGCAGTTTGCGGCGAAGTGTCATGACGCTATCAAGTCGCAGCCCGGCCCCGCAGGGCGTCAGCAGGTGGCTGGTTTGTTGCAGGAGGTGCTGAAAGACAAGGCCTTTATCGAAAAATATGTCGATCACAGCGTTGGTGAGCGGAAGATTCTTTACGAGGATTCTGAATTCGGTTTCTGCATCATTGCCCATGACTACACGGATGCCAAGACCAGCGCGCCCCACGATCACGCGCATTCCTGGGCGATTTACGGGCAAGCACGCGGCGAGACCTTGATGCGTGATTACCAGCTACTCGAAGCGGCAGCGCCGGAGAATCCTGGCAAGGTCAAGGAAACCCGCGCGTACAAGCTCACCCCGGGTGTGGCGCATGTGTATAACGAAGGTGACCTGCATTCGCCCAAGCGCGAAGGCCCGACCAGCCTGATCCGCATCGAAGGCACCAATATGGAAAAAGTGAAGCGGATGAAGTACGAAGCGGTCTGAACCGTCCGGTGTCGATATGACAAAGCCGCCTCCGGGCGGCTTTGTTTTTTCAGCGGACTGGCCCGCCGGCACCCCTGATCTGGGCGCGCTCGAAGGCGATGACAACAGGTATGGATACTGCGAGCGGAATCAACAGATACATCAAACGCCAGATGAGCAGGGCGGCGACCACATCCGACGGCGGAACGGTGTCGATGATGGCGAGGAACACGGCTTCCATGACGCCGATGCCCCCGGGCGTTTGCGACAGGAGTCCCGCGGAAAAGGAGAGCAGGAAGGCGCCGAGGACCACCATGAACCCGGGATGTCCGGCTTCCGGCAGGACGAAATAGATAATGCCGGCTGCGGCGGCGATTTCGATCGGCGCGGCAAGGCATTGCCGGGCCACCACCGGAAGCCGGGGGTAGACGAGATGGAAGGAACGGATGTTGACCGGCGGGAAATGGCGCCACGACCCGTAAACATACAATGCGCAGAGCAGCAGCAGGCCGGCACCAATGGCTTGTATGACAGCAGCCGGAAGATCCAGGCGCGGCACCAGACTGGTGAGTTTGAGCACGACTTCCGGTTCGTAGGCAAATACCACGCCCATTAGCATGATGGTGCCGAATGCGAAAGTGAAAGAGCAGAGCGCGACCAGAACCGTGACCTCGCCGATGCTCAGTCCCTTGACGCTGTATGCCCGGTAACGCACCAGACCGCCGGAAAATACGGATGCACCGATATTGTGTCCCAGCGCGTAGGTGACGAAGGAGCACACGGCGATGTAGAACCACGAGATGCCGCGGTGCTTGTCGAGGTGGATCAAGGCGATCCGGTCGTACCAGGCCAGCGCGGCATAGGCGGCGACAGCGGACAGCGCTGCCAGTCCGTACGCATATCCCGGCACGTTGGACAGGCTATGCGATATGGCATTGACGATGATGCCCAGATTGGTCCACAGCGTACCCGAGGCAATGCGTTCACGGATCGCCGGATCCACTGATACCTCCGCCAGCAGTTTGCTGTAGAGCAGCCAGACCGACCAGGCCAACACGGCGGCGACACCGGACAGCCAGAGAATTTTTTTTGCGGTTTGCCAGCGTTCGCTGGTAGTCGGTGAGTTCATTGTTGATCGGTCAGCGCAAATCGGGACTGGGCTGGCAGGCGTACACACTGGCAGACCGGTTGCGACACCGGTACGTGGCGCCTGCTGGCTCGGGTTCGAATAGGGAATTCCTGTTGCTTGGTGGGAAGTGCAGGCGGCGGTATGTGGCCCGCAACCATCGTGACTGCAAACTCACCGGGTCGAAGACCGCGGTTTTATACCATAGTTCAAAGACGGGGCTGTTTCACTGCATTGTCGTCGGGGCGGTCCGGGGCGGCATCGGGATAACGTCCGCGATAGCCCGCAGGCGGGGCAGAGCTGGCGCCCAGATAGGCGGCCAAGCGCTTGGCTTTATTGGCGGCAGTAATCCGGCGCTCCATCACAGCCAGGTCGAACAGTCCTGCCATTGTGGCGATGCCAAGGCATATGGCCGCTGCGGTCATTAAGCCCTGAGTGAATAGTATCGCTGCAGCGCAGCATGCTGTCAGGTGGGCCGCTGCCTGGACGCGGCGACCGAGATACCAATGGTAAAGCGCGAGCGGCAGCGGAATGGCGAGCAGCCAGGCGGTGCGTCGCTTCAGCAAATCGTTGGCGAGCCGCCGGTTCAGGGCCTGGAGGCCGCCGCCTTGCAGGTCCAGGTCATGCCATTTGCGAGTCATGCAATGAAAAACACCGGAGAGGTTTTCGGATGCCGGGTGCTGCGTGCAGCGGAAGAAGGTGTTAGCAAGGTACTTTGTTGTATCACGCCGACAGGGTAGTATCAATATTTCTTATCAACCCGACGCAGGACCTTCATGGCTGACCGGCGACTTCAGGTTTTTCATGCGGTAGCGAAGCAGTTGTCCTTTACCAAGGCGGCGGAAGAGCTGTTCATGACCCAACCGGCGGTGACTTTTCAGATCAAGCAACTGGAAGAGCACCTCAATACCCGCCTGTTTGAGCGCAGCCATGGCCGTATCGCGCTAACACCGGCGGGGGAACTGGTGCTGAATTACGCGGAGCGCATTCTGTCGTTGACGGAAGAACTGGAGACGCGCGTAGGGGAGTTGACCGGCGCCATCAGCGGTCCGCTGTTGCTGGGCGCCAGCACAACGATTGCCGAGTTTTTCCTGCCGCAGATACTCGGCGAATTCAAGGCCAGGCACCCGCATGTGCGCGCCACCATGACGGTGGCCAATTCCGAAACCATCGTGTCGCGGGTGGCTGACCACGCACTGGATATCGGCCTGATCGAGTCGGCCTCGCATTCCCCCGCGGTCCAGACGGAAGTCTGCTGCGATGACATGCTGGTGCTGATCTGCAGCCCTAAGCACAAGCTGGCGAAGCTGAAGAAGGCGTCCGCGGCGGAAGTGGCAGCAGAGCCTTTCATCAGTCGCGAATCGGGCTCGGGTACACGCGAGTTTTCCGATCAGTATTTCCAGAAAAACGGCGTGGCACCGGATGCCATCCATGTGGTGATGGAATTGGGCAGTCCCGAGGCTATCAAAGGTGTGGTCGAAACCGGCCTGGGTGTTTCGGTGCTTTCGCGCGCCAGCGTCAGCAAGGAACTGCGTCTGGGGACGCTGGTGGCGGTGCCACTGGAGCCGCCACTGATTCGCAGCTTTTCCATGGTGACGCCCAAGGACAAATTCCGCTCGCGCCTGTTGTCGACTTTTGTTGAATTTGCGATGGCGCGCATGAAGGATATGGCTGCACCGGGATGAAACGCTTCATCGCGGTTCAGCACAGCTATTCCGAGTTTCTCGGCATCATCGAAAAGCAGCTCGAGAATCGCGGCATCGGTTTTACCTACTTCCGGCCGTTTACGGGCCAGTCTCTGCCGGTGAGCGCATTGCAGTTCGATGCGTTGTGGCTGCTCGGTGGTGCGCATGCGCCCTGGGACTCGGCGCACGTGGGCTGGCGCCAGGAGGAGGAGCGTTTGATACAGGCGTTCATCCGTGCGCGGCGGCCGATCGTCGGCATCGGTTTCGGCGCTCAGCTGCTGGCTATGGTGCTCGGTGCGCAAGCAGGTGAGGACACATCACCGCATGCCGGGTGGACGACAGCGTCATCGACAGCAGAGGGGCAAGGGGATCCGCTCGCGGCGGCCCTGGATGGGCGACGTGTGCTGGTAGCGGGCTATGGCCGTTGCGACTTGCCGGCGGGGCTGGCGCCGCTGGCCGTCGATGGAGAAGGGCGCTGGCTCATGTTTCGACGTGATCTCGCAGTCGGCATGTTGTGCCGACCTGAGCTGACACCCGGGATGATCGAAGACATGATCATGGAGGACGGACGGGAACTGCCGGACGATATCAGCGAGACGCTCGAGCAGGCACGTGAGCTCAGTGCGATGCAGCGCGATACCACCGATCGCCTCCTGGCGGCGCTGGTGTCTGCCCTGGACCTGATGCAGGAGCGGCGCAAGCCGCCGGTTTTCACGATACAGCAGGTATCGCGGGAGTAGGCGGTGACAGACGACGAAATGACGCTGATCGATGGTTTCCGGCGTTGCGACGAGGCCGGGCGCCGCGAGTTGCTGTCGCGTGCGCAGGCGCTCGCAGGGCACCGGACCAAGGACATGGCCGGCGATTCGCTACCAGCAGAACCGCGAGCGCTGGCGCCATCGTCGGGGGCGGAGACCGTGATCATGGCCATACGCCGCCTGCGACAGACCTATCCCGGTGCAGACCGCCGGAAGTTGTTCGGCGTGACCTCCACGTTGCTGTCAGCACATGTGCTTGAAGGGCGCGCCGCTGCGGAGGTCATCGCCGAGATGGAGCAGGCTTTCATTCGTCTGTCCGCTGCGGCGGGTACTAAATCCGGTGGTCCTCATGCCTAGACCGGTATCGGCATTGATCGACGGTGCGGCACTGGCGCATAACCTCGCCGTGATGCGCCGGCATGCGCCTCACGCCAAGGTCTTTGCGGTGATCAAGGCCAATGCCTATGGCCATGGCCTGCTGCGTGCTGCATCGGCACTGCGCGACACGGACGGATACGCCGTGGTGGAGTTCGACGCGGCAATCCGCTTGCGTGAGGCCGGGTATAGCCAGCGCATCGTCCTGCTCGAGGGGTTCTTCGACGAGCGCGAATTGCAGGAGGGCGTTGCCCGGCGGCTGACGACGGTTATTCATACTGCAGAACAACTGGATTTGCTGAGCGGTTTGCCGGCCGGTGCACGACTGGACACGATGCTCAAGATCAATAGCGGCATGAACCGGCTGGGTTTTGCGCCCGAGGCGACGCGTGCCGCGTATGACCGGTTGCAGGATCTGCCGGGTGTCGGGAAGATCACGCTGATGAGCCACTTTGCCGATGCCGATGACGACAAGGGCGTGGATTGGCAAATGGCGCGTTTTGAAAGCGCAGTGGCAGGCATTGCTGCACCACGCAGTCTGGCCAACTCCGCAGCAACGCTGCGTCATCCTGCAACGCATTTCGACTGGGTGCGCCCCGGCATCGCTTTGTATGGGTCATCACCATTTGCCGATGTTCCCGCGGCGGCGCTCGATCTGCAGCCGGCAATGACGCTGCGTTCGGAATTGATCAGTGTGCGCGATCTCTCCGCCGGCGAGGCGGT
>Ga0222714_10007349_pt1 | contig 10106 bp, 13 predicted proteins | sample C33_3DmetaG_FD_165048 | JGI IMG/M metagenome (GOLD analysis project Ga0222714, IMG submission 165048) | Estuarine water microbial communities from San Francisco Bay, California, United States - C33_3D | ecosystem: Environmental > Aquatic > Marine > Unclassified | place: USA: California... | reverse complement strand
TATCATCAGGGAGAATACAATCATCAATCACTTGAGGACGGTATTTCTCGCAGAATAAGAATTCACTTGTCATAATAAATTTTTATAGTATAAATAGTTCAAGGACGGTAGTTTTCAACCAGTTATGATTATATACAAAATAACCAATATGGTAAATGGAAATTTTTACATAGGTCAAACATCCAAATCAAAAGAAGAAAGATTTCAAAAACACAAATACGATGCTACATATGGTTCAAAAACATATTTGCATCGTGCTATGAGAAAATATGGTTTTGATAACTTTACCATAGAAGAAATAGAAAATCAAGTACTATTGGAAAATTTAGACGAAAGAGAAATTTTTTGGATAAAAAAATTAAATCCAAAATATAATATGACTGATGGTGGAGAAGGTTGCAAACCACTAAATTCTCCAAACTTTATAAATGCTATGAAAGAATATCATAGTAAAAAACCAAAAGAAGAATATGCTACTTATGGTATGCTTGGAAAAAAATTTCCAGATGAAGCAAAAGAAAAAGTTGGAAGAGCAAACTCATATCCAGTTGTTTGTGAAGGAAAAGAGTTTCCATCAATCAAAGCAGCAGAAGAATACTATAAAAGTTTAGGAACTCCAAAATCAGTTAGAAAAAGAATTGATAATCCAAATCATCAAGATTGGTATAGAATTAGACCCAAAAGAATTTTTTCATAATCAACACTTTAAATGAAAATTATTTTGTTTTGGAGTGACCCAACGAAGATTTTCAACATAATTATTTAAATTGTTTCCGTCAATATGGTCTACCCAAGCAGTTTCCCTAACCCATTCTCTAAAGCACTCTGGAACTTTATTCCAATCATTTTTAAGTAGTTCTGGAGGAAAATCATCTATTGGTTTCCAAGATTCAATAACAGCACGATGTATAGGTATATTTAAATATTTTGATTTTAAATATGGAAACAAATTTTTTGGCACATTAATTGCAACTTGATAATAAGTATTATTGTAATTATTTTTATTTCCCCTCAAACATAATTTTCGATAATTATTTGTTTTATTATTATAAACTTTTCCATATTTTGTAATATAATGATTTGGAATTTCTTTACCAAATCTAATTAATGGTTTAAATTCTTCATTATCAAAATTAAATAAATTTATCATACCCAATCAGGTTTTCTTTCGGGCATACGAAGATAATTATCAGCAACCCAAGGTTTGGATGCGATATATCGTTTGTATGCTTCAAATGTGTCAATGGTGTTGTCAAACTTCCATTCCTCAGGCATGGCACGAGCAAATGGAGTCACTTCTGTAATCTTACCCTTGGGAAACAAATAGTATGCATCCACAAGAGTTTTATAACAGGAGTGAGTTTTATTATACCGCAGGCAGTATTCATCAGACAAGTTCAATCCCCATTTGATTAACCAGTAGGCATTATGGATACTCTCCATTGCCCACTTGGTGCAGGGATGATTGCGGAATGCTCCTTTCTCGGTCTTGTAGGGGGTTCCATCTGCCTTAGGGAGAGTGCCGTACCCATGTCCCCACTTGTCAGAGGCAACGATAGAGAGCATCTGACAGCACTCTAGGGGCATCTTGACAATGTGTTTGTCGGGGAGGCAAATGGCACTCTCAGCAGGCCAAGGAGAGGTTACGAAGATGTTCATCAACCAAAAGTAGAATCAGGCTCCAGAGCAATATGATAGGTCACATCGAATCCAGTATTCTTGAATCGTGACAGAAGTTTACGTGAGATCACAACCTCATAGGAACCAGGGAGAATCTTGATGTTCTCTACCTTAAAGTTGAAAGAGAACGTTTCGTCAGTTTCTCCAACAACTACAGAGAAGTCGTTAGAAGTATCGTTCTTCTTATCACGAACAACCAGTTTCACCACACCTGCTTCACCAACCACAGACAGGTCAGGAAGTTGATACACAGCAGCAGCCTTAAGGAGTTTATCAAGTTCTTTGGTATCAAGAAGGAAACAAACATCTTCGCTCGGCAGAACAATATCCTTTTCGGGAGGAGTAATAATTACATTAGGATCCGCAAAGAAATATTTGGAACGAGACTTACCTTCTTTGATAACAACATAACCATCATTCTGGAAATCGAGTTCAGCATTTTGATGGAGATTAAGTCCGTTCAGAAACTGGTTGAGATCATAGATACCAAAATTCTTTGGCAGTTCCTCTTCAATTGTTGCCTCTGCAAGGATGTTTTTCATCACAGAAATGGTGCGAAGCGAACTACCCTCTTTAAACAGAATAGATTGGTTGATAGAAGAGAAGTTCTTGAGAAGAGTCAGAGTTTTATCAGAAAGTTTCATAATAATCAGCGAAATTCAATGAGACCGTTATCTTTACGAGTGTAGTGTCCATCGAAGTGGAGCAGAAGCATAGCATAGTGGATTACTTTAAGCAAGTCGCGTTTGTTGCGACCATCTTTATCTCCATATCGACTACCATACTTGATGATATTTGCTTGACAAAATCCTGCAGCAAGTTCTTTTGCTGCCATTAAGTCGATGGTTTGAACATCTTTATAATCTTGTTCGTGACCACAATAGTGACTTCTGTAAGTACTAGTCACATATTCTTCAACATCTTTGAGAATTTTATCTTCGTTGTATTTCCAGAGATGATTTTTTGTTTCAGGCATAGCAATAGTAAAGGTTGGTTCAATCATAAAAAAAGAGGAAAGGCACATTTACCTTTCCCAATTATATCAGAAAGGAGTGTTCAGGTCAACGGGAGTAGGAACATCGTTCTCCTGAGCCATATTGGGCATCACAAAGTCGGCATCAACTTTGTCATAGAGTTCTAGGAAAGACTGCTTAGTTTCGTCATCAAAGCGATTTACACATACTTGAATTGCCTTTGCTTTATCTTTAAAGATGCTGTAGGCACGGATAATATGTACAAGACGACGAGTGCTGACGATTTCCTCAATACCACCATCATAGAATGTCTTGCGGATGATGTCTGCCCAGTCCACCAGGCGCTTGCAGAAGTTACGATCTTCTACGCCAAGATCTAGAGCGATACCTTCCAGGATCTTCTGCTCAGTAGCAGGAGCAGGATAAGACTGCTCAAAGGTCACAGGGAAGCGTTCCAGGAATGCCTCATTAAGCACGTTGGTGCCAATGAAGCGACCATCATCAGAACCCTTACCTTTGGTGTTGGCGGTGGCCATGATATTAAATCCTGCGGCAGGTTTAACCCAACGACCAATCTTTTTGAGGAACACTCCTTTGCCCTCAAGAATAGACTGAAGACACAGAATCTTGTTAGAGGCAAGATCAATCTCGTCTAGGAGCAGAATTGCTCCACGCTCTAGTGCTTCAATTACAGGGCCGTTATGCCAAGCAGTGTTTCCATCAATAAGTCGAAAACCACCAATCAGATCATCTTCATCAGTTTCAATAGTGATATTTACGCGAATCAGTTCACGCTTAAGTTCGGCACATGCTTGCTCCACCGAGAACGTTTTACCATTACCCGACAAACCCGTAATGAACGTCGGATAGAATAGACGGGACTGAATAATTTTTTTGATATCACTAAAATTACCAAACTTGACGAAGGTATCATCTTTATCAGGAATGAGATTTTGTTCTACTGGAGGCACCACAGCAGGTGCTTGAAATGTGCGTTCGATTTCTTCTACCTTTTGTTGTGTAATTTCAAGATTCCAACGACCACGAGAAACTTTAAAGTTTTCAAGACGCTTAGTTACTGTCGGATAAGAAATACTCCGAGAAGCGCAGTAACCACGAACATCTGCAGCAGTAAATTCAGTACCGAAAGTATTTTTAAGATCAGCAAGAATTTGGTTGTCGGTCATTTGAAGGCGTTTCATGATGTGAGAGTTGTTTTTCAACTGAAGTTACTATAGGAGATAACCAGGGGATTTTTCCGATGGAGTGGTCAGTTTGCCAACTGGTTCCTCAGAGTATTCAGATATTCTTCACTAGAAATTTTTGCAGTATAACCTGGATAGTATTTGTTAACAATTGAAGCAATTCCCATTGCGGTAATAGAACTGCCACATTTTACCCAAACTTCATGTGTGTCATATTTTACCACATGTTCAAATGGAAATTTAGTTTTCATTTTTTAGATCTTTCAAGTTCTTTTCGTTTAGCAAATTGCATGTAAGTTTCTCCGGGTTTTAACCTTCTACTATAATCGGAGGTTGTTTGTGCCGAAGTGCTTTGACCTCTATTTTCACGAGCTCTCATTTGAGGACCTTTGCCTGACAACTTTTTATCCTTTTCTGGATCTGGATGCCACCAATCTCCTGCCTCTTGTATGAACTCATTGAAGGTCTTCATGATGGAAGTTAATTTTTTAGATATTTATGCAATGAGAGAAATGAACTCTCCCAAAACTTTTTTATTTAATTTTTTAGTCTTCAAAGATTTAACAAATGCAGATTTGATTTGAGACTTTGTAGCACATTCAGCAACTTCAAACTCGGTATCCTGAGAAAGTGCAGTTGCAGAAAGACCAAAATATGCATCATAACCAGAGTTGGTAATAGTAAAACTCTTCACTTTCTTCCAATCACTTTGGATTTTTTCATACTGCTTATCATTATGTGAGTGATACATTTGAATGAATCGACTAACATTACGACCCTCAAGAACACGGATGCCAATGAAGTTTGTGGAAGAAAATGTATCCTTCAGATTTTTAATAAGAACACTCGTAAATTCATGATATCCATGACCAAATTGATAAGTAGTCCCAAGTTTGCGATCTCGAAGAAATGTGGACATAGGATGAACATAACCCGTTCCGAGGGTCAGTTCTTTTTGCCAACGACGTTGAACTTCCTTATGGTAAACAAGTTGATTTGCTTCACCATCAGTCAGAACAATACACTGAACTTTTTGCAGTTTATTTTCTTTCTGAAACTTAGGAAGAATCTGATGAAGAGAAATTAATGCTTCATTCAAAGGTGTACCAGAAAGGCAGAGACGACTAGAATAAGTATAAGAAGAACTGTAAGTCCTACCAAAACAATGAGCAAGTCGCCAGATGTTTAGCATCTGATGTTCGAGCACACTACCAGAAACTTTGCTTGTGAGAATGTTCATCATGGAAAAAGTTTCATCAACAACTAAAAGGCCATCTTTCTTTTGGTAATGAGGAGTGCGATCGGCAGCAAGATATCGATCATTTTCATAATCATATTCTCCACGACGCCATTCATTAGTGAAGGCATAAACCTCGAAAGGAATAGACACTTTCTTACAGAACCAAACAAGGTTGAAGAGTTGCTTACAAGTATCAAGCATCACATCACACATAGAACCACTCCAGTCCAGTACAAACACCAGACCATGATTTTTCCCATCAGGAATCACAGATACTTTCTTGAACAAGTCTTCGTTATATTTGTAAGTATGAAGACGAGTTGTATCAAGAACACCTGTGCGAGCAGTTGATGCGCGAGCATATTGATCTGCTGCCTTGCGACACTCAAACTCTTTTACCAGATAGTTGACTTCTTTCTGAGCAGAAGATTTGAACTTTTTGAACTCAGTATCAGATTCTTTGTAAAGGTTCGTGGGAGTATAATTTTGCTTTTCCGAATGTTCATTATGCATTTTCTGTTGATGAGCAAATGAATCATCAATATCTTTATGAACATCAGAATTTTTACCAATGATGGTATCCAAATTCACTTGAGGAATTTGAACATAAACATTGTCATATCCTTCATTATTTACAAGGTCTCGAATTTTATCTTCAAGAGAATTAGCCGTACGAACTTCAGGATCATCCTCCTTTCCAGAAGATTTTACTTGGGTCTCATCACCTTTAGCAGTACCCCCGTAGGACTCTTCAGATTCTTTTTTGAAAGAGTTATCACTCTCACCTTCTTGATCAGAAGAGGAGTCATTAGTCTCTACAAAATCACTTGCGGGAGACTGTGAATTTCCTTGCATTTCATGAGAATCTAAGTCAGCAACTTTTTGTTCTTGTTCCTTTTCTTTCTTACAATATTTGTAGAGTTCATCGGCAGCAATTAAAGCATCAGCAAAACTTTCACATGCACCAATCAAATTAATGATTTCTTTTTCTTCCGGAGTAAAATCAAGAGTGATAAAGTTGCCAATTTTAAAATAAAGATTTGCGCGGTCAGCAAGATTAAAAGTGGAAATATCTTCATCTTCAAGTTGGAAAAAATCTTCCTCATTCAGTTCCTTATAACCGTTAAAGAAAGTCTTAGAAAGTCCAGCATACTTACGCTTCATCAACTTTTCTACACGAGCATCCTCAACTACATTCACAAATTGAGGAGGAATCTTATATTTTTCTAACCAATCCTCATCTGGAGTGAACAGCGCATGTCCAACTTCATGACCCACCAAAAGGTCATATACAAGACTAGTTGCCTTTTCCCACAGGGGAAGCGTCAATACCCGCGTATGAACGTTAAAACACGCAGTAGCAACCTTTTTATGCTCCACCACAAGATCTTCAGTGGCAAGCAGTTTGGCAAGTTGAGACTTGATTTCGTGACGAATTGACATTGAATTTGTTTCGTATGAATGTACCATAAAACAAAAGATCGCCTTTTGGGCGATCCATGTGACGCTTTTTGAACTGGGCTAGTCGTGCTTTTGCCTGCCTCAGTGCTTGCGGTTTAAGTTTTCGTTTCTGGTCTTTCTTAGAATGATGCTGCCAGTTTGGCGTGTTTTGAGACATTTTACTTAATTCGGATAAAAATTCTTAAAATACCAAGAATATCCATTTTTTAATTTATCCAATAAATCGGGTCTTACATATTCATAATTTGTATCAACCATATTAGATAATTTATTTAGAATTTTATGATCGCCATAAGGAACAAATGGATTATCATTATAGGTATCATTTTGCTCTATATTATCAAAATCATGTTCATAATATGGCATCTCAAGAAAATCATATAAAGTTTGCATGAAGTATTCCGGGTTTTCAATTAAATCTTCGTACCGTGTAACCAATATATTTGAAGCGTATTTTTTAGGAACTTCAACTAACTCTCTCAAAGATGTCAAACAATCTTTAATTACTTCAAAATTTAAAATAGTATCAATTCTTTGCACTTGCAAGTCACTTTCATTATTTTTATAAAAGATTTTTTTGTCTGCGTATATTGAGTTATAATTAATTTTTTCAAATGAATTTATAACCGCACGTAAATCCCTAACATTAATTATTAATTTTAGATCTGGAAATACTTTAAAAGTAAAATCCATATCTACTATCCACCCACGAGATTTGTCTATAAAAACTTTATCAGTTCTTAGAGAATCTATCCAAGAATTAGTTCCAGATCTGCAAAAATTTAAAAAACATTCGGTTGCTTGTTCATGAGGAATTTGATATTCAGCAATGCCCCTTTTTATGAAAGATCTACAATTATTCAAAATATAAGATAGTGGTGAATCTGGACCTATAGTAAAATTAGGGTTTTGATTCAACAAATAAAGAAGTACTGTGGATCCACTCCTAGGAAGGCTGGATAGTGCTATAAAATTCATAGTTTTCTAGAAAATCCTTTAGTCTTTTCAAATTTGATTACAGATTCAAATCTATCTTCCATACCTACTTTATGAGAAATAATAAAGATATTAGCATCTTTAACAACATATCTAATAATCTTAAGGAACTCCTCTGTTCCATATCCATCCAAAGATGAATCAAAAATTTCATCAAGGATTAAAAGATTGGTATTAGTAGAATTTTTAAACTTGGCAACTTCTCTCCATGTAAAAAGAAGTGCCAAGTCAATTCTTTGCTTTTCTCCTTCACTAAATGAACTGTATGAAAAATCTTCGTGAATGGGTGATTGAATTGTTTCGTTAAACTCTTCATCGAGAGTAAAGTTGATGTAAAAATCCATCATCTGTAAGTATCTATTTACCTGTTGATTAATTAAAGGTAAATATTTTTTAATGATTTTGGATTTTACACCTCCGTCTTTAAGAAGACTGTAAGTAAAGTCGTGATAGTTAATTAATTCTTTTTTAGAGGAAAGATCTTCAAATGTTTGAGAAAGATCTTTTTTAAACGTTTCTAATTTCTCATGTTCAGAATTTCGGTTTTCAAGTTGTTCGGTAATTCTCTGAATTTCAAGTTCCAAATCTCTGACCTGTCTTTGATGGCCAGATATCCTTGTATTATTTTGAGAAATTTCATGGGTTAAGTTAGTGACTTCTTTTGAGATTTTTAAAAAATGATTTTCTCTAATCTCTTCATCATTAATTGCTTTTTCAAGTTCTACATAACCAACTTGCAATTCTTTGGCTTTCGCTTCAGATTCACTAATTCTATTTAACCGAAATTCTTCTCCGATCTCTTGAGTACATGTAGGACAAACCGTATTTTTAGTAAAGAACTTATGTTCCTCTGTAATAATTTTTACCTTTTCAGAAATTTTTCCTTTTAGGTTTCCGAGTTTTTTAAGTTTTTGTGAAGCACCAGAAACTTCTTCTAAGTCTTTTTGAAAGGAGAAAACATTCTCTTCTAATCTATCATTAGTCTGAATATAAGTCTCTACTTCAGATAATAGACTTGTGATTTTTTTCTTATTATTTGCAATGTTTTCTTTTCCTCTAGATTCCAATTCTTCGATAAAGTTTTTTTGCATCTCAACTTTATCTGTGAGAGAATCCTTTTTAAGTTCAAGTGTTTTAATTTCATCTCGAATATAACGTATCTTTTCTTTAATAATAGTGTTCATCGAAGAGAAGATTTTTATGTCGAGCAAATCTTCAATTACTTCCCTACGACTTGACGCAGGAAGTTGCATAAATGGAACAAAATTACTACTACCCAAAATTACAATTTGAGTGAATGATTTGTAGTTCATTTTTAAAATGGTTTGTTCGAACCATTTTTGTTGATCAACTGCAGATGAACTTTGATCTATCAGAGTTGTATTTCTATAAATTTCAAAGATACTTGGTTTAATGCCACGAATAACTTTATAAGAAATTGTTCCAACTTTAAACTCAATCTCTACTACACAATCCTTTTCATTTGTAGAATTGATTAATTGTGGTTTATTAATACCTCTAAATGATTTACCAAACAACACAAAGGTAAGAGCATCTAGAACAGTACTTTTTCCTGCCCCATTTGATCCAATAATCAGTGTCGTTTTAGAGTTTTGAAAATCGATTTCTGTGAATTGATTTCCAGTAGAAAGAAAATTTTTATATCGAATTTTTTCAAATAAAATCATTGTCTATGTGTTTTTCTGGAGGAACTACAATATCTTCTGAGGTAAAAACTATGTACTGATAATCGTGAAGTTGACATGCCTGCAAAATAAGATCATCGTCAACTTCCATCACATTCATATTTGGGTATTCTCGATCTTCCAACATCATTGCAAATCGAGTTGCATCATCCTCTTCTTCAAAGATGTAGAGAACTTGTTCTCCATCTTCGTTAGTTACAGAATAAGCACCTTCTTCTTCTCTACCATCTAAAGTTATTATATACATCTTCAAACCATTTCGCAAGCTTCTTGATAAACTTCACGAATTAGGTTTTGGACTATTGATTTATCCATTTCGATCTCAGCTTCTTGGATATATCTATTCAAAATAGAAAGTGTATCTTCAGATTCGAAGAGTTCGAATTCTTCAGATTCTTGCAATTGAAAATTTTCAACTACTTTCAATTCTGCAATATTTGAAGCATAAAGTTTATCTACAAATTTTTCATACTCGTTACTATTAGACTTTTTACGTATGATTAATTTTACGATTTTATCTTTATATTCCCTTGCATCAAATGTTTGATGGGGAGTATCCTCATAATAAATGTTATAGAACATTTTATAAGGATTATTTACATGCTCATGAGTTATTGTTTCAGTATCAAAAATAGTGAATCCTCTGGTGTCTCCCACATCAGTCCAATAAATCTCATAAGGATTTCCTAGGTAGAAGACTGTTCCATCATTCGATCTAGTGTGATAGTGTCCCGAGTAGACCCTGGTGAACTTACCAAATAGTTTGCCCTCCAAACCATGCTCCATGACGATTTGTTTATTAACTCTAAATCCTTGGAGTTCAAGGTGCCCCATCGCACACGGG